>Ga0209745_1000444_pt1 | contig 24891 bp, 21 predicted proteins | sample BarGraNGADG00312_FD_184495 | JGI IMG/M metagenome (GOLD analysis project Ga0209745, IMG submission 184495) | Arctic peat soil microbial communities from Barrow, Alaska - Barrow Graham LP Ref core NGADG0004-312 (SPAdes) (version 2) | ecosystem: Environmental > Terrestrial > Soil > Wetlands > Peat...
GCCCTGGCCATGACCACACCCGGCGACACGACCATGGCCACCAAAGCCGAAGTCCTCAAGCTCGCCGGCGGCGGCGGCGCCCGCGTCGACCGCTGAACCAACCACAACGCGATCCCTCGCGGGTTCGGGTCCCTGGCATGTCGCACCAGGCTCGTGGTCGGTGCGTGGCAGGGTTGGGCTCATGCAGCTGCGCGATCCCGCCCACCTTGTCAGCCCTCGTGCCGTCGCCTTCTGGACCTTGCGAGCGGTGCCCGGGTGGTTCCTCGTCCTGGTCGGCCAGTCGATCTGGTGGCTGGGCGCCCAGGACCTCGGGGGTCTGCGGGTCGCCGCTCTTGCTCTGACCGTCCTGTTCGCGACAGCGCACCTCATCGTCATGCCGCGTTGGCGCTACCGCGTCCACCGCTGGGAGGTCACCCACGACGCCGTGTACACCCAGTCCGGCTGGCTCAGCCAGGAGCGAAGGATCGCCCCCATCTCGAGGGTTCAGACCGTCGACATCGCGCGTGGGCCCATCGAGCAGCTGTTCAGCCTCGCGAACGTCACCGTCACCACGGCGTCAGCGGCCGGGCCTCTGCGTATCCAGGGGCTTGACCGCGCCACGGCTGAGAGCCTGGTCGCCGAGCTCACTGAGGTCACCAGCCACAGCGAGGGCGACGCGACGTGAGCGTGACCGGCACCGAACCGGATGCGACATGGCGACGTCTGAGCGCCCGGATGTTGCTCGTCCACCCCGTCCGGGAGCTGGGCCGATTCGTCCCCGCCCTCGTTGGTCTCGTCGTGGCGGGTCGAGCGGTCGGCGACGGACAGTTCTGGTGGTTTGGTCCACTGGGCGTCGTCGGGATCATTGGGCTGAGCGTGCTGCGCTGGGCGACCACCCGATACCGCATCACCCCTGAACAGGTCCAGCTGCGCACCGGTCTGCTGCAACGCAAGACCATTGCCACGCCAGCGGATCGGGTCCGCAGCGTTGACGTGACCGCGTCGCCCCTCCACCGGCTCCTGGGGCTCGCCAAGGTGGACATCGGCACGGGTAGCCACGACCCGGGGAGCGGGATGTCGTTGGACTCGCTCACGGCGGCGGAGGCCGCAGCCCTGCGCGCCGAGCTGCTCCACCGCAGCGCCGTCGTGACCTTCGATGCGCCCGACGCTGTGACCTTGGGAGCCGTGCCCGCGGGAGACCCCGTTACTCCCGGGGGCCACGACATCGAGCTGGCGCGGTTGGATCCTCGGTGGGTGCGCTTCGCGCCCTTCACCATGTCGGGGGTCCTTGGTGCCGCGGCCATACTCGGCATCGGGTCGAGACTCTTCGACCAGCTCGGCGTCTCCGCCGGCGATGTGGGACCGGTCAGGGGAGCCCTCGACCACCTGGAGCGAACCCCGATCTGGCTGGACGTCATCGAGGGGCTGGTCGTGGTCGTCGCCCTGGTCACCGTCCTGTCGATCGGCGGCTACGTCCTGTCCTACTGGGGTTTTCGCCTCTCGCGCCATGCTCAGGGCAGCCTCCACATCACCCGCGGGCTGCTGACGACCAGGGCCACCAGCATCGAGGAGCGACGGTTGAGAGGACTCGAGCTCGCAGAGCCGCTGCTGCTGCGGGCCGTCCACGCCGCGCGCCTGAGCGGCATCACGACGGGTCTGAGGTCCAGTGGCGCCGCCGGCGGCGGCAGTTCGCTCCTGTTGCCACCCGCCCCGCGCGCGGTGGCATGGGAGGTCGCCGGTCAGATCCTGCGGGACGCCGCTCCGGTGGTGGTCCCGCTCACTGCCCATGGCCCTGCTGCCCGACGTCGCCGCTTCGTGCGCGCCCTGCTGTCGGCGTTCGTCCTGGTTGCTGCAGCCGCTGTGGCCATCTCGACCGGTGCTCCGCTCTGGCTCGGCGTTGCCGCCATCGTCACTGTCCCGGTCTCGGCCATGCTCGCGGCGGATCGTTACCGATCCTTGGGGCACGCCCTGTCCGGCAACGCTCTGGTGACGCGACAGGGCTCGCTCGGCCGGCGTCGTGACGTTCTCGAGTGCGACGGCATCATCGGCTGGAACCTGCGCCAGACGTTCTTCCAGCGCCGTGCCGGACTGGCGACGCTGACCGCAACCACGGCGGCAGGCAGACAGCGGTATGCCGTCACGGACGTGCCGCTGGCCATGGCGCTCTCGCTCGGAAACCTTGCGTTGCCAGGGCTGTTGGGCGACTTCCTCACCCCCGCCCCCAGCCCCCGGATCTAGACCCAGGTGGGCAGCCACATCCGCAGCTGCCACTGCGGGAACGGAATGACCTGCGCGGTGTAGATCGGGTAGAAGAAGGCGAAGCAGGCGACGCTGGCGACAACGAAGACTCCCGCCGCCAGCATGCCGATCCGGCGGCGACCCGGTGAGGCCTTGGGACCGCCGATGCCGAGCCCGAGCACATAGGTCACAGCGAGCACGACGAACGGCACGAACGCGACCGCGTAGAAGCTGAAGATGGTGCGGTGCTGGTAGTTGAACCACGGCAGGTATCCGCCCGCAAAACCTGCCAGGATCGCGCCGGCGCGCCAGTCGCGGCGCAGGGCCCACATGAACAGCAGGACCACGACCGCGATCGTCGCGCCCCACCACAGCGTCGGGGTGCCGAGCGAGGTGATCGCCTTGGTGCACTGTGCGACCAGGCAGCCTTCCTGGCCCTTCTTGGGGCCGTCGTAGTAGAAGGATGTGGGCCTGCCCTGGATCAGCCAGGACCAAGGGTTGGTCTTGTACGGATGGTCCGAGGTCACGTTGACGTGGAAGGAGTACATCTCCTGGTGGTATTGCCACAGCGAGCGCAAGGGGTCCGGCACCCACGCGAAGGTGGTCGCATGGTGGGTCGCCGCCCACTGCCGGTCGTACGCAGTCTTGGAGGCGAACCAGCCGCCCCAGGATGCGATGTAGACGGAGACCGTCAGGCTCACCGTGAGCAGACCGGCATACAGCCCGTCCAGCACGAGGGCTCCCCACCACCAGCGGCGCACGCCGGCGGCGCGGCGCGCGCCCATGTCCCAGAAGATGGTCATCAGAACGAAGGCGATCACGAAGAACAGGCCCGACCACTTGGTGCCCGTCGCCAGCCCGAGGCAGATGCCGGCCACCCAGCGCCAGGGGCGCCAGCCGAGCCAGGGGCCGAAGACCATGCCGGTATGCCGCGTGGTTGCGTGGGTCCCGCCAGGTTGCACGGGCGCCGCCTGGCGCGCCCCCACCTTGCGCGCCAGCACGCCGCGGGAGTGGTCGCGGTCGATGAGAAGGGCGCAGAATGCGGCGAACGCCCAGAACATCACGATGAGGTCCAGCAGACCGGTGCGCGAGTGGACGAAGTGGTGGCCGTCGAAGGCCAGGAGGATGGCGGCGATCGTGCCGAGCAGGGTGGACCCGAACATCCGCCGGGCGGCGCGACCGATCATCAGGATCGACAGGGTGCCGAGCAGGGCGACGGAGAACCGCCACCCGAACGAGCTGGTCGCGCCGAAGATCTGCTCGCCGACCGCGATGACCCACTTGCCGACCGGGGGATGGACCACGAGGTCGCCCTCGGTGCCGAAGACGTTCAGCGTGCCGTGGGTGAACAGCGCGTCCGGGGTCTTGATGCTCGCGGCCACCCGCCGCTCGTAGCCGTACTGGAGGAAGGAGTAGCCCTGCTTGACGTAGTACGTCTCGTCGAAGATGAGCGAGTTGGGTCGGCCGAGCTGCCAGAACCGCAGGAAGCCGCCCACTGCGGCGACGATCAGGGGCGCCACCCAGCCCCACAACACGTCGGTCGGCTGGTATCCGAGCAGCCGGGAGCGCGGCTGCTCGGTCGAGGTCATGTCCGACATCGTATGCAGCGGAGCTGCGGCTCAGCGACCACCCTGCGTCGCGCCAAGATCACCCACGCACGGCCGAGGTGAGCCTGAGAGGATCGCAGGCGTGACCAACTCCGCCGCTGGTGTCCTCGTCCTCGCCGCGACCCCGATCGGCAACCCGCGAGACGCTGCGCCGCGACTCGCGCAGGAGATCGCGACCGTCGACGTGGTCGCGGCCGAGGACACCCGGCGCTTCGCCCGCCTCTGTGGCGCGCTGGAGGTCAAGCCGTCGGGCCTGGTCGTGAGCTATCACGAACACAACGAGGCGACGCGCACAGCGGATCTGCTGGCCCGGTTGGAGGGTGGTGCGCGAGTGCTCGTCGTGACCGATGCCGGTATGCCGTCCGTGTCCGACCCCGGGTATCGCCTGGTGGTCGCCGCGGTCGAGGCGGGCTTGAAGGTCACCTGCGTGCCTGGTCCAAGTGCCGTCCTGATGGCGCTCGCGGTGTCCGGGCTGCCGGTGGATCGCTTTTGTTTTGAAGGGTTTCCGTCGCGCAAGACGGGCGAGAGACTTCGCGGGTTCCAGGCGCTGGCGCAGGAGAGACGGACGATGATCTTCTTCGAGGCGCCGCACCGACTGGACGCGACGCTGGCGGCGATGGCTGAGGCCTTCGGCGCGGACCGGCCCGCGGCGGTCTGTCGGGAGCTGACCAAGACCTATGAAGAGGTCAAACGGGACGGTCTGGCCGACCTGGCGGCGTGGGCCTCTGGCGGTGTCAGGGGCGAGATCACCATCGTGGTCGGCGGGGCGCCGGCTGTGGTGACCGACCCCGAGAGGGCTGTGGCCGGCATACAGGCTCGAGTTGCCGCGGGCGAGCGGCTGAAGGACGTGTGCACGGAGGTGGCCGCCGCGACGGGACTGGGCCGCAAGGACCTGTACAACGCGGCGCTGGCCGCTCGACGATGAGGTGAATCGAGGTGAGGGGCGACCCTCAGCTCTGAGCGCTGACCATCGCCGCCACCTGTGCGGCTGCGGCCCGCAGTGCTGCATCGGTGTTCGATGATCCGCCGCCGTCCACGAAGCCCGCCTCCGCCACGGTGACGACTGTGCCCGCCTGGACCGAGGCGTACCCGGATGTCGGCATCTTGTCAGGTGCGCCGGGGAAGCCCTTGCCCTCGCGCAGGAGGTCGTTGAGATTGCCGGTTCCGCTGCCGTCCAGGACCTGTTTGACCGTTGCGGCAGCCTCCGGGGATGCCATCTGGATCCGTGAGACGACAAAGAGCACCGGGCGACCGCTGACCTGGCCGGTTGCGAGCGATCTGGTTGCCTTCACACAGTGCTGGGCCCCGAACGAGACCTTCGCCTTACCGCGCGCGTGGCCGGCGCAGTCCGTGGTCACGTCAGTGACCTTCACGGCATAACCCGCCGGTGCCGATCTCTGGAGAGTCGCCTTTGGGGCCGGCCTGGCCTCAGGGCCAAACGAGTGTGACAGCGCCACGCCGCCCCCGATGAGCACAGCGACGACGGCGCCCGCGGCGACCAGAACCCGTCGGGATGGCGTCCGCATCGTGGGACGAGCCGGCGGGGCGGCCGGCGGGCCCATCGGCTCGACGGCCGGCTGTGCGACGGAAGGAGCGGGCATCGGGGGTTGCTGCGCAACCGTATCGTCGGGACCGACAACCGATGACGGCCCCGGCGTGGCCCGGCGTTCGGTGGTTCTGCGCACCAGCTCGGCAATGTGGGCGGCGGAGTCGTCCGCGTCGGCGTTGGACCCCATGGGCGCAGGCACATCGCGATGTGCATCGCCTGGGGAGTCCATGTGCGTGTTGTGACCTCACTCGAATCGGGACATCGGCTTCCAGCATGCCTGCCATGACGGCTTTGCTCAAACTCGGCGCTGATCCTGGCGCACTCAGCCCCCTCCGACCCAGCGGTACTCGACCTCGGGACGCCCGGCACTGCCGTACCGCGAACGCCGGACGACCAGCCCGGAGTCGGCGAGATGTTCGAGGTAGCGGCGCGCAGTGACCCGGGACGCCCCGAGGACGGCGGCGACCTCGGTGGCCGAGAGGCCCTCGGCGGACGGGCGCAGCACGGCGACGACGGCGTCCAGGGAGTCCGGGCTCATGCCCTTGGGCAGGCTGCTGGAGTCGTTACCGCGCAAGGTTGCCAGCACCCGGTCGACCTCGTGCTGGCCGCTCGCGACGTCACCCGCGAGCTGCAGGCGGTATGCGGCATACCGCTCGAGCTTGTCCCGTAGCCCGGCGAAGGTGAATGGCTTGAGCAGGTACTGGACGACGCCCTGCGAGACGGCGGCGCGTACCACCTCGAGGTCACGGGCCGAGGTGACGGCGATGACGTCGGCCCGGTGCCCCGCGGTACGCATCGCGCGCACCACGTCGAGGCCGTGCAGGTCAGGAAGGTGCATGTCGAGCAGCACCAGGCCGACCGCGGACGACGGGTCGCCCAGCTGCCGGATCGCCCCCGCACCGTCGTGTGCCACTCCCGACACGACGAACCCCGGGACCCGCTCGACGTAGGCGCAGTGAGCGTCGGCGGCGACGGGCTCGTCCTCGACGACCAGGACGCCGATGTCGCTCACGGCGCGACCTCGACGACGAGCGGCAGCCGGACGGTGAACACGGCGCCGACGAACACGGCGTCGTCGGACACTGCGCCATCGGACACTGCGCCATCGGACACTGCGCCATCGGGCACCGCATGGTCGACGCGGCCGACCTCGACCGTGCCGTGATGGCGGTGGGTTGCCTGGCCGACCAGCGCCAGACCGAGGCCGTGCCCGATCAGCCGCTCATCGGGCTTGGTCGACCAGCCTCTGGTGAAGGCGTGCGCCGCGGACGCGTCGTCCAGGCCCGGGCCGGTGTCGCTGACCTGCAGCACCAGGGTGCGCGCCATGCTGCCACCGGATGGCGCGTCCTCGATCCAGCTGCTGAAGCCCACCCTGCGCGGCCCCGGCCCCGGCGCCGACGCGGCCGCATCGATGGCGTTGTCGAGCAGGTTTCCGACCACCGTGACCAGGTCGCGGGCGGGGATCACGCCCTCGGGGACGGTGCTGGCCGGGTCGACCTGGAGCTGGACGCCTCGCTCGTTGGCCTCAGCGGCCTTGCCCAGCAGCAGCGCGGCCAGCACCGGCTCGTCGACGGCGCTGACGACCATGTCGGTGAGCTGCTGGGCCAGGGCGAGCTCGGCCGTGGCGAAGGTCAGCGCCTGGTCGGTGCGCCCCAGCTCGATCAGGCTGATCACGCTGTGCAGCCGGTTGGCTGCCTCGTGGGCCTGCGAGCGCAGCGCCTCGGCCAGGGAGCGCGCCGAGTCCAGCTCGCCGGTCAGGGCCTGCAGATCGGTGTGGTCTCGCAGCGTCAGCACGGTGCCGAGCTCGCGCCCCTCCCAGCGGGCCGGCGCCTGGTTGACCACCAGCACCCGGTTCACGGTGAGGTGGATGGCGTCGTGCACCTCGCGACCGCCGTCCAGGGCCTCGGTCATCGGTGCCGGCAGCCCGAGCTCGTCGAGCCGGCGTCCGACCCAGACCGCTGGCAGGTCGAGCAGCCGGCGCGCCTCGTCGTTGGCCAACAGCAGTCGCCCCTGCAGGTCGAGGAGCACCAGCCCTTCGCGTACGGCGTGCAGGACGGCGTCGTAGAACTCGTACATCCGGGCCAGCTCGTCGGGCCCCATGCCGTGGGTCTGGCGGCGCAGCCGGCGCGCTACCAGGGCGGCACCGCCCGCGGCCAGCAGCAGCGCGGCGACCGCGGCACCCAGCAGCGTGGGTACCTGCTGTGCCAGCTCGCGCGCGACGGCGTCGCGGGTGACGCCGACGGCGACCAGCCCGAGCACCGGCCCGCCGTCGGCCCGCACGGGCACGACCGCGCGTTCGGACGGACCCAGCGTGCCGGCAAATGTCTCGAGCACGACCCCACCGGCGACTGCGTCATCGATGTGGCCGATGAACGGCTTGCCGATCAGGCCCGGCGTGGGGTGGGAGTAGCGGGTGCGATCGGTGTTCATCACGACGACGAAGTCGGTGCCGGTGTCGCGGCGCACCCGTTCGGCGTACGGCTGCAGGACGGCGGACGGGTCGGGTGAGGTCAGCGCGGACCACACCTGCGGGGACGCTGCGACGCTCCGGGCGACAGCCAACACCCGGGCCCGCGTCGAGTCCTGAGCTCGCTCGCTGGCCTGCAGGTACGCCGCCGCGCCTCCGGCCAGCACCACGACCGCGACGACCACCACCTGGAGCGCGAACAGCTGGCGCGCCAGGCTCCAGTTCCGTGGGTTGACGCGCGTGTGCATGCCCCCAGTGTGCGGTGTGTCCACCGGTCGCGGGCGAACTCAATGAACGAAATGGTGACACCGGTCACCAACGGGGCGAGCCTCATGAACAATCCATTGCCAGCCTCAGGAGGAAGATCATGTCCCGCTCCGCCGCAGCGTCGCCGCCGGGTTCCACGCAGAGACCCCCGCGCGACAAGACACACTGGCTCTACATGGCGGTGATCGTGGCGGCGCTGCTGGGCATCGCGGTCGGCTTCGCGTTCCCGGGCAAGGAGGGGTTCGCCGTCGGGCTCAAGCCGCTCGGCACCGGCTTCGTGAACCTGATCAAGATGATGATCACGCCGATCATCTTCTGCACGATCGTGCTCGGCATCGGGTCGGTCCGCAAGGCGGCCAGCGTCGGCAAGGTCGGCGGCATGGCCCTGGGCTACTTCACGGTGATGTCGACCTTCGCGCTCGGGATCGGCCTTGTCATCGGCAACGTCGTCAAGCCCGGCTCGGGACTTCACCTGACCGCTGCAGTGGCCAAGAGCGGGCAGGCCCAGTCGACCGGTGGGGGCGCCGAGACGTTCCCCCAGTTCCTGCTCAGCCTGATCCCCGACACGCTGGTTTCGTCGCTCACCACAGGGAAGGTGCTGCAGGCGTTGTTCGTGGGGCTGCTCGTCGGTTTCGCGTTGCAGTCAATGGGCGAGCGCGGGGTGCCGGTGCTGCGCGGCGTCGGGCATCTCCAGAAGCTCGTATTCAAGGTCCTCGCGATGGTCATGTGGGTGGCACCGGTGGGTGTGTTTGGCGCCATGGCGGCAATGGTCGGCGCGACGGGCACCGACGCGCTGCTCAGTCTCGGCAAGGTGATGCTCGCGTTCTACGCCACCTGCGCCTTGTTCATCTTCGTGGTGCTCGGCACGGTTCTACGAGCCGGGACCGGCATCTCGATCCTCCGGCTGCTGAAGTATCTCGGCAGAGAGATACTGCTCATCGTCTCGACGTCATCATCCGAGACCGCGCTGCCCCGGCTCATCGGCAAGATGGAGCACCTCGGCGTCTCGCGCCCGGTCGTGGGCATCGTGGTGCCGACCGGGTACTCGTTCAACATGGACGGCACGGCGATCTACCTGACCATGGCTTCCCTGTACGTGGCCGAGGCAATGAGCAAGCCCATGGCGATCGGTGAGCAGATCTCGTTGATGATCTTCATGATCATCGCGTCCAAGGGCGCCGCCGGGGTCAGCGGCGCCGGTCTCGCCACCCTGGCCGGCGGCCTGCAGTCGTTCCGCCCGGACCTCCTGGACGGTGTAGGCCTGATCGTCGGGATCGACCGGTTCATGAGCGAGGCGCGGGCGGTGACGAACTTCACCGGCAACGCGGTCGCGACCGTGGTCATCGGCAGCTGGACCGGCCAGTTCGACAAGAACAGGGCAGAGCGGGTGCTCTCCGGCGTGGACAAGTTCGACGAGGTTGCCTTCGCTGCTGGTGACGACCACGGTGGCGGCGCATGGGACGACGAGCTGGCCGAGCTCGAGGTCGACGCTGTCCCTGCCACGACGACAGCCATCGGTCGCTGACCCCGAGGTACGACGACGACGGACCCGCACCCCGAAGGGGCGGGTCCGTCGGTGACTCTGCTGCCGCCCCCTTAGGCTCGGGGTCATGAGCAAGGTCCTGTCTGCCGTCGCCTGGCCGTACGCAAACGGCCCGCGCCACATCGGCCACGTGGCCGGATTTGGTGTGCCCTCTGACGTTTTCAGCCGTTACATGCGCATGGCGGGCCACGACGTCCTCATGGTCAGCGGCACCGACGAGCACGGCACCCCGATCCTGGTTGCGGCCGACAAGGAGGGGGTCAGCCCCAAGGAGCTGGCGGACAAGAACAACCGCGTCATCGTGGAGGACCTGGCCGGGCTGGGGCTGTCCTACGACCTGTTCACCCGCACGACCACCCCCAACCACTACGCCGTCGCGCAAGAGATGTTCACGACGGTCCACAACAACGGCTACATGGTCGAGCAGACCACGAAGGGCGCGATCAGCCCGTCGACCGGCCGGACACTGCCGGACCGCTACATCGAGGGCACGTGTCCGATCTGCGGTTACGCCGAGGCCCGCGGCGACCAGTGCGACAACTGCGGCAACCAGCTCGACGCGATGGAGCTGTTGGACCCGCACAGCAAGATCAACGGCGAGACGCCGGAGTTCATCGAGACCCAGCACTTCTTCCTCGACCTGCCCGCGCTGGCCGAGGCGCTCGGCGAGTGGCTCGACGGTCGTGAGGCTTCGGGCACCTGGCGGCCGAACGTCATCCGGTTCAGCCAGAACATCCTCAAGGACATAAGGCCACGCGCCATGACCCGCGACATCGACTGGGGCATCCCGATCCCACTGGACGGATGGCGTGAGCAGCCCACCAAGCGGCTGTATGTCTGGTTCGACGCCGTCATCGGCTACCTGTCCGCGTCCATCGAGTGGGCCCGCCGGACCGGCAACCCGGAGGCCTGGCGCGACTGGTGGAACAACCCCGAAGTCCTGTCCTACTACTTCATGGGCAAGGACAACATCACCTTCCACTCCCAGATCTGGCCGGCCGAGCTGCTGGCCTACGACGGCCTGGGCGACAAGGGAGGCAAGCCCGGACCGTACGGCGTACTGCAGCTGCCGACGGAGGTGGTCAGCTCCGAGTTCCTCACCATGGAGGGCAGACAGTTCTCCTCCAGTCGTGGCGTCGTGATCTACGTCCGCGACGTCCTCGAGCGCTACCAGCCGGACGCGCTGCGCTACTTCATCTCGGCGGCCGGTCCCGAGAACCAGGACAGCGACTTCACCTGGGCCGAGTTCGTCAAGCGCACCAACGATGAGCTCGTCGCCGGTTGGGGCAACCTGGTCAACCGCACCGCCACGATGATCCACAGAAGCTTTGGCCAGATCCCCGCCGCAGCCGAGCTGAACGCTGACGACCTGGCTCTCCTGGCAACGGTCGGCCAGGGCTTCACGGCCATCGGCGAGCTGATCGAGCGCCACCGGCAGAAGCAGGCGATCGCTGAGGCCATGCGGGTCGTGGCCGAGGTCAACAAGTACGTCACCGACCAGGCGCCGTTCAAGCTCAAGGCCGACGACGAGCGCGAGCGGCTCGGGACGGTTCTGCATGTGATCGCCCAGGCGATCAGTGACTGCACGACGATGCTGAGCCCGTTCCTGCCGCACAGCTCCAACCAGGTCCACGCGGCCATGGGGGGGCTGGGCGAGATCGCGCCGATGCCGCGCATCGAGGACGTCGACGACCTGGACGGCGGCGAGGGCTACCCGATCATCACCGGCGACTACACGACCACGCCGCGATGGGAGTCGCGCCCGATCACTGTGGGCGCACCGATCGCCAAGCCGTTCCCGATCTTCACCAAGCTCGACCCGTCGGTGGTCGATGAGGAGCTTGCACGGCTCGAGCCTGGAGCCGGCGGCGAATGACCCCCCACCTTGCTCACCTCAGGCCGGTTTGCTCAGTTCAAGCCGGTTTCTGGCCCGGACTTGGCTCCCACAAGCGGCCTGAACCGAGCAAAGGGTGGTGGCCGTGAGCAGTCATGCCGGCCCCCCGCCGGCACCGGACGCTCTGCCGATCCCTGTCGTCGACAACCACACCCACCTCGACATCTCCCGCGACGGTCTCGACGCTCCAGACATCCAGGCGGTCATCGATGCCGCGACGGCGGTGGGAGTGCCCCGCATGGTCCAGATCGGCTGTGACCTCCCGGGCGCGCGGTTCACCGTTGAGGTCATCGACCGGTATGCCGCGCTGCTGGGTGGTGTGGCCCTCCACCCGAACGAGGCGCCCAAGCTGCAGGACCTCGGCGAGCTCGAGTCGGCCAAGGCCGAGATCGAGCTGCTCGCCTCTCACCCCAGGGTCCGGGCCATTGGCGAGACGGGGCTGGACTATTTTCGCACGGGTCCTGAAGGCGTTGCAGCACAACAGGATTCGCTCCGCTGGCACATCGACCTGGCCAAGCGCACCGGCAAGGCGTTGCAGATCCATGACCGCGGCGCCCACGAGGACGTGCTGCGCATCCTGGCGGAGGAGGGCGCACCCGAGCACACGGTGCTGCACTGCTTCTCCGGTGACATGGCCATGGCGCGCGAGTGCGTCGAGCTCGGTTACCTGTTGTCCTTCTCCGGAACCGTCACGTTCAAGAACGCCAGGGACCTGCGCAACGCGCTCGCGGTCACGCCGATGGACAACCTGCTGGTCGAGACGGACGCGCCGTTTCTGACCCCCGTGCCCCATCGCGGGGCGACCAACTCGTCATACCTCGTGCCGTTGACGGTGCGAGCGATGGCGGGTGTTCTCAACGTGGATGTGCCCTCGTTGTGCATCGCGGTGGCGGCCAACTCGGAACGGGTCTACGGCCCCTGGTAGCCGGGCCTTGGACTCCGTGACTGTTTGCCTGCTGTTGTGGTTACCGTTACCGAAACTTGACCTTTAACAGGTGTGTCGGTCATGGTGGATGTCTGTTGGCCGGGGTCGTGGAGTCCTCGGACGGCGCGCACCTGGGATGATCGACCTCGGTCGAGCACCCCAATTTCCTTAAATGGTGCGTGACGCTCCGTCGCACGATGCCCGGATCGCGCTAGCTCTGGAGCACCGTGATCTTTCGTCCGGTTCGGCGTATCGCCCAAACCGCAGTTGTCGTGTCCCTCGTTGCCGGCGCAATCGGCTTCGCCGCCTTGGACAAGTCGGTGAACCTGTCGGTTGACGGCAAGACCTCCGCCGTCCACGTGTTCGGCAGCACCGTCGTCGGTGACGTGCTGGCCAGCCAGGACATCACGGTCGGTCCCCACGACGTCGTGGCGCCTGGTGTGTCGACGCGGGTCAGCGACGGTCAGAAGGTCGTCGTGCGGTACGGCCGTCTCCTCACGGTCACCGTCGACGGCCAGACCAAGGAGTACTGGACGACGTCGACCACCGTCGCCGGCGCCCTGGCCGAGCTCGGCATCCGCGCCGACTCCGCCAAGCTCTCGGTCTCGCGTTCACAACCGCTGGGCCGCACGGGCCTGGTCATGTCGGTCACGACCCCCAAGGACGTCACGGTCGCGGTCGATGGCAGGACGCTTCGTGCCAGTACGACCACCGCCACCGTTGCCGATCTGCTCTCCGAGCTCCATGTGACCCTGGGTGCCAAGGACCGCGTCTCCCCGGCCTTGACGACCCTCATCACCAACGGCGGTCTGAAGGTCGCCGTCGCCCGCGTCACCCAGAAGAGCGTCACCGCCAACGAGAGCGTCGCCTTCCCCACTGCGCGCAGGAACGATGCCACCCTGTACACCGGCAACACCAAGACGCTGACGGCGGGCAAGCCAGGCGCCAGGGTCGTCACCTACCTCGAGACCTGGGTCAACGGCAAGCAAGAGAGCCGCACGGCCACGAGCTCGCTGGTCACGACCGCTCCCGTCACCCGCATCCTCGCTGTCGGCACTAAGGCCAAGCCAGTCGCGTCCGCTCCGCCCGTTGGCGGCTCGGCGGCCGTTGGCTCACCAGCCAACGCGGCGATGTGGGACCGGATCGCCGCGTGCGAGTCCGGCGGCAACTGGTCGATCAACACGGGCAACGGCTACTACGGCGGCTTGCAGTTCGACAGCGGCACCTGGTTGGGCAACGGCGGCGGGCAGTATGCCGCGCGGGCCGACCTGGCCAGCCGTCTGCAACAGATCGCCGTGGCCAACGTGGTCTACGCCGCCCGCGGCCTCTCACCGTGGGGCTGTGCCTCGGCTGCCTGACCCTCTGGTTCGGGAGGGGGGACGTTTCCCCCTAGGCTGCATCGCATGAGTGAGGACGCCCCATCGGGGCTGCTCGGGGCCGGTCAGATCCGCGAGATGGCAGGCCGTCTCGGAGTGCGTCCCACCAAGCACTGGGGCCAGAACTTCGTGATCGACGCCAATACCGTCCGCCGGATCGTGCGCCTTGCGGACGTGGGTCTCGACGATGTCGTGGTCGAGGTCGGACCGGGTCTGGGCTCGCTCACCCTGGCCCTGCTTCGAGCGGTCGGCCGGGTCGTGGCGGTTGAGATCGACCCCAACCTCGCGGCAGCCCTGCCGGCCACCGTAGCCGCGCTGGCACCGGCATACGGCGACCGTTTGGACGTCGTACTCGCGGATGCGCTGAACGTGCGCACTTTGCCCGACCCCCAGCCGACGGCGCTGATCGCGAACCTGCCCTACAACATCTCGGTGCCCGTCGTGCTGAGCTTCCTCGAGGCCTTCCCCACCCTGCGCCGGGTCCTGGTCATGGTGCAGCTCGAGGTCGCCGAGCGCCTGGCCGCGCCGCCGGGCAGCAAGACCTATGGGATTCCCAGCCTCAAGGCGGCCTGGTATGCCGAGGTGAGGCTGGCCGGGAGGGTGAGCCGCACCGTGTTCTGGCCTGCTCCGAACGTGGACTCCGGTCTGGTCGCACTCAACCGGCGCGAGCCGCCGCAGACACCGGCGCCGCGCAAGGAGGTGTTCGCCTGCATCGATGCGGCGTTCGGCCAGCGACGCAAGACCTTGCGCGCGGCTCTGGCCGGGTGGGCCGGCTCGGCAGCCAACGCCGAGGCGGCGCTGTGCGCTGCCGGCGTTGACCCGCGGACGCGCGGCGAACAGCTCGACATCGACGCCTTCGCGGCGATCGCTGCGGCCCGGTCGGCCATGGTGAGCCAGTGAGCTCCGCAGCCACGTCAGGGCAATGCGTCACAGCACGGGTTCCCGCCAAGGTCAACCTTGAGCTCATGGTCGGTCCGCGGCGTGCGGATGGGTTCCACCACCTGGCCACGGTGTTTCAGGCAGTTGGGATCTACGACGACGTCAGCGTCGAGCCTGCTGTCGACTGGGGCATCACGGTCAACGGCCCCTTCGCCGATCTGGTCCCGGCCGACGACACCAACCTGGCCATGCGTGCTGCCCGCTTGCTGGCCAAGGAGGCCGGCATCGACATGCCCGTGCACATCACCATCGACAAGGACATCCCTGTCGCGGGCGGCATGGCCGGCGGGTCGGCCGACGCGGCGGGTGCACTCGTGGCCTGCGATGCGCTCTGGGGCGTTGGCTCCTCGAAGGCAGCGCTCGAGGATCTGGGCGCCAAAGTCGGTAGCGACGTGCCGTTCGGACTGAGCGGCGGCACCGCGATGGGGTCAGGTCGCGGAGATCAGCTCGCACCGGTGCTCGGACGGGGTCGCTATCACTGGGTGTTCGCCCTCAGTGACATCGGGCTCTCGACCGCCATGGTCTACGCCGAGTGCGACCGTCTGCGGGCCAAGCGGCGGGTTCCCGAGCCCGCACCGTCCGCGCCGATGATGACCGCTCTGCGCGCAGGTGACGCCGCTTCCTTGGGGCGAGCCTTGAGCAACGACCTCCAGCCGGCGGCCCTCTCGCTGCAGCCACGGCTCGAGGAGGTGCTCTCGACGGGCATGGAGTACGGCGCTCTGGGTGGCATCGTCTCCGGATCCGGGCCGACGGTCGCCTTCCTGGTCGCCGACACCGAACGCGGTCTGGACCTGGCAGTGGCTCTCACTGCCTCGGGGGCGGCACCAGCGGTGATCCGTGCTGTCGGTCCGGTCCACGGAGCCCATGTCATCACGGGACCGGCTGGACCCAGGAGCAGCTGAACCCAGTGGCCAATCTCGTGTCGGTCGAACGCGCTTCGTTGGCGCTGGGCACCACTCACCTCCTTGATGGCGTGTCCCTCGGCGTCAGCAGCGGCACCCGTGTGGGCGTCGTGGGCCGCAACGGCGGCGGCAAGACCACCCTGCTGCGGGTTCTCGCCGGCTACCAGCCGGTGGATGGGGGGCGAGTCACCATGGTCGGGTCGTTGACCGTCGGCATGCTCACCCAGGTCGACACGCTCGACCCCGAGGCCACTGTCCGCGCGGCCGTCCTGGGCGACCTGCCCGAGCACGTCTGGGCGGGTGACCCACGCGTTCGCGAGATCCTGGACGGCCTGCTTGGTGGCATCGACGCCCCTGACGTGGGCGGCCTCGCGGCGATCGTGGGTCCCCTGTCCGGTGGTGAGCGTCGCCGTCTGGCGCTGGCTGCGCTGCTTGCCGCCGACCACGATCTGCTGCTCCTGGACGAGCCGACCAACCACCTTGATGTCGAAGGCGTGGCGTGGCTCGCCGACCACCTGGCCACCCGGCGTACCCGACCCGGCAGTGCCGTCGTGACGGTGACCCACGACCGCTGGTTCCTGGACGCGGTGGCCACCACGACATGGGAGGTCGTCGACGGCCAGGTGAACTCCTACGACGGCGGCTACGCGGCGTACGTGCTCGCCAAGGCCGAGCGCGACCGGGTGGCAGCAGTGACGGACGAACGCCGTAGCAACCTGCTGCGCAAGGAGCTGGCCTGGTTGCGCCGGGGTCCGCCCGCACGGTCGACCAAGCCGAAGTTCCGGATCGACGCGGCCAACGAGCTGATCGCCGACGAGCCCCCGCCCCGGGACGACGTGTCGCTGGTGCGCTTCGCAACGACTAGGTTGGGCAAGGACGTCGTCGACCTCATCGATGCCAGCGTGACCCTGGGCGAGCGGTTGCTGCTCGACCGCGTGACCTGGCGACTCGCACCCGGCGACCGCATCGGCGTCGTCGGCGTCAACGGTTCCGGCAAGTCCACCCTGATGCGGGCGATCTTCGGAAACGTCACGCTGGACGCCGGCAAGCGCAAGGTCGGCAAGACGGTGTCGATGGCCTACCTGACCCAGGAGGTCCGCGAGCTCGAGAAGTTCGCCGACTCGCGGGTCATCGAGGCCATCGAGGACGTCAAGGCGTACACGCGGCTGGGCGACAAGGAGGTGAGCGCCAGCCAGCTGGCGAAGCGCCTGGGCTTCAGCGGCGGCCGGCAGCAGACCCGGGTCAGCGACCTCTCAGGTGGTGAGCGTCGGCGGTTGCAGTTCCTGCGGTTGCTCATGGCCGAGCCAAATGTGCTGATCCTGGACGAGCCGACCAACGACCTGGACATCGAGACGCTGACGTCCATGGAGGACGTGCTCGACGGCTGGGCGGGGACCCTGCTGGTCGTCTCCCACGACCGGTACCTGCTCGAGCGCATGTGTGACCGGCAGGTGGCCATGCTGGGCGACGGTGCCGTCCGGGACCTGCCGGGCGGTGTGGAGCAGTACCTCGACCTGCGTCATGCCGCCCGTGTGTCCGCGGCGGCCTCGGGGGCGTCCCGGGGCTCCCGTGAGACTGTTGCGCCGGCGGCGGCAGGGCCATCCGCGGCAGAGCTGCGCGAGGCGAAGAAGAACCTGCTGCGGATCGAGCGGCAGCTGTCCAAGCTCTCTGCGCAGGAGGACAGGATCCACCTCGAGATGGCAGCCAAAGCCGCCGATCACGCAGCGGTGCTTGGGCTCAACGACAAGCTGCGTGGCATCGTCGATGAACGCGAGACCCTTGAGCTGGAATGGCTTTCGGCCGCTGAGGTCGTCCTCTGACATCTGTATGAGAACTACAACGGCGTCAGTGCTCGAACGGCGTCAGTGCTCGAACGGCGTCAGTGCTCGAACGGCGTCATTGCTCGAAGGGCGACAGGAGCCGGCGCAGGTACTCGGCCAGGTGGTCCTGTTCCGACGCCGGCAGCCGAGCGAGCAGGACGCGCTCGCGGACAAGGAGGTCGGCCATGGCGGAATCGACGACTGTGCGGCCCTCGGTGGTCAGCGTGACCTTCACGCCGCGCCGGTCGCTGGGGTCGGGGCCGCGACCGACCAGTCCGCGCGCGGCGAGCCGGTCGACGCGGTTGGTCATGGTCCCGCTGGTCACCAGCGTCTGAGTGACCAGCTGTCCGGGGGAGAGCTCGTATGGCGCGCCCGCTCGCCGCAGCGCCGACAGGACGTCGAACTCCCACCCCTCGAGACCGTGCTCGGCGAAGGCCGATCCTCGGCTGCGGTCGAGGTGGCGGGCGAGTCGTGAAACCCGCGACAGGATGTGCAGGGGCGTGACATCGAGGTCGGGTCGCTCGCGTCGCCAGGCGTCGACAATGCGGTCGACGTCGTCAGCGGGGGTGGCGGGCATGCGGAAAGTCTACCCGTCATCAAGTATCTTGATATCGAGACACTCTGTTGGGCAGTGAGGCGGCGGTCATGACAAGGACGTGGAACCCCGAGCAGTACGGGAGGTTCAGCAACCACCGACGACGCCCCTTCGCAGACCTGACCTCGAGGTGGGCGCCAGCGCCCCGAGATCGTGGTCGACCTGGGCTGTGGGCCGGGTCCGCTGACCCAGGGCCGACGAGCTCCTTCCGCGCCTGCGTGGAGGTGAGGCAGTCAGCGAGCTGAGTTCGTTGCGGCATACGGCAACGCGCTGTTGCAGGCCTATCCGCGCGAGCCATTCGGCACGGTCTTTACCTTCCGTCGAATCTTCGCGGTGGCCCACAAGAGGGAGAGCCTGTGATGACCTCAATCATCAGCACTCGCCAACGAGACGTGGCGCTGGGGCGCAGACTTGAGGGGTGTTCCGGGACCGGGCCGACGCCGGGCGCCGGTTGGCCGAGCTGATCGCCAACCGGTTGGGGGATCCTTCTTGCTCGGTCGGGGCCGCCGGTGCTCTGGTTCTGGGTCTCCCCCGAGGTGGTGTCCCGGTCGCAGCGATGGTGGCTGACGCCTTGGGTGCTCCGCTGGATGTGCTCGTCGTTCGCAAGATCGGCGTGCCGTGGCAGCCCGAGCTGGCGCTGGGTGCCGTCGGCGAGAATGGTGCGGTCGTGCTCAATGATGGCGTTGTCTCAGCCAGCGGGGTGGGGCGTGAGGAGTTGGATGCCTTGATTCGCAAGGCTTCTCACGACGTCGAGCAGATCGTGGCCGAGCTTCGGCCGATGGCCGGTCCCCCCGATGTGACCGACCGGGTGGTGATCGTCGTCGATGACGGTGTGGCGACGGGGGCGACCGCCCGAGCCGCTGCGAGGATCCTGCGCGATCGCGGGTCGGGCCCGATCATCCTTGCGACGCCGGTCGGAGCACCCAGCACCTGCGCGAGTCTGGGGTCCTGCTTCGATGAGGTCATCTGCCTCGAGTCGCCGTGGCGCTTCGGCAGTGTCGGGCGGCACTACGAGCAGTTCGAGCAGGTCAGTGTCGGTGAGGTCCGGCGGCTCTTGGGTGGGCCACCGGCCTGAAGGGTCTACTTCAGGGTGCGCAGAACCGGTTTCGGCTGCATCCCGCCCAGGCCGTTCCACGCCAGGTTGACCAGGTGCGCGGCAACGTCGGCCTTCTTGAACTTGCGCGAGTCCACCCACCACTGACCGGTCAGCGCCACCATGCCGACCAGCATCTGGGCATAGATAGGGGCGGTCTTGGGGTCCAGCTTCTGGCGCTTGAACTCCGCCGCGAGAATGTGCTCGACCTGGCTGGCCACGTCGCTGAGCAGGCTGGCGAACGACCCCGTCGACTGCCCGGCGGGGGAGTCGCGCACGAGGATGCGGAAGCCATCCGTGGAGTTCTCGATGTAGTCCAGCAAAGCCAGCGCCGCTTGCTCGAGCAGCATCCGGGCATGACCGTTGGAGGTGAGCGCGCCGCTGATGCCGTCCAGCAGCGAACGGATCTCGCGGTCGACGACCACGGCATACAGACCCTCTTTGCCCCCGAAGTGTTCGTAGACGACCGGCTTTGAGACCCCTGCCTTGGCCGCGATCTCCTCGACCGTTGTGGCCTCATAGCCCTTGTCCGCAAACAGCTTTCGGCCGACCTCGAGCAGCTGTTCACGCCGCTGCTTGCCGGTCATCCTTGCGCGGGAGGCAGCCGGCGCCGTGGTCTCGTGTACTGGGGTCACCATGCCATCATGCCCAACGTCGATCCAGGTGCCTTGGTCGGCTCGCTAGCGTGTGACCTTGTGAGACACCCTGGTCGGTATGCCGCTCGCTCCCTTGCGGGTGCATTGGCCCTCGCGTTGGTCGTGGCTGCCTCCGCGTGCGCAGCTGGCGCAGGTGGCGCGGCGAGCGTCGGTGCGACCGTGCCGTCAACCTCACCAGCCTCTGATCGGTCGACTGCGCCGACGCCCACAGCTGCCATCAGCTCGACCACGCCAAGACCTTCGTCCTCGACCGCGACAGGCACTGCGCGCCCCAAGCCGTCAACAACTCGCACCAGCACGGCGGTGCGGTCCACGCCGACCCCGCCGGCCCACGTCCTCAAGCCGGCGCTCACCACGGCGCCACGCGCCGCGGGCACCTCGTCGCTGCGTCTGGTGCCGAAGTTCATCGACTTCCCGCAGGGGCGCAAGGACGAGATGGCGAGGTACTCCCTGCGGCACTACGGCACGAGCAGCTGGCGACTGAACCCCTCGATGATCGTCCTGCACTTCACCGAGACCGATACCGCGGCGGCAGCCCGCAACGGGTTCGCGAACGACTCGCCGAACCTCGGGGAGCTGCCCGGCACGTGCGCCCACTTCATCGTGGCCCAGAACGGGGACGTGTGGCAGATCGTCCCGACGAGCGTCAGGTGCCGGCACACGATTGGCTTGAACGACAAGGCGATCGGCATCGAGATCGTCCAGCGCACGCACGGCAACGGCTCGCACTGGGCCGATCAGCAGATCCTCGACCGACCAGCCCAGATCGGCGCGGTCCTGGCTCTGTTGCGCTCCTTGCAGGGTGAATACGCCATCAGCGCGAGCAACATCATCGGTCATGCCATCGCCAACGAAGCGCCCCAGTTCCGGGACCTGCAGGGTTGGCGCAACGACCACACCGACTGGCAGGCCCAGGATGTTCTCGAGGTGCGCCGCCGGTTGTCTGCAGCCCGATGAGAGGTCCGCAGCCCCGCGGCCGGCCGATCTCATTTCGTCAGCCTGAAACTCGCTTGGCGCCGAGGCGTTCCTCACGCGGCCACCGGACGTCAGAGGCCCAGCCGACCTTCTCGAAGGCCCAGATGAGGCGGGCGCTGGAGTCGATCTGGCCCTTGTCGACGCCATGACGGGCGCAGGTCGGGTCGGCGTGGTGCAGGTTGTGCCAGGACTCGCCCATCGACAGGATCGCCAGCCACCAGACATTGGCCGACTTGTCGCGGCTTGTGAAGGGACGGTCGCCGATGGCGTGACAGATCGAGTTGATCGACCACGTGACGTGGTGAAGCAGGCCGATACGGACCAGTGACCCCCAGAAGAAGGCTGTCGCCGCTCCCTGCCAGGACATCGACCACAGGCCACCGATGACCGCCGGGGCGAGGACGGACACGGCGACGAGCGCCGGGAACGCGGCCTCGACCCGTTGCAGGTCCTTGTCGGCCATGAGGTCAGGGGCGTACTTGTCGCGGGGGGTCAGCTCGACGTCGAAGAGCCATCCGGAGTGCGCCCACCACAGGCCCTTCATCAGCGCGGGCACGGTCTCGCCGTAACGCCACGGGGAGTGGGGGTCGCCCTCGCGGTCGGAGAAGGCGTGGTGCCGACGGTGATCGGCGACCCAGCGGATGACCGGTCCCTCGATGGCCAGCGAACCGGCAACAGCCAGGGCGATCCGAAGCCAGCGCCTGGCCTTGAACGACCCGTGCGTGAAGTAGCGGTGGAAACCCACGGTGACACCGTGGCCCGCGACGGCGTACGCGACCGCGGCGATCGCCATGTCGTGCCAGCCCAGGCCCCAGCCCCACGCGAACGGGACCGCGGCCAGAAGGGCGAGGAACGGGATGGTGATGAAGCCGAACAGGGCGATCTGCTCGGCCCTGCCCTTGCGCTCGAGCTGGGGGACCGCGGCGGCGCTCCCGACCGACGTCGAGTCGCCCAAGATCGAGGTGTCGACGTCGTGGAGGTCGAGAACGGCGGTGCGGGTGTCGGGGGCGGCGGTCGTCATGGTTGGTGTCCTTCGCTGTGGATTAACTTACGCAACCGTAACCTACGGAACCGTAGGTTCGCTACCTCTGCGGCGACTTCCTGAGCCAAATCACGGTCCACTACCCTTGCCGGAGTCCCGCGCGAGCGGTGCGTTCCCCGGTTGGTCTGCTGGCAGGGCCCGCCTGACTTTGAATCAGGACAAGCGACGAAGGTTCGATTCCTTCCCGGGGAGCAGGGCACGACATCCGCGTGCTCAGTTCAGGCCGGTTTCCAGGGCGTCATCGGGGGCAAGAAGCGGTCTGAAGTGAGCAAAGCGGCCTGAACTGAGCAAGGCCTGCGCTCGCCGGTGAACAACGGGTGGACGACAGGTAGCATGAGCGAGGCAGCGCAGCCCGGTCTTCCCTCGTGAGCGGACGTGCCTGCGAGTCAGCCTGTCCGCATCGACTCCGACCCCCAGGAGCGCATCCGCGTGACCACGTCCCGCCCGGCCGCTGTCATCGTCCTCGCCGCAGGTGAGGGCACCCGGATGAATTCGGCCACTCCGAAGGTCCTGCACGCCATCGGGGGGCGCACGCTGCTCGGTCATGCGATCGCCGCGGCGCGAGGCGTACAGCCGGTGCACCTGGCTATCGTGGTCCGCCACGAGCGTGACCTTGTGGCTGCTCATATCGCCCGCGTGGACCCAGGCGCCGTCATCGCCGACCAGGATGAGGTCAAGGGCACGGGCCGGGCCACTGAATGTGCCCTCGATGCGCTGCCGCCCGACCTGCAGGGCACTGTGCTGGTGACCTGCGGGGACGTGCCCCTGCTCGCCGCGGAGACGCTGCACGCACTCCTCGAGGCGCACGCCGCCAGCCAGAGCGCCGCCACGGTGGTCACCGCACTCTTGCCCGACCCAACCGGCTATGGCCGCATCCTGCGCGCGGCAGACGGCTCGGTTGCCGGCATCGTCGAGCAGAAGGACGCCACGGACGCGCAGCTGGAGATCGGCGAGGTCAACTCCGGCCTCTATGCCTTCGACGCGACGGTCCTGCGCAAGGCGCTGGCCCAGGTGGGCACGGACAACGCCCAGGGCGAGAAGTACCTCACCGACGTGCTGGGCATCGCCCGCCGCCAGGGCCTCCTGGTCAGCGCGCATGTGATCCAGGACCTCTGGCAGACCGAGGGCGTCAACGACCGCGTCCAGCTGTCCCGGCTCGGCGCCGAGCTCAACCGCCGGATCGTCGAGGGCTGGATGCGGGCCGGAGTCACCGTCATCGACCCGGCCACGACCTGGATCGACGCCGACGTCACGCTCGGGCGCGACGTCACCATCCATCCGCAGACCCAGATCCACGGCGCCAGCACCATCGGTGACGACGTCGTCCTCGGACCCGACACCACGCTCACGGACGTTGAGATCGGCATCGGCGCGTCCGTCATACGCACGCATGGGTCCTTGGCCGTCATCGGCGCGGGTGCCACAGTCGGGCCCTTCGCCTACCTGCGCCCCGGCACCGAGCTCGGCGCCAACGGCAAGATCGGCACCTTCGTGGAGACCAAGAACGCCCAGATCGGCGCCGGGTCCAAGGTGCCACACCTGACGTATGTCGGGGACGCCACGATCGGTGAGCACTCCAACATCGGCGCGTCGAGCGTCTTCGTCAACTACGACGGCGTCAACAAGTCGCGCACCACCATCGGTAGCCACTGCCGCACCGGCTCGGACACCATGTTCGTCGCGCCGGTGACCGTGGGCGACGGTGCCTACACCGGCGCCGGGACCGTCGTGCGCAAGGACGTGCCGCCTGGCGCTTTGGCCATCAACGTGGCGCCGCAACGCAACCTGCTCGACTGGGTGCAGGACAAACGCCCAGGCACCGCCTCCGCGCAAGCGGCCGCGGCCGCGGCCGCCAGAGACAGTTCACCCATCGTCCCCGAAGGGAAGCCCACCGCATGAGTGGTCTGAAGCGCACCACCGAGAAGACCCTCATGGTCTTCTCCGGCCGGGCCAACCCCCAGCTCGCCGAGGAGGTGGCCTACCAGCTCGGGACGAACCTGGTCACGACTTCGGCCTACGACTTCGCCAACAGCGAGATCTACGTGCGCTACGAGGAGTCGGTGCGCGGTTCTGACGCGTTCGTCATCCAGAGTCATACCGCTCCGGTCAACAAGTGGATCATGGAGCACCTGCTCATGGTCGACGCGCTCAAGCGTGCCTCGGCCAAGCGGATCACGGTCGTCCTCCCGTACTACGGCTATGCGCGGCAGGACAAGAAGCACCGTGGGCGCGAGCCGATCTCGGCCCGCCTCATGGCGGACCTGTTCAAGACCGCGGGAGCCAACCGGCTGATGTCCGTAGACCTGCACGCGGACCAGATCCAGGGGTACTTCGACGGGCCGGTCGACCACCTCGTGGCCCTGCCGATCCTGTCGAAGTACGTCAAGAAGAAGTACGGCAACGAGCAGCTTGCGGTCGTCTCACCAGACGCCGGCCGGATCAAGGTGGCCGAGCAGTGGTCCAAACGTCTGGGTGGTGCGCCGCTGGCGTTCATCCACAAGACCCGCGACATCAACCGGCCCAACGAGGTCGTGGCCAACCGTGTCGTCGGTGACGTCAGGGACCGGAGCTGCATCCTGGTCGACGACATGATCGACACCGCCGGCACGATCACCAAGGCGGCCGACGCGCTTCTGGCTGCCGGCGCCGCCGACGTCATCATCGCGGCCACGCACGCGATTCTGTCCGGACCGGCCGTTGACCGGCTCAAGAACTGCAATGCCCGCGAGGTCATTGTCACCAACACGTTGCCGATTCCGCCCGAGCGTCACTTCGACAAGCTCACCGAGCTCTCGATCGCCCCGCTGCTGAGTCAGGCGATCCGTGAGGTCTTCGAGGACGGTTCGGTCGCGAGCCTGTTCGACCCGCCCAACTGACCGCCGGGCCGCAGCGTCGCCCCCGGCAGGTCAGCCTCTGTTATTCCGTCTGACTCCGTCTCGTTCCGATCCTCGCTCCGCTCGATTCTCACTCGGGTCGTCAGCCGAGTTCTTGCGGCTGACTCCGTCTCGTTCCGATCCTCGCTCC
>Ga0209745_1000445_pt1 | contig 24869 bp, 23 predicted proteins | sample BarGraNGADG00312_FD_184495 | JGI IMG/M metagenome (GOLD analysis project Ga0209745, IMG submission 184495) | Arctic peat soil microbial communities from Barrow, Alaska - Barrow Graham LP Ref core NGADG0004-312 (SPAdes) (version 2) | ecosystem: Environmental > Terrestrial > Soil > Wetlands > Peat...
AGGGTCCCCTCGTCGATGTCCTCGCCGGCCTCAACGCTTCGAGGACTGGACCCTGTGGCTGCGGATTACTCCTCGGGGGACTCCCTCCCTCGCTCCAGCCGGGAAGGAAGAACGTCGGAAACACCGGGTGTGGCGTGGAATGCTGCAAGGGGAACTTGCTCCGTCGCTCCAGTGCCTGCCGGTCTGTGCCTGAAGATCGCCGGCGTTACTTGCGGGCGACGAACTCGACCCTGCGGGTCCGTTCGTTGACGTCGCCCAGACCTTTGGCGTCAACCGCCTTCACCCATGAGAAGCCCGCGGCTCCGAGAAGCGTACAGACCAACTCGGTGTCGTAGGCCCGCTCGTGGTGTATCTCTTCGCTCATCCTGTAGGTGTCGTCCTCCAGCCGGACGAAGTTGGTCATGAAGAGGGTGTTGATGCGCATGACCGGGTCCCACGTGGACTCCCAGATCGATATGCCGCCGCGCACCCTGTGAACCAGCACCTGGGAGCCGTTGTCTACCTCCAGTTCGCGGGTCGTGTTCATGTCGAAGACCGCGAAACCTTCCGGCTTCAGCGCGAGGGCGAATCGCCGCAGCGCCTCCTCGAGCTCATTCTCCTCGAGTACATAGTTGAGGGAGTCGAAGTTGCAGGTCAGCAGGTCTACCCGCTCGGGCAGCTCGAAATCGGTGAAGGTCCCCTCGATGAGAATCACGCTTTCTGAACCTGTTCGATCCCTCGCGCGCTCGAGCATCTGCCGCGAGCGGTCGACACCGTAGACCCTCGAGCAGGACTCCGCAAGATATTCCAGCGCGTGGCCGGTCCCGCATGCCACGTCCGCCGCCGCATCGAAAGAGATGTTGTGCCGGTTGACGAGCCTCTCGAAGTTTTCACGCCACAACACGAAGGCCGTGTCCCCGACCAGGTCGTCGTAGATGAACGAAAGGTCCCGATAAGGCGCTCTCCCGCCTCTTTCTGAAGCTCGCATGTCGCCTCTCCGCCGTAGCGAGATTACTTGCCCTGCTAAGACATACAGAGTAACATGGCATTCGAATCCGTCCTGTCTATCATAGGGAAAGGCGTACAGACAAGAGTCAGGCCAGTGAAGGTGAGTGGGGTCCCCGGCGTAAGGGATCGGTCGATACCGGATCAGTCCGAAGCCGGGGGAAAGCGGGGTTGAGGATGAGAGCCAGGAAGGTCAAGAAGCTCGAGAAGAAAGCGGCCAAGCTCGAGAAGAAAGCGGCCAAGATCAACAAGATGTCTGCAAAGGCCACGAAGAAGGCGACCAAGGCCCGCAAGAAGAAGCCCGAGGAGGAGTAGGCTCCTCGCTCCGACGTATCAGGATTCTCTGACCGCGCCGTGGGCGCATGCTTTCAGGCGCGTACTCTCATCGGCATCCCGACCGGGATCACCTGGGCCCTCACCTGAAGCGGCTCTTGCCGGGAGGTGAGCACGACTCGGAGCCCCCTTTCGGTCCGGTCCCGAAGGGTGAGAAGACCTTCTTTATCATGCCGATCCGACATGACCCGCATCTCTCGCCGCTCGAGTCTTCTCCCAGGCCCTCGAGACGCTCGGTCCTCTCTCCGCATTCCGCACATTGATACTCGTAGACCGGCACCAGGCTCTGCTCCTTTCTCTGCCCCCTGTCCCTACCTTCCTCAGGTGGGAATGAACTCCGATTCCCTGACCGGCTCCAGCGTTATCGCCGCCTCGGCGCACGCGACCTGGCAGAGGCCGCACCCCATGCACGCCTCAGCGTCCACCACCGCGATCGAGCCGTCGTCATCCATCGCGATAGCTCCAAAGTAGCAGCGCTCCACGCAGTCCCCGCAACCCGCGCAAAGCCCGGCATCCACCGTTGCCCGGTACCGGCTCGGGTCGACCATGTTGAGTTTCCTGTCGATCATTATCGCGAATGCCATGCAGCAGTCGTTGCAGCAGTTGCAGATGAAATGTGTGTCGGCCGAACGGTTCATGGTGACGTGGATGAGCCCCGCCTCCTCGGCCTTCCTCAGCAGCGCCATAGCCTCGTCCTTGTCGATGCGCCGACCGGACCCTCGGTCGATGGTGTAGTCTCCCGCCTTGCCTATCTGGAGACAGATCTCGACCGGCCTGTCGCAACGCCGCGCCGTCAGCCGGCATGTGCAGTTGGTGACAGCGATCGTGCCGGCCTCTTCTATCATCTGCCGGACGTCTTCGTAGGCAAGTATCTGCTGCCTGGTGTCCATCGACTCGCTCACGGGCACTATCCTCGTGATGGGCTTCGGCAGTATCTTGTCCACCGCCTCGGCGAACGCCGGCCACTCTTCGTCCATGAATCTCTGCCACATGTCGAGGTAACTGCGGGGCGCCTCGGGCCACAGTATCGACGCGTCGTGGAACTGCATGATGTCGCGGCACATCCGGTACAGCGTGCCCTCGGGTCTGCTCTTCTTGAAAGCCAGGCCCTTGCGGTAGAGAGTCTCGAGCATCGGGGTGACCCGCTGCTCGTCCAGGCCCAGCTTTGCCGCCATGTCGCCGGGCGTGCCCGGCAGGGCGAGCATGAGCCGCGCCTCGTCCTCGTCCACGATCTCGCTGAAGATGACCGGGATCAGCAACGAGTCACCCATGAGGACCTTCTCGGCGAGTTGCTTGTAAAGCTGTTCGGTGTCCATCCGTGATACCCCTTTCATCTCCCCTGCTGATTCATATGATAGCGGCGGTCGGGCCGTCGTCCCCTGATATTAATCAATCGCGTCCGGCGCGGCTGTCCTCGACCTCTCGGACCATGGCCGGCAGCGCCTCACCGGCCGTGGCTCTCACCCAGACCTCTGCGGCGCTCGAAAGAGGCCCCGGCCCCCGTGAACACCAGGACGTCACTCGATGCGGCTATTATGCGGGACGCCTCGAAGAGCTTTCGCCGGGCCGCTTCCATTTTTCAACCCGCGCTATGCGACCGACAGGCCGCCCTGCCGCGGCCCCGGCCGGTTGGTGGGGTCACGTCAGCAGCTCGCCGGCCGTCTTCACGTATATGTCCAGGTCGCGGCCGCCGAAGCAGCAGCAGATCACCTTCTGGAGGGTGGAGTCGCGGCCGAGGAACTCGGTGATCTCGCCGAGCGCGATCCTCGTGGCCCTATCTATCGGGAACCCGTAGACCCCGGTGCTGATTGCCGGGAACGCGATGGTATTGACCCCGTTCTCGACGGCCAGGGCGAGGCTGTTCCTGTAGCAGCCGGCGAGCAGCTCGTCCTCCCGGCTCTTGCCGCCGTGCCATACCGGCCCCACGGTGTGGATAACAAAACGCGCGGGAAGGTTGTAGCCGCCGGTGATCTTGGCCTCCCCCGTCTCGGCGCCGCCAAGCATCCGGGTCTCCTCGAGCAGCCGCGACCCGGCGGCTCGATGTATCGCGCCGTCCACGCCGCCACCGCCCAGCAGGCTCTTGTTCGCCGCGTTGACGATAGCGTCGACGTCCAGCTTCGTGATGTCGCCCTGGATCAGCTCGAGTCGCCTGTCGAGGTACTCCATCTCTCCCCCTTTCGCCGGTGCGTCTGAAGTATAGCAGACGCGGAGGAGGCGGCCGCGGCGCGAAGAAGTAACCACGCCAGGGGCGCGCGAGACGCTCCTTACCGGCCCAAGGAGGTGGAGTCGATGGAGAACCCCGAGCTGGAGTTCCTCCAGTACCTGCTGAAGCGCTTCATCGAGATGCGCGACATCGACGTCGACAAGGCAACGCTGATGGACCTGCTGGACCAGCTCTCCGAGGAGCTCACGCCGATCGGTGGTGGATAGGCCGGGATCGCCGCCACCGGAAAGGGACTTCGTCTTCACCGATATCCCGTCAGGCTTCTGGATGGTCGTGGATCGATGCGCACTGGACGGTGCTGTTCGCGCTACGGCCCCCGAGAGTTCGAGTACCCGGTCGGGTCCTCGATCCCGGATTCGGCGAACCCTTTCTTTCTGAGAAGACAACTGTCGCAACTACCGCACGCCAGGCCCTCAGCGGTCGGGTCGTAGCAGCTCCGGGTGAGCGAATAATCCACGCCTAGCCGCGCCCCCAGCCTTATGATCTCGGCCTTTGACATGTCGATGAGCGGCGCCTTGATCCTCACCCTGTGACCCCCGACGCCGCAACGGGTCGCGAGCGCCGCCATCTCCTCGAAGGCCTCGATAAACTCCGGCCTGCAGTCCGGGTAACCCGAGTAGTCCACGGCGTTCGCCCCGATGAAGACGTCGAAGGCCCCGAGGGATTCGGCCCACGCCAGCGCGAACGACAGGAATATCGTATTGCGGGCGGGGACGTACGTCACCGGGACCCCGGCGCCGATCTCGCCCGGGGTACGGTCCTTCGGGACTTCCAGTTCCGCGGTGAGGGCCGAGCCGCCGATGCGGGTAAGGTCGAACGCAAGCACGAGGTGTCGCTTCGCGCCCAGAAGCTTCGCCACCGATGTCGCCGCGTCGAGCTCACAACGGTGCCTCTGGCCGTAGTCGAAGCTGAGCGCGTAGGTCTCGAACCCGTCGTTCACCGCGACCGCCAGGGTCGTGGAAGAATCGATCCCGCCGCTCAGTAGCACCACTGCCCTGTCCCCGCGTCCGGGCTCCATCAGATCGAACACCGCCTCGCGCAGACGCGGGCCGGGTGTGGGCGCGTCGCGGCCTGCCGCTGATGAGGGCCCGCGTTCAGAGTTTCTCCACCTTTATCTTGGGGTACGCCCTCTCGTAGGTGACCGGCTCGGCCAGCAACGGGCCGTGGTTCATGACAGCCGAAACGCCGCAGGCGAGTCCGATGTGGAATATCATCTCGAGGGTCTGGTACTGCACTATCCCCATCACGAGCCCGGCCACCATCGAGTCGCCGGCGCCGACCGTGTCGTCGTCGAAGGGCGGGACGTATCCCCGCCATGCCTCGTTCTCGGTGACCATCAGGGCGCCGTCGCCGCCCAGGGACACGACGACCATCCATATCCCCTTCGAGTTAAGCTCCCTGCAGAACTCCAGTATCTCGCCGTCGCTGGAAAGGGACCGGCCCGCAAGGTGCTCGAGCTCGTACCGGTTTGGTTTTATCATGTAAGGCCCCGCCGCGATGCCCAGCCGGAAAGGCTCGCCCTCGCTGTCGAGTATCATCTTGGAGCCCTTCTCGTTGCCGGCCTTGATGAGCGAATAGTAAGTGTCTTCGGGGACGCCGGGCGGGATGGACCCCGACAGCACGACCACCTCGGGGCTCTGCGCATCGCCTAAGATGAGCCTCTTGAGCCTGTCCGTCTCGGTCTGCTCGACCGGCGGGCCGGCGGCCCTGATGACGAGTTCCTTGTCGTCCTCGCGGCCCAGTATGATCACGTTGGTCCGTGTCTCGTTCTTTATCCTGATTATCTGGAGTATGAGCCCCTCCTGGTGGAGCAGTTCGAGCACTTCCTCCCCCGTGTACCCGCCGATAAGGCTCACCGCCACCGAATCCGTGCCCATCGACCGGAGCGCCCTCGATACGTTGATGCCCTTGCCCCCGGGGGACTTGACCACCTCGAGCGCCCGTACCGATTCACCGAAGTCTATCCTCTCGAGCACGTATGTTATGTCCAGCGTCGGGTTCAAAGTTATCGTGTAGATCATCGGGAATCGGCCTCCAGTCGATCTCGACGTCACGGCGTAAACTGTTCAACAAAGTGAGCATAAGACCTCCGGCGCCTTCCAGGCCCACCGTCCGCTCAAGAGATACCGACCACCCCTACCGTCCTCGAGCCGCCGGGCATCCCGACCACGCCACCCACCTCCATCTCATCGAAGCCGCCGGTCAGCACCTCGGGTTGGAGCCCCATCGAGGCCGCCACCAGGCTGATGTGGGAGAACGCTATCGGAACGTCGATCATCCACATCGGCTTGTCCAGCCACCCGGTCTCCATTCTCCTGGCTGCGCCGGCCCCAACGATCGCAAAACGCCATTGGCGTCCGGCGGCGCCCGCCGCCCGGGCGAGGCGCTCGAGGCGACCCTGGTCCCGGACCGCCACGAACTTCCATTTCTGCATGTTGCCACCGTTGGGCGCTATCCTCGCCGATTCCAGCACAGCGTCGACGGCGAGGTCGAGCGGTGGGTCGGTGGGCCGAGTGGACGCGCCCGCCTCGATGGCCCCCAGCAGGCCTCTCACGTCCTGAGCCGCCGGAGCCGAGAACGGCGAGGCCTTGATGTCGCCTACTTCGTAAGGCGTGCCCGCCTCCTCGGCGGAGGCTATGGCCGAAAGCTGCTTGCGCCTGCGGGAAAGGGTGCCGTACATGAGGGCGTCGAAGGTCAGTGACCTTGTCCCCGCCTTTGTCCTGCCGAACGGTATCAGGACGGGAACCGTCACACCGGCTCCCAGCCCGAGGATGCCGACGACCTCTTCGCTGTTGACGCCCGCCAGCCAGCAGGTGCCGACGCCCCGCTCGGTGAGCCACAGCACGCAGTCTTCGGCGGCCATCACCGTACCGGGCAGCATCACCGGCCTGTCGGCCGCGACGTCGGCCGCGTCGAGCGCGAGCGCCAGGAAACCGCTTACGGGGCTACGCGCAAGCCAGAGGTTGATCTTGTTCGGGATCCCCTTGTAGGAGCCTTTCCGCACCCGTTCCACGGTCCGGCGGTCCGAGACCGTCAGGATGGTGCCAGGCCTTGCGCCACGGACGCGCCCGGCGAGCCCTGTCGTCTCCGCCAGCGGCACGAGCAGTTCATCGGGCGGGTCCATCGGCAGGTACTTCCGGTTGGACCGGCGGGCGTACAGCGCGTCCCACACCGCCCAGTCGGTGTCGGAATATGACTTGTAGTCCCTGGTCGGAGTCTTTGTCGGTTGCACGATATCCCCCTTGTCCTTCCCGCTCCCGCCGGGCCGATATTAACACTGTTCGGCGCGGTCCGCCGCAGCGGCGGGCGAAACGGCTTCGCGTGTCAGGCCGGGCATGAGCACGAGCACGATGCCCAGCGCGAGGCACACGGCGCCACCCAGGAAAAGCGCGAACGGGGTGCTTCTGACGTCGGATACCACCCCGAGGAAGAAGCCACCCAGCGGAAGCGCGCCGAGTATTCCGAGCACGTAGAAACTCATGACCCTTCCCCGTATGCTCCTGTCTATCCGGGACTGCAGGACGGTGTTTATCGACGAGGCTATCATGATGTAGTTGACCCCGAGCCCGACCGACAGAAGTAGTGAAAGCCAGTAGGCGCGTGACAGCGAGAACGCGAGAAGGAATACTCCGAGGCCTATCTCGGAGATCTTGATGATGTCGCGCTCTTTCATCGTGCGGTTGAGGAATGTTATCAGTGGGGCTCCTATCACCGCGCCGAGGCCGGAAAGCCCGAGCAGAGCCCCGTATGCGCCCGCCTGCCTGTGCAGGACGTCCCTGGCCACGGACGGCAGCAGCACAAGGTACGGAAGGCCGAAAAAGGCGGTGATCCCCAGTATCGCGAGTACGTTGATGGCCCACCTGTGGCGCCTTACGTAGCTCGCGCCCTCCACTATGTGCTTCCAGGTGCCCTCGGCAGGAGCGGGAAACCCGGGCGTTTTGGTCCGCAGGAGAGAGACCGCCGCCAGAACGGCGAGGAAACTGGCCGCGTTCACGTAGAATGCGATGGAGACCCCGCTCGTGTTCGTCGCCGTTACGGAAGCCGAGAAGAGTATCGCCGCCCCTATTGCCGGTCCGACGAAGCGCGCGAGGTTGAACTGCGCCGCGTTCAGGGCGATCCCGTTGAGCAGGTCACTCTGCGTCACCAGGTCCGGCAGTATGGCCTGCCAGGCCGGGAAGGTGAACGAGAAGGCAATGCCCATCACCAGCGTGACGACCATCATCACCCCAAGCGAATGCAGCCCGAGACCGGTGTATACGGCGAGGGCCAGCGCGCCGACCAACATCACCGCCTGCGAGGCGAAGATGATGACCTTCCGGTTCGCGCGGTCGGCCAGGGAACCGGCGTACTGGACGAAAACGATCACGGGGAGGTAGGTCGCGAGATTCACCGCCCCGACCCACGCGTTGGAGTTCGTTGTCACCTTGACCAGCCACAGGAGGGCGGTGGTGTGTATCCAGGTCCCGATGTTGGACAGGAACGCGCCAGACCAGATCAGGCGGTAGTCGCGGTTCCCGAAGGCGGCCAGAAGACCACCTGGTGTGACCATCCGTCGGAGGATGGTCGTAGTCGGCGCCTCGGCGTCGGCCTCCATGTCCTCGAGGCACTTCGATCCTTCGGGCTCGTCAGTCGGCCCCACTGCCACGCCTCGCCTCCCGCTCGCGCTCCCACAGGACATTGCTTTGAAGCCGGCCCGGTGATATATATTTCGAGCCGGCCGGGCCAGGGTCTGCCCCCGGCTCGGAAGGATGGCGCACCGGACCGGGAGTTGCGATGGGCATCCACTCGCAGGACATAGTGATAAGGGTCCTCCTGGCCCTCCTGCTCGGGGGGGTTATCGGGCTCGAGCGCGAGCTGACCGACCACCCCGCCGGCATACGCACGCACATACTGGTCACGGTAGGCGCCTGCATCTTCACGACACTGTCGCTCTTTGGCTTTCCCGGCTTTCCCGGCGGAGACCGCGTGGCCGCCGCCGTTGTAACCGGCATAGGCTTCATCGGGGGCGGCGCCATCCTCCGTACGAAGACCGGCATAGTCACCGGTCTCACCACCGCCGCAAGCCTCTGGACCTGCGCGGCCCTCGGGATGCTGGTCGGGTGCGGCTTTTTCAAGGTCGGCCTCATAGTAACGGTGATCGACCTCTTCGTCCTCCGCCTGCTGGACTGGGTGGTGGACCGAGCCTCTCCGAAGCTGAAAAGCCGCCTCATCCCGGTAGCGATAAAGGGTGATTACAGCCCCGGCTTCGACGAACGCGCCACAAAGGCACTCTCGGAGCTCGGGTGCTGCCCGCAACTGCTCCGCTACAACCGAGGCGAAGGCGGTGGCAGGGTGGACCTCTCGATGCTCGCGAAGATCTCGGGCCGCAGCAGGCTGCCGGACCTGACCGCGAGGCTTCTCGAGGTGGAGGGCGTCACCGACGTCTCCTGGGGTTGAGCCGGCCGCCGGCCGCTCGGCGCTAACCCCCGCCGCTCTCGGCGTCCCGGCCCGCCGGCGTCGACCTCGTCTTGTCGTAGTGCTGCCAGGGCCAGTGGCCCTCTATCTCCATCTGGAGCTCGATGCTCAGGAACGAGCGGATGGCGACCAGTATCGCGAGTATCCCAATGTTGGTGAAAGTGGGAGACACGACGATGGTCCGGATGATGTCGCCGGCGATGAGAAACTCGAGGCCGATGAGGATGCTCCTGCCCAGGCCCTGGCGGTACCGGCCGTAGGCCTCCTCCGAGCTCAGCCCCCGGCCGAGACGGTCCCTGACGAAAGTGACGGTCGTGACGACCGCCCCGACCGCTATTATCCCGACGCCGACCCCGTCAACCACCTTGCTGACGAAGTCCATCACGTCCTTGTAGTTCATCCCGCCACCAGCTCCATGACGCTCGTCCCCGGAACGCCTTCCCCGCTCATGTTGCACTCATATACTAGTTCCGTCCGGCGGCCCGCTTTCCTCTCGTTCAGTGCATCTGGGCCTCGACCGTGCCGAGCCCCTTACGGTAGAAGTTAAATCGAACATCCGGGTGGTCCGCCAGCAGCGACATCGGCACCGACGTGTCGATTATCCGCTTCGATATCATCAGCGAGGTGAGCCGCATGCCGAACGGGTTATCGTGGCTCCCTGCGTGCCAGATCGACACACAATCCGACTTCCAGGTCTCGACCGGACCCACCGTCGCGGCGCTCGTCGGGACCATCGCCACGTTGCCGCCTCCCGAGGTCCTGGCGTTCTGGATGACGGTCATCGGGTGGAGCTCGACCACCCTGGTGGCGAGCCTGCGGTATTCGTCGGGGTCCGGCGGCGCGTCCTCGTAGGGCGGCTTGCGCCGGACAGGGTCGTTGAACGCCCAGTGCTTTACCTCGCCCTGCCCTCCCTGCATCACCGCGCAACGTATCTCGTCGAAGCTCCGCGAATAGGCCTCAAGATCCCCTGTCGGGAAGCGCATATTGCGCTCCGGCATCGCGAGGTCGGGCCTTATGCGCCCGAAGCAGAGCTCCCTGTCCGCGCGGGCGAATGAAAGCGGGTGGGTGACGCCTACGGGCTCGCCGTCCTCTACCCACTCGTCCATTCCCCAGAAATGGGCGTCTGCAAGGACGATGTCGAGGCTGTTGACCAGGCGGGCCACCAGCGGCAACTGCTCGGTTGGCCCTATGGGGCCGCATATCCCCGCCGGGTTGTCGGAGGTGGACGACCTCCAGGCCTCGATGTACTCGAGGGCTTCCGCCAGGTAGAACTCCTCGAGCGTGTCGTAGAAGGTCACCCGGAACCCCGGCCTGGCGAGCGCGGCAACGGCCCGCTCGTCGAGCCTCGCGGCCTCCTCCACGACTTCGCTGTCCAGGGTGGTGTAGTCCCACCAACCGGGCGCCACCTTGCTTGGTGAACGTGCCATCCGCGCGCTCCTTTCAGGTGTCAGGCCCCGACGCGGGCCTGCCTCGCTATCCCAGCGAGCCCTCGTACTCCTGGTCGTTCCAGCAGCCTTCGGCGAGCAGTCGCGACAGCGGGTCTTCGCCCTCCGCCGCAAACCCCAGGTGCGAGTGCCTCCTCCATCCCTCCGCGTGCCGGAAGCGGCCCGACATGGCCCCGACCCGCTCGCACATCTCCTCCATCACCCTGATGTATGACCCCGCGCCCTGGCTCGCCTCGAGCCAGCCCCGTTGAGAGTCGTGCTTCTCGAGCATCGCCCGCTTCCTCTCGAGCACGAGCGCGACGTCGACGTACAACCCCGGTCTCACCAGCCGTCGCAGGCCGTCGCGAAGTCCGTGCGGCAGCGCGTGGTATAAGACGACCGACCCGTCCCACGGCTCGACCGGCGGGTCGCTGTCGAAGTTGGGCATCCCACGCGCGAAGGCGGCGCTGACCAGGAGGCGGCTGGTGTTGACGTGGTCTTCCATGTAATCGTCCGGCGCCGGCACCAGGATTATGTCCGGCTTGACCTCGCGGACGACGGCCGCGACCCTGGCGAGGAGCGCGGACTCATAGAGTATCGCCATGTCGTCAACGAGCGGCGGGTGGATCTCAGCCCCGGCAACGAGTGCGGATTCCCGCGACTCCCGCCAGCGCGTATCGACCAGCTGCCGGCGTCCGGTCGACGCGCCGCCGCAGGAGCCGTTGGCAACGCTCCACATATGTATCTCAGCTCCCGCCGACCCCAGCCGCAGGAGTGTCCCCGCCATCATGAACTCGATGTCGTCCGGGTGGGCCCCGACTGCCATTGCCACGGTGCGACCGGAGTCATTGCCAGCCAAGAGACCTCCTCCTCTCGTTCGCCGGGATGATGGACCGCCGAAGGTAATTCTAGCGTTAATCACGGTGCTTAAAAAACATCGCGTCGCGTCTCACGGCATGCGCATTGTCATACCGGAGCATCGCCCGCGCGTAATACAATCGGCTCGACCGGTCCGCCGCCCCGGCGCGGAACAGCCCACGGTGTTTACGACAGGTTGGATATGAAAGCAAGGAAACCCAGGGTGGAGATATTCCTCGGCCCGTTGGCGGCCACCTTCGTCGGCGGCCTGCCACCCGCCAGGCAGGAGAGCATCTCGAGGGCTTACGCTCTTCGGCGCGAGCTCGAAAACGTCTACGAGGAGTCGATCGACGTCCGGACGTGGGACCTCGGAACGGACGCCGACTACACCGAGGGGCTGCGCCGCCTCGCGCTCTACCTGGGAGACGCCGGCGACGACAGGTTCTCCAGCCATGCGGCGTTCTCCATCAACTACATCACTCCGGCCGTCGCGGTCAACTGCAAGCTGGTATCGATAGGCGACTGTCCGGAGGCCGACCTCCTGGTCAAGAGCCTCCATCTCGAACTGCTCGACGGCCTGGGCATCATCGAAGCCCTGATCCAGGCCGCCCAGGCTTTCGACAACTGAGCCCCCGCTCCGCTGGACGCCCACCGGCAGGGCGGCCGCAGACAGGAATACCGGCCTCGCTGGAGAATCTCAATCAGCGACCAACCGTTACTGGATCGCCTGTTCCACAAGGAGGCCGTATGAACGTAATACTCGAACGCGTCAAGCAGGGTCCCGGGGCGGCAATACATTTCGTAAAGGACAGGCTCAAGAAGCCCGAGCAGTCCGAGGTGGACAGGCTCGCCGCCGGGCAGGGCGCGCTGCTGATGATGAACGGCAAGAAGCTGGCGGTGTACAAAGACGAGGCCGGCACGTTGCACGCGATGTCGCCGGTGTGCAGGCACTGGGCGTGCATCGTCGACTGGAACCCCGCGGAGAAGACGTGGGACTGCCCCTGCCACGGCTCCCGTTACGACGCGATGGGCCACGTGATTCACGGTCCCGCCAAGAAAGACCTGCAGCACGAGGCCATCGAGGGATAGGCCGGCGGGGCACCGGGGTCAGCCGAGATACATCCTGCCCAGCCGTCTTCTGAAGGGCCGCGTCCGCCCTGGACACGTCGAAGAACAGGTCGCGCTGGGTGACTCCGGCGAAGCGACACGAGAACATGTCTATCAGCGGAACGACCGGGACCCTGTCGGGCTTCTCGAGCCTCACCGCCGCCTCGATGCGCTCGACTGCGTCCAGCGGCGACCTCCCTCCTTCAATGCCTGCACAGGAGTAACTATATTCTCAGAGGTCGCCCGCGGGGTATACCCTGCATAGAGAACTGCGCAGGGACTCCGAGCCCGTGTCGGGGTCGTACGCTTCGTCGCCGAACAGGACGTTGGCGTTTGATGCCTTCCAATCGTGAACGGGAGCCGCCCGCTCGGGAAACCACCACGCGTGCTGCGCGCTGACCACGTCCGGCGCCTGGCCGTCCGTCAGCCTTGCGCGCATCCTGATGCGAGCCTCGGGGGTCTGGACCCACACCCATCCGCCATCCCGGACGCCGAGGCTTTCGGCCGTCGTGACGTTGATCTCGACCAGCGGGTCGGGGCATGAGCGGCGCAGCGACGCGATCTGCCTGCCTTCGCTGTGAAAGAACCACCTGGTCTTGGCCCCGGTGGTGAGGATGAGCGGGTAATCCGCGGCGAGGTCGGGCCGGGAGACGGGCGTCAGCGGTGGCTCGCGATAGACGGGAAGCGGCGATACGCCGAGGTCGCCGAGCGCCGCGCAGGAGAGCTCGAGTTTGCCGGAGCCGGTCCTGAAGCCTTCGTCCCGGAACTTTTCGTAGCGCATCCGGCCGGCCAGTATCCCGAGCCTGCAGAACTCCTCGAAACCGAGGCCGGTGTCCTCGAGGACCCAGTCGAGGTAGGAGCGATGGTCCTTCCATGGGAACGCCTCGTCGAGCCCGAGCATGTGGGCCAGCTCGAATATGACCTCACGGTCGTCGCGCGCCTCCCCCGCCTGCGCGACCTTTCTGCGCGCCAGCACGCACCAGATCTTGTGGAGGTTGACGACGTCGTCCTGCTCCAGCCAGGTCGCCGCCGGCAGGACGATGTCGGCGAGCTGCGCCGTCGGGGTGAGGAAGATGTCGGAGACCACGGTGAACTCGAGCGTCCTCAGCGCGCTCTCGATGTCCGTCGAGTGGGTCATGGTCGCGAGCGGGTTGGAGCCCATTATCCACATCGCCTTCATCCGGTAGGGGTCCCCGGTCACGATGGAGCGCCAGAACGCGGGAGGGTGCGTGGTCGGGCACAGGGGGTAGATGTGGCCGTCGACGGGGAGCGCCGCCTTGTCCGGCGGTAAAAACTGGAGCCCGGTGACCTCCAGGTTCATGAAGAGCGACCGCTGCCTGACGTTTTCCGGGGCGACCCAGAGTACGTCGCTGCCGGGTCGGTCGACGTTGCCGGTGAGCGCCCTGAGTATCAGAAGAGAGCGCGCGGTCTGGAAGTTGCAGGCGCTCATGTCCAGCGCGTTGCCCCACTGGATGCAGCCTGGCCTGGTAGTCGCGTAAGTCCGGGTGGCGGCGCGTATCTCTGCCGCCGGCACGCGTGTGACCTCGGACGCCCACTCCGGGGTGAACCCGCGTACGTGCGCGGCCAGCTCCTCGAAACCCGTCGTGTAGCCCTCCACGAATTCGCGGTCGAAGAGGCCTTCGTCGATCACCGTGTTTATCATCGCAAGCGCCAGCGCGCCATCGGTGCCCGGCCGGAGCTGGAGCCAGTGGTCGGCGTGCCGAGCCGGACCGATCCTGCGTGGGTCGACCACTATGGTCCTCTCCGCTTCGAGGAGCGCTCGCTCGACCATGCCGCCGCACATGCCGTCGGAGGCGCCGGTGTGCGTCACGTTGCATCCCCACATCACGAAACAGGCCGGCTTTCTGCCGCCGAAACCATACACGTCGCAGACTGGTAGTTGCCCCATGGTGTACTGGCTCGCGATCCAGCGGGGGAAGTAGCACAGGTGAGCCACTCCCGTGAAGTTGGGGGTGCCGTAGGCGTTCGCGAACCGGTTCGTGAAGCCGGTGTAAGGCCTCCCGGTGCCCTGCATCATCCCGAAGTACTCGGAGCCGGCCTCGGCCTTGATCGCGCCGAGCCGGTCCGCGACCTCCCCCAGCGCCTCTTCCCAGGAAAGGCGCTCCCACCGGTTGTCTCCTCTTTCACCCTTGCGGCGCAGCGGGTAGAGAACGCGATCGGGGTGATAGAGTAGTTGGGGGGCCGCCGCGCCCTTGGGACACAGGTAGCCGCGGCTGGTCGGGCTGTCCGGGTCACCTGTCACCTTTACCACGCGCCCGTCGTCGACGTGGACCAGCACCTGGCAGACGCCGTGACACCCCCGGCAGGCCGACCTGACTATTTCGGTCAATCGAAACCTCCGCACTCTCACCGGGTCACGCACGCTCGTGGGGTCAGGTCTCTTTTCGTGCGCTCCACCTCGTCTTCCTCTTTCGGATACGTGTAAACGCACGATGTTCGGGACATCGACCTCAGTGATGAAGCGAGCGATCCCCACAAGGGATAAGCCACACTCTGGTGTTTCCGACGTATTTATATCCGTGCTGGAGCGAGGGAGCGAGTCTCCCGAGGAGTAATCCGCAGCCTGGGGGTCCGGTCTTCGAAGCGTCGAGTCCGGCGAGGACATCGACGAGGGGGACCCGTCCCGAGTAACATCCCGAGCACTCCCACGAGACTGGACGAACGCACGAAACGACACCTGACCCCATACCGCGCGTTTTCCACCTAACAGCCTCCCGAGCAGCCCCGAATGACGTTACCGCAGCAGGTGCAGGTTCCCCAGCTTGACCCTGTTGAGGCCAGCCTCCCTCGCGGCGATCGCGCACTCAGTGGCGAGGTCGAACGAGGTGGTCCCCATGTCCCCCATCAGGAACTCCGGGTAAAACCCGAGCAGGGTGTACGGCACGTCGCGGTCGTGCGAGGCGATGAAACGCGCGATGGCGGCGACCTCATCGGGGCCGACGTACCAGGGGACCATAAGGGTCGAGGCGATCACGGGCGGCGGGTCGGAGCGTCCGCGCGAGGCCTCCACCGCCATGCCGAAGTTCTCGAGGGTGCGCTTGTTGGTGGTCCCCGTGAGGGCCCGGTGCAGCCGGTCGTCGATGGCCTTGATATCGAATTTCACGCAGCCCCCGGTCTCCAGCGACATGGCCATGGCCCTGGCCAGCATTCGCGGGTGCATGGACCCGTTGGTCTCCCAGCATATGCGGAGGATTTTCCCGTTCGGTCGCGCCCGGGCCTTCTCGAGTGCCAGCCTGGATGCGGCCATGGCGAACGGCATCTGTGGGGTAGGGTCTCCGCCGAAGTAGCAGATGCACGACGTCTTGTGGTCGACCATCCTCGCCAGCTCGGCCGGAGGGTGCAGCGGCGAGAGCATGTCGGTGTCCTCCCTGAAGCTCCAGTTCTGGCAGAACACGCAGTCGAAGGTGCAGGCCGCTAAGAAGACCGACAGGTTCTTGAAGCCGACCTCGGGGCCTTCGGAAAAGGAGTACTCGGGATGCCCCGAATCGCTGCAGCCCGGACATACCCAGTCCGCCACACAGTTCGTGGGCAGCGGGTCGTGGTAGGCGGTGAACAGGCCGAGCCGTGCGGTCCCGGCCATGTTGTGAACCCTGCCGCCCACGTTCTGCCGGATGCCGCAGAAGCCGGTCTCGCCGGGGCCCATGCTGCACTCGTTGACGCACAGTCTGCACAGCGCCCCGCCCACGGACCTGGGCTGCGCAACGGGCATCGAGTAGCCGCGCCTCGACTCGAGCCTCGCGCCCCGGAGCAGTTCCCTTGCGCGCTCGGTGTCCTTCAGAATGCAGTCCCTGCAGACGTCGAGCACCTTCGAGATGTCCGGCCCCGTCCGGCCGCACACCCCGCATGTCGCCTCCGTCGGCCGCCTCTCGAACACCCGGTACGGGGCCACGTTAAAGGACCTCGAGCCCTTTGAGCGAGTCGCGGCAGCGCCGCACTTCGGCTGGGCTCATCCAGCTCCCGGTCCCCGGCGCCCCGGCGAGCGGGTCGCGCGCGCCGACATTGGCCGCTTTCTCCTTGAAAAGGGGGTTGTACTGCAGTACGGCCACCCTGTTGGCGCCGCTCTCGACGAGGAACCCGGCGAGGCTCTCGAGGTTGGCGTCCGTGGCCGTGATGCCCGGGATCAGCGGGACCCTCGCCAGTAAGGGAACGCCGCCGGCCTCGAAACGATTCTGAAGGTCTACGAAGTTCTGGAGGATGACCTCATTAGAGACACCGCACATCCTGGCGTGCTCCTCCCGGTCGAATATCTTAAGGTCATAGTAGATATCATCCGTGTACGGATACACAAGCCTCTGGAACTCCGAGGGGTCGAAATAACCACACGTTTCGACCACCGTGTGGATGCCGAGGCCCTTGAGGCCGCGAAGCAACTCGGAGCAGTAATCCATGAAGAGCGTCGGTTCGCCACCGGAGAGGGTGACGCCGCCTCCTGAGGTCTCGAAGAACGGCACGTCCCGCTTCACCAGTTCGATGACCTCGGAGACCTCCATGTCACGCCCGACCCGCGAGAGCGCGCCCGATGGGCAGGCCTCCACGCACTCGAAGCACAGCGTGCACCTGCGCCGGTCGACGAAGCCGGCGTCCGCGCGGTCCAGCGCGCCTTCGGCACACGCGGACAGACAGGTCTCGCATTTGACGCATTCTTTCGGGTCGAAAGCGAGCTCAACCCCGGCGCGCTTGCTCTCGGGATTGTGGCACCAGGCGCAATCGAGCGGGCAGCCCTTGAAGAAGACGACGGTTCGGATGCCCGGCCCGTCGTCGAGCGAGTTGCCTTTGACGTCGAGGATGAGGGGTCTTCTGCGCGCTCTGTCCATCGGCTCCCCGCGTCCCCCCGGGGATGGGGACCGGCTCAAATGCCGTACTCCGCGCGCTCGATCAGCTCGATCTGCATGTCGCGGTTGAGCGTGACGAAGTAGGCGTTGTAGCCCGAGATGCGGACCAGCAGGTTGCGGTAGTTCTCCGGGTGCGCCATGGCGTCCCGCAGCATGGCGGAGGTCACCACGTTCATCTGCATCTGCATCCCGCCCAGGTCGAAGTACGTCTTGACGTAAGAATACATGTCGTCGACGACCTTCTCGTGGCTGTCGGAGGCCCCGGGCACCACCTTCACGTTGAACGCGATGTTGTTGTTCATGCTGTGGGGGTCGAGCCTGGCTACGTCCCGTATGTTGTCGAGCAGGTTCCTGCTGGCGTTGGGCTCGGGAGTCAGCCCCGGGGTGAAAGCCTTGCCGGCCAGCTTTCCGCTCGGGAGTGCGCCCGAGAGCGCCCCGAACGCGACGTGGTTGGACATCGACCAGAAGCCCGCGGTGTACGGCCCACCCCTGAAGTTGCGGTGGGCGCCGTAGGTATCGTGGGCGAACCTGGCGACTCGGTTGGCCATCTCGACCGCCTCGTCGTTCCCCGACCCGAAGAACGGGACCTTCCTGGTGACCATGGCATGCAGCGCCGGGTCGTCCTCGAAGTTAGTGTCGACCGCACGCTTGAGGTCCGCGAAGCCGACCCTGCCCTCGTCGTAGACCAGCTTCTTGATCACCATCAGCGAGTCGGTCACGTCGGCGAGCCCTATGCAGGCCGAGCCCGAGGAGTTGTGTTTGGCGCCACCCTTGGTGACGTCCCTGCCGTCCTTTATCGGCCCCTCGATGAACGCGGAGAGCAAAGGCGTCGGCCTTATCACGCTGTGTGCCTCGCCCAGCAGGTTGTTGCACTCGACCGAGTTGTCGATGAGGAACTTGAACTGCTCCGTGAACGCCTTGTAGAAGTCCTCGAAGGTCTTGAAATCGCCGGCCTCGATGCTGCCCGTCCTGGGGCCTACCTCCCAGTCCATCAGCGGGTGCTTCCCGTTGTTCATTGCCATCTCCAGCGCGCCGACCATGTTCATCATCATGCAGTTTGTATGTCCGAAATGTTTCGCGGACAGCGTCGGCTCGACGCACCCGGTGGCCGCCCAGTCGCGGAGATCCTCCTCGGGATAGTCGAACTCCCTGAGCGATTCCATCACCGCAAGGTCGTTGTGCATTGAGGGCGTGGCGGCGGTTATGAGGTTGACCTCGCAGAGCCGCTTGAGGTAGGCCTCCGAGTTCTTCTCCGGGTTGAAGCGCGCGTTGACGTTGGGGTCGCGGATGCCGAGGATCTCGGTGACCTTCAGGAAGACGTAGGTCATGTCATTAACGGCGTCCTCACCATCGGGGGTGACCCCGCCGAGGGTGATCGCCTGGTCCGAGGAGCTGCCGCCGAACAGGTAGTTCCCGATATCGGGGCTCATCGGCAGGTGGTCGGTGCACTTCATGTAGAAGCAACCGACCAGCTCTATCGCCCGCTTCACGTATCGTTCGCGCTCCTCTGGGGTCTCGAGCTTCGCCATGTCGTCCTCGAAGAAAGGCTGGAGCCACTGGTCCATGCGGCCCAGCGACAGGCCGGTGTTGGTGTTCTCCATGTGGAGCCCGACCCACCCTATCCAGATCGCGTTGAGCGCCTCGTCGAGCGTCTCGGCCGGGCGCCCGGGCACCCTCGAGCAGATCTGCGCAAGCCGCTCGAGCTCACCCCTGCGGACGGGGTCTTTCTCCGCCGCGGCGTCGTCTGCCGCCTGCCTCGCGAGGTTCTTCGCGTACGCGTTCAGGCCCTCGAAGCAGAGGACCATGGCCCGCAGGGTTTCCTTCTTCTCCCGGCTCGCCCCGGCGTCGGCGGCGAGCTCCGCTTCGATCTCGGCGATGTACCCGCTCGTCCCCTGCCTCAGGAGCTTCGGGAAATCACCGATGGTGTGCGAGATGGCGGCTATCTTCCACATGAAATACACGGCGAAGCGCTCGTCCAGCTTCTGGCTCAGCGGGTAGCCGCGGTTTTCGCGGACCCACTCGCGCGTGTTCCTGTGAACGTGGAACGGGAAGACCTGGTGGTGAAGGACCCGGACCGTCTCCTCCGAGATGTCGTACGGGTTGAGCAGCCTCTCGGGAACCGACAAGAGCTCTCCCCATATCATGGTGCCGTGGGTGTCCGGGTAGCAGACCACTCCGATCTCTTTGGTGGTGGTGGTGCCCGCGAGCAGGTCGTTCTTCCTGATGATGGGCCTGCGGTTCTCCATCAGGTGCTTGTAGGCGTAGCCCTGCCGCAGCTCGGGGAACCACGGATTCCCCTCTCTGTCGGTCTCGAACCCGTTCGCCTCGAACCAGTCGACCAGCAGCTTCGGGCGCTCGGGGCATATCTCGGGTTTGGTCTCGAAATGGATCCTCAGGAACTCCTCGAGCCGCGGGAAATCCTCGATGCCGTAACGCGAGAGGTACGGGTCCTCGAGGTGCTTCACGCCGGGGTCGCTCCCCTGCCCCGACATCCGCTGCTTTCGCCTCTCCCCCATCTCCTCGCTCAGCCGACGGTCGGCCACCGGCGAGCTCTCAAGGCGCTCGCGCGCGTCGCGCTCTTTCGCCTTCGCGATCATCTTCCTGTGCGTCTTGCCCATCAACAGCGAGATGAACATGTTGAACGCCATCGCGTATCCGATGTTCCCCTCGACCCGCATCTTGCTCTTGAGCAACATGTTCTGGACCTCGTTCGGGGGGACGCGGAGCATCTCGAACACCTCGCGGTCGGACCTGAGTATGACGGTGACGTCGACGTCGTCCGGGATGGTGCCCGAGACGCTGGCCCTGCCGTCCTTGAAGCTGATCGACTGGTTGACCGTGTCGCTCTCGGTCCTGAAGCCGACCGAGTAGTCTATCCAACTCCCGTTGCCGCGCAGGTACTCGCGCAACGCCGGCCTGTAGTTGAAGCTGGCCGCCATCAGGCGAAGGAGCGTCCCGGCGACAACGTTGGTCGCCGATCTTCCGTTGTTCATGACCGCCTCCCGGGTGCTCGGAGGAAAAGTATGGAGCCGTTGCGCTCGATCGCGCCCCGGTCTCGTCGTCCTTCAGTAATGATAATACTTCGAGGGCTCCGGGGAGCCACCATCGTCCGCTCGCCGGGAGACTTTTCGCGTACCGCGTTCCGGTGGTCAGGCCGAGCTGAACCACTCAGTTGGCCGCTGGAGCAGCCGCCTTCTCGGCCGGCACGATCGTCATCTCCAGCTTTTCGGTGCGGCGTATGACAGAGATGGAGGACTCGTGCCCGATCCGCTCCTCGGTGAGCAGCACGTGGAGCTCGTCGATGCCCGAGACGTCGCATTCCCCGAAGGCGATGATGACGTCGCCCTCCTTGACGCCCGCCTTCATAGCTGGGCCGTCGTTCTCGACCGTTGTAGCCTGGAAGCCGCTCTCCACGGGCAGCCCGTGGAAGCGCACCAGCCTCCTGTGCAGCGGGACGTTCTGGCCGGCCATGCCGAGGTAGCTGCGCTTGACCCTCCCGTACTGCATTATCCTGCTGGCAACGAACTTTGCCGTGTTGACCGCGATCGCGAAGCAGATGCCCTGCGCGGGCAGGATGATGGCGGTGTTGACCCCGATGACGTTCCCGAACGAGTCGACCAGCGGGCCGCCCGAGTTGCCCGGGTTGAGGGCCGCGTCTGTCTGTATCACGTTGTCGATGAGCCGTCCGGACGCCGAGCGCAACGACCGCCCCAGCGCGCTTACCACGCCGGCCGTGACCGTACACTGGAACCCGAGCGCGTTGCCCACCGCGATAGCCAGTTGCCCGACCTTCAGGAGGCCGGAGTCGCCGAACGTCACCGGCACCAGCTCGCCGCCGCTTATCCTGATGACCGCGATGTCGGTATCCGGGTCGTCGCCCACCACGTCGGCCTTGAAACACCTGCCGTCGGAGAGCGTGGTCTCCAGTTTTGTGGTGTTCTGCACCACGTGGCTGTTGGTCAGGATGAACCCGTCACCGGTGAACACGAAGCCGGAGCCGCTGCCCTGCAGCTCCCTCGGCGTCTGTCCCATCAGTCGGCCGCGCGGTCTCACCTTCTGGGATATGGATATGTTGACGACCGACGGGCTCACCTTCTCTGCCGCCCCGGTGACCGCCCGGGAGTAGGCGTCGAGCAGGTAGCCGTCCCTGTCGGGCGCGGCGATCTCGGGACAGGCCTGCTCCACCTGCGACCCCGCATCGACGCCGCCGCTGTCTATCAGTCTCAGTTTTCTTTCCATGCCGACCAGGTATCCTCCGTTGATCCGTTATTGGATAAATGATGGGCCGCGGCCGGTTATTTATCAATGACGTCCGTCGTAAGGCGGCGGGCCGCCCCGGGGCGAGGCGGGATTGATCGGCGAGGAAAGAATCTCAAGGAGGCGAGTGTTGCGCCGTGCGAGGCCGTCTCAGCCGTAGGCCTTCGCCCACCTGGCCCTGCGGTATATCCGCTCGAGGACCAGGGTGTCTGCCCAGATCAGCAGCCAGAAGTACTTGGCGGCGGACGTGTTTATGAACGCGATGCCCGTGGAGACGAGGAATATGAAGCCCATGGTGACGTAGTTGAGGACGATGTGCCTGCCCAGAAGCTCGTCGAAATCATCCTCGACCAGCCGCTTACCGCTCAGTGGGGCGGGTCATTCGAACTTATCGATCAGGTTGGAAGCTATGATGCCGCTCGCCGTGACGGTCGGGACGCCGCCCCCCGGATGGACCGAGTTGCCCACCAGGTAGAGGTGTTTTATGGCCCTGGACCTCGCGCAGGGGCGCAGGACCGTCTCGCTGAGGATGTCCTGCTGCAGGTCGTAGATAGCCCCGCGCGGCATCAGCAGGCGCCTCTCGAAATCGAGTGGCGTGGCGCAGTCCACCACCTTGACGTGCTCTTCGAGCCCGGGGATCGCCACGTCCGACAGGAACTTGATGGTCCTGTCGATGAACGCTTCCTTCTCGGCGTCCCAGTTGGTGCCCGCCAGGTAGTAGGAGCCCTCCGGGATGAGGTTGAGCACGTGGTGGCCCGCCGGCGCGAGCGAAGGGTCCTCGTGGGTCGGCCAGCATACCAGCCCGAACATCTTGTCGAGGATCTTGCCCTTCTCGACGATGTTCCACCAGTACTCGTCGATCTCTCTCATCGGGATGGTCAACACGCTGTGGTGCGCGTCGAGCGGGGGCTCGTAGTCGACGCCGATGTACACCATCGGCACCGACTTGGAGTACTCGTAGCTCTGCATGCCCCAGCGGGCGAGCCACGGGAGCTGGTCCTCTTCTATCATGTCCAGGTAGAGGGCTTTCGCGTTGATGTCGGAGACCACGGCGCGCGCCGATATCTCCGTCCCGTCGTCAAGCACCACCCCGTTGGCCTGGCGGTCGCACACCATCAGCTTCACGACCCGCTTGCCCGTCTGGACCTCCATGCCCAGGCGTTCGCCGAGCCGCTGGAACGCCAGCGGGATCTGCTTCATCCCGCCCCGCGGGTACCATATGCCCTCGTGCTCGGAGTAGATCAGCAGCGCGAAGAGCCCCGCGACCAGCTCGGGGGGCAGGCCCAGGTAAAGGGACTGGTAGCCCATCGTCTCGAGCACCCGCTCGTCCGAGAAGTAGCTCCGCAGCACGCTCTCGTAGCTCTTCACGAACATGGGCACGTACTTGAGCAGGCCGGGTATCTTCATGACCATCTTGACCATGTCGACCATTGTGTCGGCCGGGGTCACGAAGAACCCTTTCATGATGGTCTCGGTGAGGCCGCGGAAATAATCGGCGAACCTGAACCAGTTCTTGCCGTCCTCGGGCGATATCTCCGAGATTATCCTGCCGGTCTCCTCGACGGATATCGGGTATGTGATCCTGGAGCCGTCGCGCGCGATGTAGCTCATCATCGGGTCGCACGGGATGAGGTCGACCTCGGCCTCGAAACTGCTCCCGAGCATCTCGAAGGCGATCTGGTACGGCTGTATCTCTTCGACCACGGACGCCCCCACGTCGAACTGGAAGCCGTCCTTTTCGTAGGTCCAGCAGCAGCCGCCCACCGTGTCGGCCTGTTCGAGCACCAGCACCTTGCGGCCCTGCTTCGCCAGCAGCGAGCCGGCGCACAGGCCGCCGACCCCGGCGCCTATTACGATGACGTCGTAGTCAGCCATCGGATTCCTCCTTGGTTCCCTCAGGCGTAGTAACGCCCCGGCAGGTACGGCACCTGCTTTGCCAGGTGCTTGACGAAGCGCTTCTTCGACTCGTCCATCTGCATGTACCGGACCGCGAGCACGACCGGGATAGCCACCATTCCCACTTTCCTGGCGGCGCCGGACCGCGACCTCTTCCCGGCCGCTTCGACCTCGGATGCGACATCCCTCGACATCACGTACACCTCCCTGGCGCGTTCATCGTCGGTGCCGGCCATCGGGCCGGCTCCTCAGTTCCACGATCGATGTGCTTCCGCGACCGTCTGCCGCGGTCGGAGTCTCATATCCTGATGCGCAGGTCGCTCAGCGGGTAGGCCATGCACGGGTGGATATAGCCGGAGTGCCGGTCCGTCCAGCGCAGGTGGACCCTCTCGAGCTGGAAGATGTCACCCTCCAGCAGCCGCGTCCGGCAGGCCGCGCACTCGCCCGCGCGGCACACCGCCGGGACGACGATCCCCGCGCGCTCGAGCGAGTTCATGAGCGGCTCGACCGCGCCGGCCCTGACGGTGCGGCCGGTCCGCAGTTCGGTCACCTCGAACTCCGCTCCCCGCGGCACGCCCGGCCACCCCGGTTCCCGCGTCACGTCCGCCGGCGGCCCGTATGCCTCGCGCCTCATCCGCCTGGCCGGCACCCCCAGAGACCTCAGCGCGTCTGCGCAGAACGTGTACATGATCTCAGGGCCGCAGATGTAGAACGTCTTGCCCTCCACGGAGCCCACCAGCTCCGATATAGTGCCGGCGTCGAGCATCCCGCATGCGCCCTTCCATCCCGGAGGAGGCTCGCTGATCACGAAGTCCACGGTCAGGCTCGGGTGCCGCTCCGAGAGCTCCTTGAGCTCGGCCTCGAAGATGATGTCCTCGGGGCTGCGGCTGCCGTAGACGAGATGGACCTCAAAAGCGGGTTTGGCACGCGCGGCCTCCCTGATGATGGACATGAACGGCGTTATCCCGCTGCCTCCAGCCAGGAAGACCAGGTCGCGGGAGTCCATCAGAGGCTCGTGGTAGAAGCAACCGCTGGGCCCCGTCGACTCGAGGACGTCCCCGGGCGCGACCCTGTCGAGGAGGTACTCTGACACGAAGCCGTCGGGCACGCGGCGCACCGTTATATCGAAGTAAGGCTCGCCCGGCGCTGAAGCGATGCTGTACGGACGCGAGGTCGCCACCCCGTCGACCTCCACGAAGATGTTCACGTACTGGCCCGCCCTGAATCCCGGGAGCACCGGATCGGCGGCGACCATCCTCAGTGTCCTGGTCGAGGGCGTCTCGTCCCGGATGCCGTCGACCTTGAGCGCCACCCGGCGGGGGTGCCAGTACCGGACCGCCCGCCTGACCCTCTCGACGGCCGTGCCGTCGACCTCGGGCGCGTCTCCGGCCTGCTCGGCGAGCTGGCTCTTGATCCTGTCCATCACCACCGTATCCCGGCCGCCGCCTTCCATGTCGCGCATGACCTCGCGGCAGACCT
>Ga0209745_1000446_pt1 | contig 24851 bp, 18 predicted proteins | sample BarGraNGADG00312_FD_184495 | JGI IMG/M metagenome (GOLD analysis project Ga0209745, IMG submission 184495) | Arctic peat soil microbial communities from Barrow, Alaska - Barrow Graham LP Ref core NGADG0004-312 (SPAdes) (version 2) | ecosystem: Environmental > Terrestrial > Soil > Wetlands > Peat...
AGCAGCGCAACTTCCTGACCACGCTGCTGCTCTCCCAGGGCGTGCCGATGCTGGTGCACGGCGACGAGCTGGGACGCACCCAGCAGGGCAACAACAACGCCTACGCCCAGGACAACAAGCTGTCCTGGGTCGACTGGAACCTGGACGCCCCCCGGCTGGCCCTGCTGGAGTTCACCCAGTACCTCGTGCACCTGCGCCGCGACCACCCGGTACTGCGCCGTCAGGACTTCTTTGCCGGGTCGACCCACGACGAGCGCGAGTCACACCTGCGGGACATCGCGTGGCTCACCCCGTCAGGTGCGCCGATGCGGAGGGAGACCTGGCAGGCGGTCCACGCGCGTGCGGTGATGGTCTTCCTCAACGGCGAGGCGATCAGCGAGCCGGACCTTCAGGGCAAACCGATCGTGGACGACAGCTTCCTGATCATGTTCAACGCGAGCGACCAAGAACTCACGTTCACGGTGCCGCCCCAGAACTTCGGCGCGAAATGGACCTGCGTCCTGGACACCGACCACAACCTCGAGAACGGCGAGACGGTGGGGGCGGACTCCCCCATCAAGGTCACCGCGCGCACCACCGTGGTGCTGACCCGTCCGATCGCGACGAGCGCGCAGTAACCCCCATTCACGCCGCTGTCGCTCTGCCGGGCTGACACCCGGTGCTGAAGGTCAGATCGCTCCCGGGGGCTCCACACTCTCCGTCACGGTGTCGGCGTGCCCGCGCAGCTTGATCTCCTGGAGGAACCAGGTCAACACGAAGGCAACCAGGACGACCGGCACGGCGGTCTCGAACACCGTGCTCAGCGATGCGACGAACGAGGCAATCACGGGCTCACGCACCGCCGGCGGCAGCGCGGCGATCACCTGCGGAGAGCCGGTGAGCTGCGCCGGGTTGATCCCCCGCAGCGCCGCCGCGGGCAGCCGCTCGGCCAGCTGCGAGGCGAGCCCGTTGGCGAGCACGGTCCCGAAGATCGCGGCGCCGAAGGTGCCGCCCATGGACCTGAAGAACGTGGCCGAGGACGTGGCTACCCCCATGTCGTGCCGGTCGACGGAGTTCTGCGTGGCCAGCACGAGGACCTGCATGACCAGGCCGATCCCCACGCCCAGGGTCGCCATGTACAGCGCCGCCCGCCAGTACGGGGTGTCCGCGCCCAATGTTGACAGCAGGCTCAGGCCGACGGCGGTGAGCGCGGTCCCAACGATCGGAAAACGCCTGTAACGGCCAGTCGTCGTGATCCGTCGTCCAGAGCTGACCGACGCGACGAACAGACCCGCCATCAACGGAAGCAGCTCCAGACCGGACTGCGTCGCCGAGACACCGCGGACGATCTGCAGGTACACCGGCAGGAACACGATCGCCCCGAACATTGCGAAGCCGATGACGAACCCGATCGCACTGGACACCGAGAAGATCCGGTTGTGGAACAGCCGGAGCGGCAAGATCGGCTCAACGGCGCGTGACTCCCACCAGACGAACATCACCGACAGGACCAGGCCGCCGCTCAGCAGGGCGACGATCTGCGCGGAGGTCCAGCCGACCTCGTGGCCGCGGACCACACCGAGCAACAGGCTGCTCACGCCGGCAACCATGAGCGCCGCTCCGAGGTAGTCGATGCTGTGCTCACGGCGGACGTGACGCAGACCGTGCAGCGCCCGGTCGGTGACGACCAGCGCGAGGATGCCGAGGGGGATGTTGATGTAGAAGATCCAGTGCCAAGAGAGGTGATCGACGAAGAAGCCACCGAGCAGCGGGCCGGCGACCGAGGAGACGGCGAACACCGCCCCGAAGTAGCCCTGGTAGCGGCCGCGCTGGCGAGGCGGGATGACGTCACCGATGATCGCGAACGCGAGCGACATGAGGCCACCGGCGCCGAGCCCTTGGACCCCGCGGGCCGCGATCAGCTGCGACATCTGCGTCGACATGCCGGCCAGCGCCGAGCCGACGAGGAACACCATGATGGCGAACCGGAACACCGGCTTGCGACCGTACAGGTCGGAGATCTTGCCGTACAGCGGCGTGGATGCCGTCGACGCCAGCAGGTAGGCCGTCACCACCCAGGACAGGTGCTTGAGCCCGCCGAGGTCGCCGACGATGGTCGGCAGCGCCGTGGCCACGATCGTTTGGTCGAGGGCGGCCAGCAGCATGCCCGTCATCAGCCCGAACAGGATGACCAGGATCTGGCGGTGCGTGAAATGGGTGAGCACCACACCGCCGGGCTGTGCGGATGCATCGGTGTTGTGCTGGGTCACGGCGTCTCCGTGGTCTGGTCTCGAAAGCAGTTGGCGCGGGTTGCGCCGGCACGCGCGGGCCAGTGTGGGTGATCCTTGGTGCGGTAGGCCAGCAGTCTGGAGAAGAACCGGCTGATCTCGCGCAGCACTGCGATGCGTGAATCCTCTCACGGCTCGGACGCGCCGCTACGGTCCGCGCGGTCGACAAGCCAGGCCCGCGTCCCGCTGAGATCGCCTGCGACCGTCACCCGTCGAGCGCGAGTCTGGATGACACAGCGATTGTCAGCACGTGGAGCGGCCGGTCGCACCCGCGGATGTGTCCGATCGGGACGACTGCGTAGACGTCACCTGCCCGGGGGGTGTCACCCCCCGGGGGCTGGAGGGTCACGGTTGCGTCCGAAGCCACCAGCTCCGCGGGAACACGCTGACCGTTGGATGTGGCATCGGTGATGACACGAGCCAGCGCAGGCATGGTCGGGTCCCTCCATCCGGGCGTCGAGTCGCCGGACTGGAGACGTCCGACGAGCCGCCAAGTCCCTTCCGGTGCGACCGTTTGGTCCTCGTGAACGAGAACTCGGTCCCCGGGCAGCAATGAGCCGATGGTCGCGTTAAGGCCTTGAGTCGGTCCTGTCGGCAGAATCACCACCACGTGCGTCGGCGAGTCCCACTCCCGGACGGTGGCCGTCACGAGCGAAGGAGGCGGCCATTCCGCTGGTTGCCGGCTGAGGGTTACCAACGGAAAGTCGCGTTCCGAGGTGCACGGCTCCAACCCGACGACATGCAGCTCGTGGGCAGCTCCAACCGTGTGATCTGCCTCGGGCGGAGGGTCGCGCCAGATGCCGATCGCCCCGCTGCGGTGTGCGAGGCGCAGACGCGACTTCTTGGCGTCCCACCCACGGACCTTGAACGACATCCTGCGCGGGGTCTGTGCCGCGAGCCACTCGCAGATCTCCTGCCTCAACCGCTGACCGTAGAACCGACCGTGGGCACGCTCGCACGACATCCGAAGTGCGCTCTCCCCCAGCAGCAGCCACGACGAATCCGGCCGGGTGTCGACCGTCGCGCTGGCTGCCGCGTAGACAGGCACGTGGAGGTCCTGCGCGAACTGGTAGGACGGGATGAGATCCATGTCCTCGGAGAACACGACGATGGCCTTTGCGGGTGTTTGACGAGCGGCAATCTCGTGGGCGCTGCGCGCGATCTGCATCGCGCACAGCACGTCGACCAGCTTCTCCTGCAGATCGCCCCGACGTTCGACCAGCCGACCAACCAGCGCATGGCCGAACGGACTGGCGTTTACCGCCGCCGCATACTTGCCGTTGACCTCGAGGTCCCTGGCAAGCCGCGGTGACGGGGAGGTGGCCGTCGTCGTGGACGCGATCCCGACGTACACGTCGATCGCCTCGAAGCCATAAGGACGAAGGGCCTCACGCACACCCTCGACCACGACCCGCTTGCCGGCCCCGAACTGGCGACGAGTTGCACCCCAGACGTTGCGCGAATCGACGACGACCACGGCGGGCGTCAAGGCGATCGCGTTCGCATCTGTCATCGGTGTCCCCATCCTTCGTGAAGAAGGCTACCGACGTGGCGTCCCTACCCGTTCCGTGCACACAAGGACGGCAGGCTCATCGACGCGTCCGTCGACGCGTCCGCGAAGTTCCGGCACCGGGTACGCATCGCGCAACTACCTCGTCCAGTTCCATCCAGACGCTCTTCGGCCCCATGGAATGACCGCGTCCCAGGTCCGGTATGGACGACGTCGGTCCGATGACGGGCCGGGTGTGGGTTAGCATCGTGTGTCCCCGGGCCACTCCGGGTGCGCCGGAGGTGGACCGCCGAGTCCTGCCACCACCGAAGGCACCGTGAATTCTCGCTGGCAGGAGCGGGGGACCCAGGTATGTCGGGCACCAGGAACGGTGTCCTTGGGGTGAAGCCGGTCGGAACCTCGACCGGCCGGGCGCGACTCCCGCCCGAACCCGACAGCTCACCCCGCAGGCGGCCGGAGAGGCACCTATGCTTATGCGCACGCTGCCCGTCCGCCACCGCGCGGCCGGACGTCCCACCACTGCCCTGTCCGACTTCGCCGAGACCGCTACCGGCAGTCTCGCGCTGGTGGGTCGTCGGTCCGCCGTCGTCGTCGCTTCGTCTGGCTTGCTCGTCTCGGCGTTCGCCATGCCCGCCTCGGCCGCCCCGCCGGCCCAGAGCGTCACCGCGGTCCCCGCCGTGGACACGTCAACGCTGACCGCCTCGGCCCGCGCGGCGCTGGACACCTCGCCCGCGGTGAGCGTGCCAGCAAACGCGACCTTTACGCTCGACGTCCCGGCCGTGACGGTTGTGGCCGATCCGCCCAAGCGGTCACGGACAGCCCCCCCAGCGTCGCGCTCGACCGCGCGTACCGCCGCCCCAACGGCGAGCGCCAATGTCCCGCAGGCGGTCGCCGGCAACGCGGTCCTCGAGATCGCGTCCCGGTACGTCGGGGTGCCCTACGTGTGGGGCGGGACCACTCCGAGCGGCTTCGACTGCTCGGGGTTCACCCAGTACGTGTACGCGCAGCTCGGCGTCTCCCTGCCGCGCACGGCCGAAGCCCAGCGCACCGTCGGCACAGTGGTCTCCCGGGCGGACGCCCGGCCCGGCGACCTGATCTCGACCCCGGGCCACATCGCGATCTACGCCGGCACCAACCAGGAGATCGACGCGCCGCGACCCGGGGAGTCGATCCAGTTCCGCGCGATCTGGCAGTCCAACCCCGTCTTCATCCGGGTCGGCTGACCCTGGGCCGACGACCCAGCGTCCGACGCCCTCGACGAGTCGATCAGGTGAGGGCGAGATGCCAGGTCCCCGCAAGGAGACCTGCGACCGTCGCCGCCGTCACGATCACGACACCGCCGGCCATCACCACCGCGTCCGACCACCGCAGCCGACTCTCCCGTGCCCAGGTGCGCGGACCTGGGCGCCCGAAGCCGCGTGCCTCCATCGCGATCGAGAGGCGCGTCCCGCGCCGGATCACGAGCACCAACAGAGCCAGCACCTGACCGACAATGGTCCTGGTGCGTCCGATGGCGCCATCGTCCCCGAGACCTCGCGCCCTGCGCGCCGCTCCCAACGAGTCCCACTCGCTGCCCATCAGGGCGAACAGCCGCATCGCCGCAAGCGCCGCCAGCACGAACCGGTGCGGGAGCCGGGCGACCTGCGCAAGGGCATCGGCCAGGTCGGTCGGGTCCGTGGTCGCCAGCAGCACCACCCCGGGCAGCCCGACGGACAGGATCCGCAGCGCGATCGCACAACCTGCCAGCAGCGAACCCTGGGTGACGGTCACCGGCCCGACGGCGACCAGCACGTTCCCGGAGTCCACACCGAGCCATCCGGTCACCAGCCCGGCCGGGACGGCCCCCGCCAGCACGATCCACCCCCGCCGCACCAGGCCGCGGGCGCTCAGACCACACCAAGGAAGCGCGGCGAGCTCGAGCACCAGGGCCGTACCGGCGGTCACGACATCCACGGTGAGCAGCAGCATCACGGAGATGAGCAGGGCGACCGCGAGCTTGGCGACCGGGTTGGCACGGGCGACCACAGCGCCGGCGCGCACGTCGCTCTCGACGCCGAGCTGCAGGATGCTCATGCCGTCGCCGTCGGGCGTGCCGACGCGTGGATCTCACGCGCACCGCCATCGGCGACGCGCAGCTCACGGGCCCGACCGTCCGCGACGAACACGTCGACCAGGTCACGATCGTGGGTCGCGCAGACGACTGCAGTGCCGCCGTCCAGCAGCTCGCGCAGCAGGTCGACGAGCTCGGTCCAGGTCCGCGAGTCCTGCCCGAAGGTCGGCTCGTCCAGGATCAGCACCTTCGGGCGGGTCACCAAGGCCGTGGCTACCGACAGCCGCCGCTGCTCACCGCCGGAGAGCGTGAACGGATTCGCCAGCGCGAGCCGGTCGAGCCGCAGACGCGCCAGGACCTCCGCGGTCCGGGCGGCGGTCTCCTGCGCGCCAACGCCGGCTCGGTGCGGCCCCACGGCGAGCTCGGCCTCAACCGTCGCAGCCACGAACTGATGCTGCGGCTCCTGGAAGACCATCCCGATCCGCGTCACGAGGTCTCGCGCCCGCCATCGGACGGGCCGGGGACCGACGCCGGCCGCCATTGCGGGCGTGGCCGAGAGGTCGCCGGCCACCGGGGCCGTGAGGCCCGCGAGGGCCAGGGCGAGGGTGGACTTCCCGGCGCCGTTCGGCCCGGTGAGGAACAGCACCTCACCTGCACGCACGTCGAGGTCGACGGCGGTCAGCACCGGCGGTAGCTTGGCGCGTCGTACGGCGAGCCCGGCCGCCCGCAGCACGACCACTGGCTCGGCGAGGACCGACGTGCGAGGGACCGGCGCTGCGGGCCGGAAGCGCCGTGGAACCCAGACCCCGAGCCGGAACAGCGCCGGCCCCTGCTCGGCAAACACCTCGAGGGCCGGCCCGTCGGCGATGACCCCGCCCCCTGGCTCCACCACGACGACCCTCGTCACCAGGCCCAACCACTGCTCCACCCGGTGCTCGACGACGATCAAGGTCGCCGACGACGCGCCGTCGTCCGGCGCCCCCCCGACCGCTCCCCCCAGGACCCGGGCGACGGATCGGACCAGCATCCGTGCACCGTCGGGGTCGATCATCGCCGTCGGCTCGTCGAGCATGAGCAGACCAGGGCTCATCGCGACCACCCCGGCGAGCGCCAGCCGCTGACGTTCACCGCCGGACAGCGCCGAGGTCGCATGCCCTGGGGCGTAAGGGAACCCGACCGCGTGCAGGGCGTCGTCGACGCGCGGCCAGATCAGGCCCGCAGGCAGCCCGTGGTTCTCCAGACCGAACGCGACGTCGTCCCCGCACCGGGCGAGGACGGTCTGCGCGTCCGGGTCCTGCAGCACGAGGCCGGTCCGCGACACACCAGGTTCGGTCCCCGTCTGGCGGGCGACACGCGCGTCGAGACCATCCGTGAACAGCCCACCCTCGGCCTCACCGGCGCCGTCGTCGAGCAGACCCGCCGCTGCGGCCAGCAGCGTCGACTTGCCCGCGCCGCTGGGCCCGAGCAGGAGTACGCGCTCTCCAGGCGCGATCTCCAGGTCGACACCCCGCAGCGCCCACGCCTTGCGACCGGAGTGCCGCCACCCCCACCCTCGGGCGGTCAGCCCGACGGCGGTGGCTGCAGCGGGTGGCGTAGCTGAGACAAGAGGGACGCCCATCGGGGGCGTGGCGCGGTCAGATGCGCCGCGCATCTCGGCCCGACGCAAGCGAGGAGAGGGCACCGGTGCGCGCAAGCGCCTTGGTCAGTGCCCACGAGCCGAAGCCGGCAACGACGACCCCGGAGACGATGGTGGCGGCGATGTACGCCGTCTTGAAGGCAGGCGAGAACTCCGGGTAGTACAGGAATGTGTCCAGCAGGCCGACAACGACTCCGGCGGCTGCGCCCCCGCCGACCGCCGCGGTCAGCCCGAATCGGCGGTACAGCAGGATCGCGAACAGCACTTCAGGCCCAAGACCCTCGAGGAATCCGTACCAGACCGTCGAGAACCCCCACTGGTTGCCGACCAGGGCAGACACGACGGCGGCGACGAGCTCCGTGTAGACGGCCGCACCAGGCTTGCGGATGACCAGTGCACCGAGCACCCCGGGCAGCAGCCAGATGCCGACGCCAAGACCCGAGGCAGGCGGGAACGCGGCCAACGGTGCCTTCACGACCTCCCACGACAGATTCCACAGCACGAACAGGAACCCGCCCGCGACCCCGAGCACGGAGGCTGTGACGATGTCGACGACGCGCCAGGTCTCCCGAGTGGTGGAGGTCCAGCCCGCCAGCCACAGACCGGCGAGCCCGACCAGGATCGCGACCGGGATGGTGAGGTCGGCGAGCGGGGAGCCGAGGATGTTCGGCCGGTCCGGCAGCCCGACCACCCACACGGTGGCAGCGACCGCAAGTCCGATGACGGCCGGCACGACGGCGCGGCGTGAGCTCGCTCCGGACGCACGACCGCGGCCTGCCTTGGTGGATGTGGTGCCAGTGGTGCCCATGGTGTTCCTCCCGTCGTCACACGGGGAGGGCTGCGACGTGTGCGGCTCGTTCCGGTCCGACGTCGGGCACTGCCGACGACGCCGGATGCCCGGCTCGCAACCGAGATTCCCGACTCCCTACGCCGGTGCAAACCGGATCAGGTTCGAGGGTCTGCGGTTGCCCGCACTCTCAGCGCCGTGGTGGCGCTCCCCTGTCGTTCAGAGCCGAGGCTACACCCCAGAATCAGAGATTCGAGGTCAGCGACGGCTGGCGTCACGTCGACCCGCCGGTGAGGACCCCACCGATCGCAGTGTTGATCGGGTTGGCCGATGGGTTGCCGCGCGATCGCCCATCCTGGTCGTCCTGCTGACGGCGCGGGCTACGATTGCCGACGACCGGTCCCGAGGACGTGGGAGGCCCGAGCGATGCAGACCATCAGTCCCTTCCTGTGGTTCGACGACCAGGCCGAGGAAGCCGCCGAACACTACGTCTCGATCTTCAAGAACTCGAAGATCCTCGGCGTCTCGCGCTACGGCGAGGGCGCCGCACGACCCGTCGGCACCGCAATGTCGGTGTCCTTCGTGCTCGACGGACTCGAGCTCCAAGCGCTCAACGGCGGACCGCTGTTTCCTTTCACCGAGGCGATCTCGCTCTTCGTCACGGCCCCGACGCAGCCCGAGATCGACGACCTGTGGGAAAAGCTCGCGAGCGGCGGTGAGCCAGGGCAGTGCGGATGGCTCAAGGACAAGTACGGACTCTCCTGGCAGATCGTCCCGCCGATCCTGCCCGAGCTTCTCGCCGACCCGGATCCGGCCCGGTCCGGCCGGGTCCTGCAGGCGATGCTGGGGATGGGCAAGCTCGACATCGCCGCTCTGCGTGCGGCCCACGACGGCCAGCTGCCCGCGAACGCCGTTGAGCCGAGCGGGACGCCGTAGCAGCCGAGCCGCCGCGCCCGACTACGTCGTCAGGTGCACATCGAAGAAGTGAACGATCCGGCCGCGGGCGTCCCGGGCCGACTGCTCATGGAACTCGGACCCCATGAAGCGCCCGAACACGGCGAGGAGAGCGGGTACGTCAGCGGGATCATGATCATTGAGGAATGAGTGGCCGGCGCCGGGATACGTCTTGATGTCGTGCTCGACGCCGACCGCGGTGAGGACCCGGTCGAGCCGCTCGCCGGTGCCCCGGTTGGCGCGGTCCTTGGCACCGTAGCTGCCGACGATGGGGCAGGCCCCGGTCAGGAAGCTCTCCGAGTAGACATCCTTGGCCGCGGTCCCATAGTTCACGCTGGCGGCGGCGAACCCGCGGTTCGGCGCGAGCAGCAGCGCGAACCCGCCGCCCATGCAATAGCCGATCACGCCGATACGGCCGGTGCAGTCCGACCGCGCAGTCAACCAGGTGCGCACAGCCTCGAGGTCGTCGAACGTGCGCCCTCGCCGTTGCCGGGCGTCGCGCATGACAGAGCGGAGGCAGGCGACCATCCGGCCGCCGCGATACAGGTCAGGGGCGGCCGCGAGGTAGCCCGCGCCGGCCAGCCAGTCGGCCTGGTTGCGCAGGTCTTGGCTCATTCCCAGCGCGTCATGGATGACGACGACGCCGGGCCACGGCCCCGGGCCCGAGGGCACCGCCAGGTAGACCGGAAGCTCACCGTGCCGGGCCGGGATGGTCGTTTCGGCCATCAGGGCCACGCACCGGTCGAGACCCACGCGCACCCAGGGAGGTGACCCATGCCCGCGAACGTAGCAAACCTTCCGACGGACGTCCTGTTCGACCGTTCGGGGACGGCGGAGCCGTGAACTTCTGGTCCCGGGTGCGCCCGTACCGCTAGTCCCGGGTGCGCCCGTACCGCTCCGCGAGATGCCGCACCGACTCGGCGAGGTCGATACTCAGCCCGGTCGGCGGCATCCGCCAGGACCAGTTCCCGACGAACGTCGACGGATCGTTCATCCGCGCGCCGTCATCGAGCACGAGCAGGTCCTGGATGGGGATCACGGCGACGTCCGCACGGGAACCCAGCGCGCCTTCGATGAGCGACCACACGACGTTCCCGATGCCAGTACCTGGGTCGAACTGGTAGTAGGCCGCGACCTCCGCGCGCAGCTGGGCGGACAGGCCAGACCACCAACCGGCGACCGGCTCGTTGTCGTGGGTCCCCGTGTAGGCGATGCACGACGTCGGGAAGACGTGCGGCTGGTGCGGATTGTCGGGCGTCCCGTCGAAACCGAACTCCAAGACTCGCATCCCGAACAGGCTGTTGTCGTCACGGAGCCGGTAGACGTCGTCGTCGAGCGTGCCGAGGTCCTCTGCGACGAACGGCAGGCTCGGGAACTCACTGCGCAGACGATCGACGAACGCCTGGCCCGGCCCCTGCACCCAGCGGCCGCCCCGCGCATCGGCGGCATCGGCCGGCACCTCCCAGTACGCGGCGAGCGCACGAAAGTGGTCGATGCGGACGATGTCCGTCAGCTCGGTGCAGCGACGCAGGCGCTCGACCCACCACGTGTAGCCGTCCTGCTCCATCTGGGCCCATCGGTACAGCGGGTTGCCCCACAGCTGACCGGTCTCGCTGAAGTAGTCGGGCGGCACGCCTGACTGGGCGGTGAGGCCGCCCTCGGCGTCGAGCTGGAACTGCTCCTGGTTGAGCCAGACGTCGGCGGAGTCGTGGTTGACATAGATCGGGAGGTCGCCGAGCACGCGGATTCCCTTGCCGTTCGCATACGCCTTGAGCTCGGACCACTGCAGGTCGACGAAGAAGAACAACGCCTCCCACCTGGCGATGCGCGCAGCGAGGTCGCGCGTGGACGCCCGGACGGCGGAGCGTTCGCGGGTACGTAGCGGCCCCGGCCACCTCCACCACGGGGCACCGTCGAACTCATCCTTGAGGGCGAAGAAGAGAGCCGTCTCAGCAAGCCACCCCTGCTCCCGCTTGAAATGCTGGAACCTGGGTCCCCACGCGTGCGAGGAGTCCGCAAGGAACGCCTCCGCGGCCGCGAGCAGCTGCGGGAGCTTGGTGCGCGCGAGGTCCGCGAACGGCACGTGCGCGTCGATGACATCCTCGTGCAACCGCGGTTCGGGCAGCAGACCGGCATCGTGCAGAAGCGTCAGGTCCACCAGCCACGGGCTCCCGGCGAAGGTCGAACAGCTGAAGTACGGGGAGTCGTACTGGCCGTTGAGCGTCAACGGAAGGATCTGCCAGATCGAAGCCCCCGTGCTCGCGAGCCAGTCCACGAAACGGTATGCCTCAGCGCCCAGGGTGCCGACGTCGTCGTGCCCGAACAAGCTGGACGGGTGCAAGAGGACCCCGAACTGGCGGCCACTGAACGGCAGGCTCGCTGTCATGCACCCCATCCTGGCAGCGCGACGTCCACCCCCGCCCGCACCACCCGCGCGGTGGAACTTCGCGACCGGAAGCTCAGCCGGTGTTCTGCAGACCGGCGGCCACCCCGTTGACGCTCAGCAGAAGCAGCCGGCGCAGGTCCTCGACCTCGTCGGGCACGACTCCCGCGCGCAGCCGCTTGAGCGCCCGAAGCTGCAGCAGCGAGAGTGCGTCGATGTACGGGCTGCGCAGCTGGACGGCGCGCCCGAGAACCCTGCGATGGGACAGCGCACTCTCGCTGCCGGTGATGGCGAGCACCCATCGGCGGGTGAGCACCATCTCCTCGAGTACGAGGTCGGCAAGATCGGCGCGGTCACCAAGAGCCAGATACCGTGCCGCGATGCGCTCGTCCGTCTTCGCGAGCGACATCTCGACGTTGTCGATGAGCGTCGCGAACAGCGGCCAGTCCGCGTACGCGGCCTGCAGCTCCGCGAGATCGCCCACCTGGTCGAGCGCAGTCCCGAGACCGAACCAGCCCGCGAGGTTCGTGCGTGCTTGGGACCAGGAGAAGACCCAAGGGATGGCTCGCAGATCGGCCAGCGACTCCACGGACAGCCCCCGACGGGCGGGCCGCGAGCCGAGCGGCAACAGCCCGATCTCCTCCAGCGGGGTCACCTCGGCGAACCAGTGCGGAAAGCCCTCGGCGCGAACCAGCTCGTAGAAGCGGGCGCGGGAGGTCTCCCCCAACGCGGACGCAAGCTGCGCGAACCGCGCGGTTGCCGCTGCGTTCCGCTTCTCCAGCGCTGGGGATCCGGCGAGCAGCGTCGCGGCGGCGACCTGCTCGATATGACGCGCGGCGATCACCGGGTCGCCGTACCGGGCGAAGATGACCTCCCCCTGCTCGGTGACCTTGAACCGTCCGTCGACGGAGCCGGGCGGTTGCGCGAGCAGCGCCCGGTTGGCCGGACCGCCACCACGCCCGAGCGCCCCGCCGCGGCCGTGGAAGAGCGTCAGGGTGATGTCGTGGCGGCGGGCCCACTGCGTGATCTGGCTCTGCGCGACGTCGAGGGAGAGCGTCGCGGCAACCGGGCCGACATCCTTGGAGGAATCGGAGTAACCGAGCATGACCTCGAGCCGGCGGCCGTCTTCCGCCAGGCGGCGCTGCACCGCCGGCAGGTCGAGCATCCCCTCCAGGATGTCGACACTCGCCGATAGGTCCGCAAAGGTCTCGAACAGCGGCACGACGTCGATGACCGGCGCCTGGTCCGGATCGGGGAAGATGAGCTCGACAAGCTCGTAGACGGCGGCTACGTCCTGGGGACGCTGCGTGAACGAGACGACGTAGCGCCGCGCCGCCTCGACGCCGTGGCGCCGCTGGACGGCGGCGATCGCGCGGAACGTCTCCAGCACCTCGGTCGATCTGTCCGACAGCGGACCGTCGATGCCATGCTCGGCGATCTCCGCCAACGCTGCGGCGTGCACCTGGGCGTGCTGGCGCACCTCCAGCTCGGCCAGGTGGAACCCGAAGGTCTGCACCTGCCAGACAAGCTGCTGCAGGTCCCCGTACGCCGCACGCGGCGCACCCGCGTCGACCAACGAGCGCTGCACCACGGCAAGGTCGGCCTCGAGCTGATCAGCGCTCGCGTAAGCCAGGTCGGCGTCTCGGCGCCTCGTGGCGGAGATCCTCTCCGCGACAAAGAGCAGGGCACGCCGGTGCGGCTCGTTCGGCGAGTCCCCGGCGACCCGTGCGGTCAGGGGCTGGGACAGCTCGCGCTGCCGCTGCCAGAGCGCGAGCAGTTCCAGCGAGGCCGGGGTGCCGTGCGCGTCGTGCGTGAGACCTTGACCCGTGCGCAGCGCCGCGGACTCGAGCGCAATCAGGACGTGCTCCGACGCGATCACGGCGGCAGCGCGCGTCACCTCCGGCGTGACGTTGGGGTTGCCGTCGCGGTCTCCACCGATCCACGAACCGAGGTGGATGAAAGGCCGGACGATGGGCGGCGTCGTCCCCGCGGCGTCCGCCCGCAGCCAGTCGTCGAGCCGTCGGTAGACGAGCGGGAACACATCGAAGAACGTGGTGTCGAACACCGCCATGACGGTGCGGACCTCGTCGAGCACCGTGGGCTTCGCGACCCGCAGCGGCGACGTGCGCCACAGCGCGTCGACCTCGGCGAGCAGCCGCCGCTCATTCTCGGCGAGCGACGTGCCGCCGACATGCAGCGCGTCGCGCTCCACGATCAGGGCGGAGATCCGGCGGATCGCGCTCGCGACGGCGCGACGGCGCGCCTCGGTCGGGTGCGCGGTGACGACCGGGCGGAACTCAAGGGCCTGCAGGCGCTCGATCGCTGCATCGAACCCGATCTCCTTGGCAAGCTCGGCCACCGCCGCCGGTAGCGAGTTGTCGGGAGCGAGCTCGTGCGGGGCGAGAACGGACTCTCGATCGCGCAGGATGCGCCCCCGGTGGTACTCCTCAGCGAGGTTCGCCAAGTGGAAGTAGCACGTGAACGCGCGCGCGACCTGCTCGGCGCGTTCCGGCGAGAAGCCCTCGACGAGTGCCTCCGCCTGCTCGAGCGCGACCACGCCCGGCTCGTCGTGCGCGCGGATGGTCAGCTCGCGCAGCCTCTCGACGTCGGCCAGGAGATCCTCGCCGCCGGCCTCGCGCAGCACCGTTCCGAGCAGGCCGCCGAGGAGTCGCACGTCGTTCCGGAGGGCATCAGGCACGTCGTGGCGGGCGAGACCACGTCGGACGTCCTGCGGCGGGTTCTTGGCGATCACAGTTCGGAGAATAGGTCACGCCGCGCGTGGGCGAACCTGATGACCAGGGTGCGGGCGGCAGGCGAGATCCGGCACCCGCCTTGACTTCCCGCCTCGCTGGGTCCTATCGTCACTGACAGGGGTTTGAAACGATTCACTTCAATGAGGAGGTGCTTCCGGCCGATCGCTCTCCTCTCCCACGGCCCAGGAGTCCCCTCGCTGCGCCCGACGCGGCGCCAAGCAGGAACGAGTTCGTGCTACCCCAGGGAGCAATGACTATGACCAGTCCCAGCGCCGCCGAGCTCATTGCTCGGTCGAACCGGCTCGGCGCCGACCCGAAGAACACCAACTACGCCGGAGGCAACACCTCCGCCAAGGGCACCGAGACCGACCCTGTCACGGGCGAGGCGGTCGAGCTGCTCTGGGTGAAGGGATCCGGGGGCGACCTCGGCACGCTCACTGAGTCCGGCCTCGCAGTCCTGCGACTGGACCGCCTGCGCTCGCTCGTGAACGTGTACCCCGGACTCGACCGGGAGGACGAGATGGTCGCGGCGTTCGACTACACGCTGCACGGGAAGGGCGGGGCCGCGCCGTCGATCGACACGGCCATGCACGCCCTCGTCGACGCCGCGCACGTGGACCACCTGCACCCCGACTCCGGGATCGCGATCGCGACGGCCGCCGACGGCGCGGCCCTCACGCGGACGATCTTCGGTGATCGCGTGGCGTGGGTCCCGTGGCGTCGCCCCGGCTTCCAGCTCGGACTGGACATCGCCGCGCTCAAGGACGCGAACCCCCAGGCGATCGGATGCATCCTGGGTGGTCACGGCATCACCGCGTGGGGCGCGACGAGCGACGAGGCCGAGACCAGCTCGCTCTGGATCATCGACACCGCCGCCGCCTACATCGCCGCCCATGCGAAGCCGGAGCCGTTCGGCGCCGTGCTCAACGGTTTCGAGGCGCTCCCGCCGGCCGAGCGCCGCGCGAAAGCCGCCTCGCTCGCTCCCAGCCTTCGCGGTCTCGTGTCCACCGACAGGACCCAGGTGGGCCACTTCAGCGATGCGCCCGAGGTTCTGGACTTCCTCTCTCGTGCCGAGCACCCCCGGCTCGCCGCGCTCGGCACCAGCTGCCCGGACCACTTCCTGCGGACCAAGGTCAAGCCGCTGGTTCTCGACCTGCCGGCCGACGCCTCCGCCGAGGACTCGATCGCGCGCCTGCGCGAGCTGCACACGACGTACCGCGCGGACTACCAGGGCTACTACGACCGCAACGCGACACCCACGTCGCCCGCGATCCGCGGCGCCGACCCGCTGATCGTCCTCGTACCAGGCGTCGGCATGTTCAGCTACGGCCGCAACAAGCAGACCGCGCGGGTGGCAGGCGAGTTCTACGTCAACGCGATCAACGTGATGCGCGGCGCCGAAGGCCTCTCGACCTACACCCCGATCGACGAGGCCGAAAAGTTCCGCATCGAGTACTGGGCACTCGAGGAGGCCAAGCTGATTCGGCTGCCCAAGCCCAAGCCGCTCGAGACCCGGATTGCGCTCGTCACGGGCGCCGCTTCCGGCATCGGAAAGGCCATCGCCACCCGGCTCGCGGCGGAGGGCGCCTGCGTGGTCATCGCCGACCTCGACCTCGAGAAGGCGACGGCCGCGGCAGCAGAGATCGGCTCGACGGATGTCGCGATCGGCGTTCAGGTCGACGTCACAGACGAAGCGCAGGTGCAGGCCGCGGTCGACGCCACCCTGCTCGCCTTCGGCGGTGTCGACCTCGTGGTGAACAACGCAGGTCTCTCGCTCAGCAAGTCCCTGCTCGAGACCACCGTCGCCGACTGGGACCTGCAGCACGACGTGATGGCCAAGGGTTCGTTCCTGGTCTCGCGGGCGGCGGCTCGCGTGCTCATCGACCAGAAGCTGGGCGGTGACATCATCTACATCTCGTCGAAGAACTCGATCTTCGCCGGCCCGAACAACATCGCCTACTCGGCGACGAAGGCCGACCAGGCCCACCAGGTACGCCTGCTCGCGGTTGAACTCGGCGAGCACGGCGTGAAGGTCAACGGGATCAACCCCGACGGCGTCGTGCGCGGCTCCGGGATCTTTGCCGGCGGCTGGGGCGCCGAGCGTGCCGCCGTGTACGGCGTGCCAGAAGAAGACCTGGGCAAGTACTACGCGCAACGCACCCTGCTCAAGCGCGAGGTCCTGCCCCAGAACGTGGCGAACGCCGTGTTCGTGCTCTGCTCCGCCGACCTCAGCCATACCACCGGGCTGCACATCCCGGTCGACGCGGGGGTCGCCGCGGCCTTCGTGCGATGACGTCCGGATCGCGCGACGTGCGCGCAGGGTGAGCGCCGAACCGCCAAACAGCACCTCGACCAACACGGAAGGCTGACGACATGGTTTCCAGACGATTCCCGAAGGTCCGCGATCTCGCCCCGCTGATGAAGTTCAAGAGCCCCGAGCTGAACGCCAAGAAGCGGCGCCTCGATGCTGCCTTGACGATCAGCGACCTGCGCGACATCGCGAAGCGGCGAACCCCGAAGGCGGCGTTCGACTACACCGAGGGCGCCGCGGAGGCCGAGATCTCCCTGGCCCGGGCACGGCAGGCGTTCGAGGACATCGAGTTCCACCCGGCGATCCTGCGGGACGTGTCGAAGGTGACCACCGGGTGGGAGGTGCTCGGCCGGCAGGTGGAACTACCGTTCGGGATCGCCCCCACGGGATTCACCCGCATGATGCAGTCCGAGGGGGAGATCGCCGGCGCCCACGCCGCGGCCCGGGCCGGGATCCCGTTCGCGCTCTCGACCATGGGGACGTGCTCCATCGAGGACGTTGCAGCCGCGAACCCCACCGGGCGCAACTGGTTTCAGCTGTACATGTGGAAGGACCGCGACCGTTCGATGGCGCTCGTCGAGCGTGCAGCGATGGCCGGCTTCGACACCTTGATCGTCACCGTCGACGTCCCGGTCGCCGGCGCGCGCCTGCGCGACAAGCGCAACGGCATGTCCATCCCTCCTGCACTTACCCCCGGGACCGTCCTGAACGCGCTGCCCCGCCCGGCGTGGTGGATCAACTTCCTGACCACCGAACCCCTCGCGTTCGCCAGCATCGATCGCTGGTCCGGCACGGTCGCCGAACTTCTGGACACGATGTTCGACCCGACCGTGACGTTCGAGGACCTGGTCTGGATCAAGACCCAGTGGCCCGGCAAGGTCGTCGTCAAGGGGGTGCAGAACATCGCGGACGCCCGCAGGCTCGCCGACCTCGGCGTGGACGGCATCGTGCTGTCCAACCACGGCGGTCGCCAGCTTGATCGCGCCCCGATCCCGTTCCACCTGCTCCCCCAGGTCGTCCGCGAGGTCGGCCGGGACACCGAGATCCACCTCGACACCGGGATCATGGCCGGAGCCGACATCGTCGCGGCCATCGCCCTGGGTGCACGCTTCACCGGCATCGGCCGCGCCTACCTCTACGGCCTGATGGCCGGTGGGGAGGCCGGCGTCGACCGCGCGATCGAGATCCTGTCCGACCAGATCACCCGCACCATGCGACTGCTCGGCGTCAGCTCCCTCGAGGAGCTCAACCCCGCTCACGTCACCCAGCTAGCGCGCCTCCGCCCCGTGGCGATCACGACGCCCGACGCGCGCTAGCGGTTGAGCACTGTATCGATTCATCGTTCCGGTATCATCGTCACAGGTCGAGGCCGCGTGACGGCGCGGTCACCGAAGGGCCCCGACCGCGGGAGGAGAGTCATGGCAGGCGCCACGCGAATCTCCGATGTCGCGACGGCTGCCGGGGTCTCGGTCGGCACGGTCTCGAACGTCCTGAACAAGCCGCACCTCGTCGCGACCACCACGCGCGATCGAGTGACAACGGCAATCGCGCAGCTCGGATTCGTCCGCAACGAGTCGGCGCGTCAGCTGCGCGCCGGCTCCAGCCGTGCGATCGGTCTCGTGGTCATCGACGCCGCCAACCCCTTCTTCACCGACGTCGCGCGCGGGGTCGAGAACGCCGTCGAAGGAGCTGGGGGGGTGGTCCTCCTGGGCAACAGCGCCGGGCAGGAGGCGCGCGAACAGCGCTACCTCGAGCTCTTCGAGGAGCAGCGGGTCCGGGGCGTGCTCCTCGCGCCTTCGGGCGACGTCGCCCCTCGGCTCGACGGACTCACGCGACTGGGAATCCCGGTCGTCTTCCTCGACCGCCACGCGGACGATTCCGCGCACTCGTCGGTGTCGGTGGACGACGCCGTCGGCGGACGAATCGCGGCGGAGCACCTGACCGCGCAGGGGCACCGGCACCTCGCGTTCGTCGGCGGCCCGTCGAGCCTGCGGCAGGTGCGCGAACGGCGTGAGGGGGCCGAGGCCGTCGTGGACGCCACCCCGGGTGCGAGCCTCCTCGCGATCTCCACGCGTGGCCTGACCGTCGCCGCCGGGCGGCAGGCTGCCGACGACCTCGTCCTCCTGCCGTCCGCCCGGCCCACCGCCGTGTTCGCGGCGAACGACCTGATTGCCATCGGCTTGCTCCAAGGGCTCGCGGCGCACGGCCTGCGCGTCCCCGAGGACATCGCCATCATCGGCTACGACGACATCGAATTCGCCGCCGCGGCGACGGTGCCGTTGTCCTCAGTCCGCCAGCCACGCGCCGACCTCGGTCGCCGCGGCGCCGAGGTGCTCTTCGATGAGATCGCAGCTGTCGAGGCTGGCAAGCCCGTCGAGCACCGGCACATCCGGTTCCAGCCGGAACTCGTCGTCCGACGCTCCTCCGCCTGAGCGATCGGTAGCCCTCACGGGGTCAGGGAAGACGCGTGCCCTCGGGGATGTCGATCTGGTCGTAGACGAGCACGTTCGGCTTCCCGGCGCGCTCCGCGTAGTAGAGGACCTCAGCGTTCTCCTCGACCGCCACGGCAACCTTGAACGCGAGCTTCAGCGACGCGCCGACGCTCAGCAGACCGTGATTGGCCCACACCACCGCGTTCACGTCGTCGCCCATGAGCTCGGCACTGCGCTCGCCGAAGGCCTCATTGGTGCTGAACTCGAACGGCATGACGGGCACCTCGCCCTTGGCGTACAGCACCATGTTGAGAAGCACCGGGGCGATGGGGCGGCCCAGCGCGCCCAGAACGTTCGCGAACGTCGACTCTGTGTGCACGATCGCGTTGACGTCGGGCCGGCGGCGGTAGGCGGCCAGGTGAACCGGAAGCTCCGTGGACGGCAGCTGTGAGCGGTCGAGCTGGTCGCGCTCCAGCACCTTGCCGTCGTACCCGACCACGATCATGTCTTCGGGTGACATCGCGTCGTAGCGGACGTCGCTCGGGGTGATGGCGATCGCCTCGTGCTCGGGCAAGCGGACGCTGATGTTGCCCTGCGTGTTGAAGTTCAGCCCGGCCCGGACCGACTCCAGGCAGTAGTACATGATCTCGTCCCGCACAGCCTTGCTTGCCCGGCCTGCTACCCCAGCCATCGAACAGCTCCTCTTGGTCCGTCGCCTCTGAATCGATTCATCACCTAGTCTCGCGCACCACCGTGACGACCGGCGAGGACATTGGTCCCGAACGATGACGCCGAGGCCATGGGCGGCGAGACGAGCCGGCCCAGGCGCCGACCACGACTCATGGGAGACCGCTTGACTTCACGCTCGGCAAAGTCCTACTGTTCGAGATGATCTTGAAACGATTCATCCCTCGACGTGAAGGGGCGAGAGGCAAATGGCGCACAGACCCGAGCATCGCGTGTGCTTTCAGCTCCAGGTGCGGCCCGAACGGGTCGCGGAGTATCGCGAGCGGCACGCCGCGGTGTGGCCCGAGATGCTTCGGGCGCTCAAGCGCGCCGGCTGGAACCACTACTCGCTGTTCCTGAGCCCCGACGGGCTCCTGATCGGCTACCTCGAGACGCCCGACCTGGCCGCCGCCCAGGAAGCCATGGCCGCCACTGACGTCAACGCGCGCTGGCAGCGGCAGATGGGCGAGTTCTTCGTCGACCTCGACGGCGCCCCGGACACCGGCTTCCGCCAGCTCACCGAAATGTTCAACCTCGACGACCAGCTCGCTGCGCTCGACGCGGCACCCACAGAGAGAAGCAGCTCGTGAGCATCAGCACAGCCATCCTCACCCAGCTCGAGGACCAGGCCATCGAGCTCCCCTCGTGGGCCTTCGGGAACTCCGGCACCCGGTTCCGGGTCTTCACCACCCCTGGCACCCCACGCACCATCCAGGAGAAGATCGCCGACGCCGCCAAGGTCCACGAGTTCACCGCCCTGGCACCCTCGGTCGCCCTGCACATCCCCTGGGACCAGACCGACGACTACGCCGCCTTGGCCCGGTACGCCGGCGACCTCGGCCTCAGGCTCGGCACCGTCAACTCCAACACCTTCCAGAACGAGGCCTACAAGTTCGGCAGCTTGACCCACACCGACGCTGCCGTGCGCCAGTTGGCGATCGACCACCACTACGAGTGCCTCGACGTCATGAACGAGACCGGCTCGCAGGACCTGAAGATCTGGCTCGCCGACGGCACCAACTACCCCGGCCAAGGCGACATCCGCAGCCGCCAGGACCGCCTCGCCGACTCCCTCGCGGCCATCTACGCGCGCCTGGGGGCCGATCAGCGCCTCGTGCTGGAGTACAAGTTCTTCGAACCCGCGTTCTACCACACCGACGTCCCCGACTGGGGCACTTCCTACGCCCAGGTCAGCGCGCTGGGCGACAGGGCCTTCGTCTGCCTGGACACCGGCCACCACGCCCCCGGCACCAACATCGAATTCATCGTCGCCCAGCTGTTGCGGCTGGGAAAGCTCGGCTCGTTCGACTTCAATTCCCGCTTCTATGCCGACGACGACCTCATCGTGGGCGCCGCCGACCCGTTCCAGCTCTTCCGCATCCTGTACGAAGTCATCCGCGGCGGCGGCTACGGCCCCGAGAGCACAGTCGCGTTCATGCTCGACCAGTGCCACAACGTCGAGGACAAGATCCCCGGCCAGATCCGCTCCGTCCTCAACGTCCAGGAGATGACCGCCCGCGCCCTCCTCGTCGACCGCACCGCCCTGACCGAAGCCCAGCTCGCCGGCGACGTCCTCGGCGCCAACGGGATCCTGATGGACGCCTTCTACACCGACGTCCGCGCCGACCTCGCCGCCTGGCGCCAGGCCCGCGGCCTGCCCGCCGACCCCACCACCGCCTTCGCCGACTCCGGCTACCTGAAGCTGATCTCCGACGCGCGCGCCGGCGGGAACCAGTCCGGTTGGGGGGCCTGACCGCCGTGACCGCCGCCACCACGCCTGCCCGCGCTTCCGGCATGGTGGCGGCAGTTGATCTTGGTGCGTCCAGCGGGCGGGTGATGCTCGGCCGGTTCGGTCCGAACGAGCTGAGCGTGCACGCCGTCGCGCGGTTCGGGAACAACCCGGTCCGCACGATCGACGGCCTGCACTGGAACATCCTCGAGCTCTACCGCAACGTGCTGGACGGGCTGCGGGCGGCTGTGCGGGAGGAACCCACCCTGGCCAGCGTCGGCGTCGACTCCTGGGCCGTGGACTACGCCCTGATGCGAGGCAACCGGATGCTCGCCAACCCTCACCACTACCGCGACGAGCGCACCGACGCAGGCGTGAGAGCCACCCACGCCCTGGTCACACCCCACGAGCTCTACGCCCGCAACGGACTGCAGCACCTGCCGTTCAACACCCTCTACCAGCTCACCGCAGACCGCCTGGACGGTGACCTCGACGGCGCCGACACGATGCTGCTCATCCCCGACCTGCTCACCTACTGGCTCACCGGGAAGAAGGTCGCCGAACGAACGAACGCCTCCACCACCGGGCTGCTCGACGTGCGCACCCGTGAATGGGACGACACCCTGATCACGCGCCTGGGCCTGGCCCGCACCCTGTTCCCCACCCTCCTCGACGCCGGCAGCCCGATCGGACCCCTGCTGCCCACCGTCGCGACCGACATCGGCGCCACCCCCGACCTGCAGGTCGTCACCGTCGGATCCCACGACACCGCCTCCGCGGTTGTCGCGGTACCGATGACCTCCCCGGACTGCGCCTTCATCTCCTGCGGAACGTGGTCCCTGGCCGGCGTCGAGCTCGAGGCCCCCGTCCTGACCCCCGCCAGCCGCGAGGCCAACTTCACCAACGAAGGCGGCGTCGACGGGCGCGTGCGCTACCTGCGCAACGTGATGGGACTGTGGCTGCTCAGTGAGTCCATCCGCGCCTGGGAACGGGCCGGGGAAGCCTGCGACCTGCCCTCGCTGCTCACCGCCGCCACCCACGTCACCGGCCCGGTCACCGTCTTCGACGTCGACGACCCCCGCTTCCTGGCCCCCGGCGACATGCCCACCCGGATCACCGAGCACTGCCGCGACAACGGCCTGCAACCCCCCCGCAGCCCCGCCGAGACCGTCCGGTCCATCATCGAAAGCCTCGCCGCCGCCTACGCCCGCACCCTCCAGAAAGCCACCGACCTCTCCGGGAAGACCATCAGCACCATCCACATCGTCGGCGGCGGCTCCCAGAACGACCTGCTCTGCCAGCTCACTGCAGACCGCACCGGCCTGCCCGTCCTCGCCGGACCCGTCGAAGCCAGCGCCATCGGCAACGTCCTGATCCAAGCCCGCACGCAAGGACTCGTCACCGGCACCCTCGAAAGCCTCCGCACCCTCGTCGCACGCACCTACCCACCCACCAGCTACCAACCCACCCGCACCGCGAACACAGTCCGAGTCGGCACCCGCGCACCAGCGGAGGGGCTGTTCCCAGCGGCCCGCGCAACATAGCCAAGAGCGGGCCAGCGGGCGTCTTCATGCCGTGCGTCTACCCGGAGCCCTCACGGCTGGCGCGGGTCGCTGGACCCTGGGTCCGGCGACCCGCGGTCGGACCGGTACACGTCGGGAACCCCGTCGTGGTCCTGGTCGACCGTCTCGGCCGCACCGATTCGCCGATATGCGCGGTTGCGCACGCGAAGGACCGCCGTGGCCAGCAGCGCCGCGGTGAGCGAGCCGGTCAGCACCGCCACCTTGACGTGGTCGTCTCGCAGGCTGCCCACCCCGAACGCCAGCTCGCCGATCAACAGGGACACCGTGAACCCGATCCCGGCCAGGATCGCCAGCCCCGCGACGTCGACCCAGGCGAGGCCCTCGTCGAGGCTGGCTCGGGTGACGTGGGCCACCAGCCAGGTGGCCGCGAAGATACCGACGGGCTTGCCGACGACGAGGCCGACGACGATGCCCACGGCAACCGGATCGGTCAGGGCGTCGACGAGGCCGCGGTATCCGCCGACGATCACGCCGGCGGACATGAAGGCGAAGACGGGCACGGCCACCCCTGCAGAGATCGGCCGAAATCGGTGCTCGAACTGTTCGGCCAGTCCCGGGCCGGCATCGGGTCCGCCGGCCCGCGCGCTGCGGACGACCGGTACCGCGAAGCCCAGCAGAACGCCAGCAACGGTCGCGTGCAACCCAGACGCATGCACCAGCGTCCACACCGCGACGGCCAGCGGGAGCAGCAGCCACCACGAACGCACCCGGCGCTGCACCAGCACCGCGAAGATCGCGAGCGGCACGCACGCCGCCACCAGCAGGGCCACCGAGAGCTCAGCGGTGAAGAAGATCGCGATGATGGTGATCGCGAGCAGGTCGTCGACCACGGCGAGCGTGAGCAAGAACGTGCGCAGAGCCGGGGGCAGGTGTCGACCGATCACCGCAAGCACCGCGAGCGCAAACGCGATGTCCGTTGCGGTGGGGATCGCCCAGCCGTGCACCGCACTGCCGTCGGCACGCAGGTTGACCAGCGTGTACAGCACCGCCGGCACGATCATGCCGCCGACCGCGGCGGCGATGGGAATGGCCGCCCGCCGCGGGTCGCGCAGGTCGCCCGCCACGAACTCGCGCTTGAGCTCCAGGCCGGCGACGAAGAAGAAGATTGCGAGCAGGCCGTCGGCGGCCCACGTCGACAGGCTCATGTCCAGGTGCAGGGCCGCCGGCCCGATCGTGTACGAGCACAGCGACTCGTAGGCCGCTGACCACGGCGAGTTCGCCCATACGAGAGCCAGCACCGCGCCGGCCAGCAGCAGCGCGCCGCCGATGGTCTCCTTGCGCAGGATGTCGGCGATGCGACTGGTCTCGACCCACGTGCCGCGGCCGAACAAGGACGGCGAACGACGCGCCACGTCAGTCATGAGGTGCTCCAGGCTCTTTGGGGGTCGGGCCAACGACTGCCGACCAGACTTCCCGGCGCACCACCTCGAGTTTAGACGCACCGGGCCCCGACAGGTCCCGCAGGAAGCCGGCGCCGCCGTCCGTGACCACCGCACGCATCATGGTGCGAAGGTTCGCCGTCGCCGTCGTGCCCGCCTTGTCGACCGTGACCACACCGACGTCGACCACCGGGCGAAACGGTCCGAGGCCGACGAGCGCCGCGATCAGCTGCGCGGTCGCCTCGACGTCGGTCACCCCGACGAGTGCGACGTTGGTCAGGGAACCCCTGGCGATACCAGCGGCCAGCGCACCCGCGGTCGACTGCCCGCGGGTGCAGTGCCCCGGGGGGC
>Ga0209745_1000448_pt1 | contig 24839 bp, 21 predicted proteins | sample BarGraNGADG00312_FD_184495 | JGI IMG/M metagenome (GOLD analysis project Ga0209745, IMG submission 184495) | Arctic peat soil microbial communities from Barrow, Alaska - Barrow Graham LP Ref core NGADG0004-312 (SPAdes) (version 2) | ecosystem: Environmental > Terrestrial > Soil > Wetlands > Peat...
TCGATCGCGATCAACACCTTGAAGTCGGGGTAGGCGTTGTAGAGCATGTACGGCGCGGCCGTCACGACCGTCCCGCTCACCGGCGCGTAGACCGTCGAGCCCGCCTTGGCGTGGACGTCGCAGGCGGTGGTCGAGAAGGTGCCCCTGGAGCGCGTCGACTCGATGAAGTAATCGGGGTCGTTGCCGTCCGAGGTCGTTATCCCCGGCGCCATCCGGCCCGCGTTCTCGTTCACGATGCAGTTCCCGTACGGCTGCATCGGCGGGCAGTTGCTGCCGTCCAGCGCCGCCTCGTGGAACTCGGGGCCGATGAGGTCGGCGTACCTGATCGGGCTGTAGATATCGGTGCCGGCCCAGGTGGCGATCTTGAACGGCTCGTCCAGGGCCCTGGGTGTGTATGCGAAGTAAGTGGGCCGCTCGGCGATGATGTCCGAGGTGCCGGTGACCTTGATCCACGAGTTCCTGACCCTGGCGGTCAGGGCGTTGAGGTCGAAGGTGGACCTGCTGGATGGCGCCATGTCCACGTGAGCCGACTCGTGGTCGCCGCCGTCGCCGTGAATCTCGACATTCACCGAGTTGGTGGTGCTGCCGATGTTTGCCACGCAGAGCCACGACTCGAACCCGGTGCCGGTGGACGCCGTGGGGAAGTACCAGGTCTTCGCGCCGGCGGTCGAGCCGACCACGTCGTGCCCACCCTCCCAGGCGCCGTGGTAGGAGAAGTACATCGGCCGCTCGCAGAGGACCTCGCCGGGCGAGGTCACGTTTATCGACACGTCCTTCTCCGGCCCGACCTCCTGGTTCACGAACAGCGTCGTGCGCGAGTGGGCCTTGAGCGCGTATTCCTTCGTCATGGGCCCGCCGTCGAAGAGGTACTGGACGCTCGCGGTGGTGTCCTCGTTGCCGGGGTTCATGATGCAGAGCCACTCCTCGAAGCCCTTGCGGGTGGTGCCCTCGGCGAAGTGCCACTCGGGCTCGGGGGTGGACGCTCCCGTTGCGGTGTGCCCGCCCCGCCAGGCTTTCTTGTAGTCGAAGTACATCGGCCTCTCGGCGATGATGCCCTCGGGTGCGGTCACCTTCACCGAGACGTCCTGGCCCGCGCCGACCTCCTTGTTCACGTCCAGCGTCACCCTTGAGTTCGCGGGCAGGTCGGCGGACTTGTCGATGGTCCTGCCGTCGCCGAGCATGTAGGTGAGCGAGGCGGTCGTGGGTCGGGCCGTCGGGTTCTGCAGGCAGAGCCACTCCTGGAAACCGGTCCTGGTGGTGCCCTCGGCGAAGTACCACGACTGCTCCGGCTCGAACACGCCGGCGGCCGAGCTGCCTCCCGTCCAGACGCCCTTGTAGTTGAAGTAGAGCTGGCGCTCGGCGACGATCCCCGGCTCCGCGACGATGCTGATGGATACGTCCTTGTCTGGGCCGACCGCGTCGTTGACGCACACGGAAACGCCCGCGTACGGCTCGAGGCGCATGGCCTGCCTGGTGGGGGCGCCGGCCCCGAAGAGATAATAGATGTTGACTGCCGCAGCCTTGGCCCCGGGGTTGCGTAGGATGAGGTATTCCTCAAACCCGTTGCGCGTGGTGCCCTCGGCGAAGTAGGCTGAGCCCGCGGGTTCAGACGCGCCCAGGGCATCGTGTCCTCCGTCCCACGTGTAGGGTCCGGCGGCGGATGCGCTGAGGGCGGTGCCTGCGACGAGGGTGGCGATGATGAGCACCAGCGCGAGCAGCGCCGATGCCCGGGTGAGTATTCTTCTTGCCTGACAACCGGGAGCTGGCATAGGACTAATAGTAACAGGGCGCGTGAGAGATTCAAGGGAAGCCTTCATGAGAGTGCTGCTGATAAGTGAGAACCGCTGCCGGGACAACATGGTCCCCTGGCCCATCGGCGCCGCCTGCATGGCGAGCGCGTCGCGCGCGGCCGGGCACGAGGTGCGTGGCCTGGACCTGATGTTCAGCAGCGACGCGGCGGCGGAGGTCGCTGGCGCGATCGAGGAGTTCTCGCCCGACTGCGTCGGCCTCTCTGTGCGCAACATCGACAACCAGGACATGAAGGACAACGAGTTCTTCATGCCGGCGGTGAGGGAGATCGCCGGCGTGGTGCGGTCGAGCACGTCCGCTCCACTGGTGCTGGGCGGCGCCGGGTTCACCATCTTCCCGCTTGAGTGCCTGCGCTACACGTCCTCAGAGCTGGGGATCGTGGGCGAGGGCGAGGACTCGTTCGTGGAGCTGCTGGGCAGGCTGGAGTCGGGCGCGGGCCTCGAGGGTGTGGCAGGGCTCGCGCTGTTGAGGGACGGGCGAGGGACGCTGAACCCGCCCGGGCGTCCCGTGCTCTTCCGCGAGACGGCCGCCCCCGACAGGAGCGCCTTCAGCGTCGCGGGCTATGACTGGGTGCCGGGGTCCGCCCCACCTTTCCTCGCGAACATGCAGGCGCGGCGCGGCTGCCCCATGCGCTGCATCTACTGCACCAACCCGATCATCGAGGGCCGCGAGGTCCGCTGCCGCGACGCCGCGGACGTGGCAGACGAGCTCGAGTCGCTGGAGAAGGAGCACGGCCTGCGCACGGTCCTGTTCACCGACTCCAACTTCCTCTTCCCGCCCGCGTACGCCCGCGAGCTCTGTGCACGCATAGTCGAGCGCGAGCTCTCGATCAAGTGGTTCGCCACCGTCAACCCGATGGTCTACGAGCCCGGCCTCTACGGGCTGATGAAGGAGGCGGGGTGCATCGTGGTCTCGCTGGGCAACGAGAGCGGGTCCGACAAGATGCTGCGGTCGCTCAAGAAAGACTTCACCGCCTCGGACGTCCGGAAGAGCGCGGCCGCGGCGCGCGAGGCGGGCCTGATAGTGAACTGCTTCCTGATGCTGGGCGGCCCGGGGGAGACGCGCGAGTCCGTCGAGGAGAGCATCGCGCTGATGGACGAGCTGCGGCCCGACGCGGTCATTGTCACCGTCGGCGTCAGGATATTCCCCGGCTGCGAGCTCGAATCGATCGCGGTGGCCGACGGGTTCATCTCGGAGGGACAGGACCTGCTCGAGCCCGCCTTCTACCTGGCCCGGGACGTCGCGCCCTGGCTGTACGACAGGATGGCGCAAGTCTGCGCGACCCGCCCCACCTGGTCCCTCTAGGGGACAGGTACTTTCCACTTCTTTTTCTACTCGTACTACTGGCTTGCTGTTTGAATGCGAGAACACATGTCCGGAGTAGAAAAAAAAGTGGAAAGTACCTGTCCCCACTTATTGGAGGGTGCCGACCAGCCAGATGTCCTCGACGGTCCAGCCGTTGAGCGGCCGGCCCGATATCTTCCAGCCCGACCCGCTGTTGTTGATCCTAACCACCAGGGACTTGCCCGTCTGGCTCCCGATCAGCGACTGCAGACGGTCCGCCAGCGTCAGCGTCCGGGTGTTGCCGCCCGAGGTGACCTGGACCTGCAGGCTGTCTATGGCCACCAGCGCCGTGTTGTTGTCGCTGGACATCACCCGCGTGGCAGGCCCTGTCACCGCGTACTTGTTGGTGCTCAACGCCGCCTTGATCGAGGCGCGCGCTCCCTCCATCGGAAGGAACCCGGGGTCGAAGAGCGAGAACAGCCCCTCGCTGTCGCCCTTCTGGAGGTACTGGTAGTACAGGTTGAGAGCCGCGGCGGGGTTTCCGGCCGCAGTCTTTCCGCGGGGAATGAAGACGAGAACGGCGGCGACCACGATGATCGCGGCGGCGACCGACACCAAGATGATCCAGATGGTCCTGCTGCTCAGAGGTGCCCTGTTCCTCGGCTTCAGGGCCGCGGGCTGACGCGGGGCCTTTGACTCGGCGACGCTGCGGCGCAGGGCCGACGACTTCACCTCTTCCGTCAAGAAAAATCCGTCATACTCGTTACCGCACGACGCGCAGACGTTGCTGCTGAGCGGAAGGGTCTCCCCACAGATCGGGCACTTCATGACCTGCTCCTCGCTGCCCGTAGGTACCGTTGCCCTGATTCTATAATGACGCAAGTCATTTCCGCACTATTTTCAGCACGTCAACAGGGTTGAGCTTTCTCCTGCCCGCCGCCGAATCTTTGATATAGAATTTTAGGCGTAAGCAAGCGAGGTCCGTTGGAACGGGGAGAAGCGGAATGAATATCAATGACCCTGAGAGCTACCTCGAGAGCCTTCGAACGCTCGAGCGCAACGTATATGTGCTGGGGGAGCGCTGCGCCAACACCGTAGACAACCCGCTGGTGAGGCCGTCGGCCAACGCCGTCGCCGAAACGTACGAGGTGGGCGCGGAGCCCGAGGCCGCCTCGCTGCTGTTCACCACCTCGCACCTCAGCGGCAGGGAGATCAGCCGGTTCACCCACATACACCAGAGCACCGACGACCTGGTGGACAAAGTCCTGATGCAGAGGCTGCTGGGACGGCGCACCGCGACCTGCTTCCAGCGCTGCGTCGGCATGGACGGCTTCAACGCGCTCTACTCGGTCACGCACGAGTGCGACGAGGCGCACGGCACGCCCTACCACGCGCGCTTCAAGGATTACCTCGAGTGGGTGCAGGACTCCAACGTCGTGGTCGAGGGCGCGATGACCGACGTCAAGGGCGACCGCAGCCTGCGCCCCGGCGAGCAGCCCGACCCGGACATGTTCCTGCACCTGGTGGACAGGACCCCCGAGGGCATAGTGGTCCGCGGCGCCAAGGCGCACCAGACCGGCGCGCTCAACTCGCACGAGATCCTGGTGATGCCGACCACCGCCATGCGCGAGGGCGAGGAGGAGTTCGCCGTCTCGTTCGCGGTCCCCGCCGACACCAAGGGCATAACCTTCGTCCTCGGCCGTCAGCCGTCCGACACCCGCAAGATGGAGGGGAGCCCGCTGGACCTGGGCAACCGCTACGGCAGCCAGGAGGCGCTGGTCATCTTCGACGACGTGTTCGTCCCCAGCGAGCGCGTGTTCATGTGCGGTGAGACGGACCAGAGCGGGAAGGTCGTCGAGCGCTTCGCGTCCTTCCACCGGCAGAGCTACGGCGGCTGCAAGGTCGGCGTGGGCGACGTGCTCATCGGCGCGGCGCAGCTCGCGGCCGACTACCAGGGCTCCTCAAAGGCCAGCCACGTGCGCGACAAGATAACCGAGATGGTCCACCTCAACGAGACCTTGTTCTGCTGCGGCATAGCCTGCAGCGCGCAAGGCCGCGCCACCGAGGCCGGCAACTACGAGGTCGAGCCGCTGCTCGCCAACATCTGCAAGCTCAACGTGACCCGTTTCCCCTTCGAGATCGCAAGGCTGCTGCAGGACATCGCGGGCGGCCTCATCGTCACCATGCCCTCGGAGAAGGACTTCGACAACCCCGAGACCGCGGCTTACCTGGAGAAGTACCTCAAGGGCGTGGACTCGGTCCCCACGCTCGACCGCATCAAGGTCCTGAAGTTCATCGAGAACATGACCGTTGGCTGCGGTGCCGCGGCCTACCTCACGGAGAGCATCCACGGGGCGGGCTCGCCGCAGGCGCAGCGCATCATGATCTCGAGGCTCGCGAACCTCAAGGAGAAGGTCGAGCTGGCCAAGCGAATCTCTCATATAGAGGACTGAGCGAGGGGCCTACCCGCCCGAGGACACCAGCCCCACGAAGCCGAAGATCAGCGCCGCGATCGCGGCGCCGCCGAACATCCACAGCCCCACGCCCGGGTGCGTGCCCGAGATCTTGGCGTAGACCATGGCGATGTTCACCGAGGCCATCCCCGCCGCGGCTATCGCAAAGACGAACGCCAGCGTGCCGCCAATCCTGCGCCTGAACAGCATCAGGATGCCGCCGATCATGATGAGCGAGCCCAGCAGCAGCGAGAAGAACGCCGTGAAGAATACCGTCCCGCCGCCGGTCAACACGAATGACATGCCGCTGCCTCCCAGGCCCGAGGTGCCAGTCATGATGTTCAGTCCCGACACACTCAAGCCCATGACCGTGAGCCATGGAAGGAAGGTCGACCCCACCACCGCTCCGCCGGCGATCAGCGCCAGCAGGCCAAGGACGGTCGAGCCCTTGCGCCCGGCCGGATACGGCTGCTGGTACTGTGGCGTCTGACCGTATTGTCCCTGCGGGTAGCCTCCCGGAGGAGCCGGGGCGTAAGGACCCTGACCGTAGGCCGGCTGCTGGTAGGCGCCCGGCACGGGCGGCGCCGGGATCTGCATCGTCTGTTGCGGGTAAGCCCCCTGCGGCACGTATTGCTGCGGGGGCGGGGCCTGCGGCGCATAGGGCGCCGGGGCCGCGGCCGGCTGAGCGGGCATTGCGCGCGTCGCGTCCTCGGGCGGCTGGCCCGCGCCCGGCTGGCCGACACCCGGCGGGGGTGCGGGAACCCCGGCCTGGGGCGGCTGGACAGCACCCGGCGTGGGTGCGGGAACCCCGGCCTGGGGCGGCTGGACGGCCTGGCCGGCCTGCGGCATCGGAGAGCCACAGTTGATGCAGAACGGTCGCTGCTCGTCGGTCTCCTTGCCACAGTAGGGGCAGTTCATCTCCCACCCTCCCATCTCTTACGCCACACCAGACTGTTAGAACTCGATCTTCAGCTTGCCGGCGAGGTCGGCGGCCTGCGTGTTCAGCTTCTCGATCTCTTTCTGGATCGCGTTGATCTGGTCTTCGATCGGAGTCTTTTCGGCGACTATCTGGGCATCGTTTGTCGGCTGGCCGCTCGCGGCCTGGTCGATAGCCACGTTGTATATCGCCGCGTCCTGCTTGATCAACTGGGAGCGCTGGTTGATCAGCTCCAGCGCGCTCAGCCTGTTCTGGGCATACTTCTTGAAATCGGTCACATCGTTGAGGGCGATGATCTTGTCGTACTCGGGCTTGGTCGCCTGCGCCGCGACGTTGATGGCGTCGACGTCCTTGACCAGGTCGTTGAAGAACCCTTTCATGGCGGTGGCGGTCTCGGGCGTGATGTTCTGGATCGTGTTGAAGAAAGCGGTGAGCTTCTTGCCCTGGTCTAACAGCTTCTGCTGGTTCAGGGCCACCTGCCTGCTCAAGTCGTGCGCGACCTGGAGGTACTGACGTGCCTTTGACTCTTCAGAGCTGCCGCTGAGGAGCAGAACGATGGTGACCGCGGCGGCGGCGATGACGACGACAGCGATGACCGCGATCAGGACGCCCCGGTGCTTGAGTCTCTTCAAATCTGTCCTTTCATGGCCCTGTGCCGATCAACCGCTACCCCTATTCTAATTAAGAATGTGGTGGCGCCGCCATAGTTCCCGACAGTACGATCCGCTCAACAGGAACCGACCCCGGAGAATCGCGCGCTACATGAGGCCGCGCTCGCTGGAGATCTTCACCTGCATCTCGACGAAGTTGGCCGGCGGCTCCTTCGCGTCGGCCTTGGCGACCATCGTGACGGCCTCCACCGGGCAGGTCGGCACGCACAGTCCGCAGCCGATGCAGCGGTCGAGGTCCACCCTGTTGAAGTCATCGCCTTCGACGATCGCCTCGATCTGGCAGCGCTCCAGGCAGGTGCCGCAGGCGCTGCACTCGTCGGGGTCTATCGAAGCCTGAAACGAGGAGAGCGCGTGGTCCGCGGGCCTCGCGTACGTCTTGAGCGCCTTGAGCATGTTGCAGCTGTCACCGCAGCAGGTGCAGATGTTCATTATGGTCTGCGAGTTCGACGGCGCCAGGACCATCGCGTTCTCCTCGGCCCTGTCGAGTATCGCCAGGCACTCGTCGAGCGTGATCTCTCTGCCGATCCCGTTCTCGATGTAGTAGCTCGCGGCCATCCCGAAGGTAAGGCAGCTCTCCATGGGATGGGAGCACCCCTCGCCCAGGAGCTGCTTCTCCTTGCGGCATATGCAATCGGCCACCGCGAACACTTCCTGGGCGCGCGCCAGCTCGCGGGCGCTGTCGTAGGTGGCGACCGAGGTCGTGGTGTCTATCGCCGCGTCCACCGGCACGACCCTCATCTGCTTGGTCTCGACTCCCTCCCACGCTTTCATCAGGTGAGGGAGATACTCTTCCAGCAGCACGGCCAGTTCCAGGTCCATCGCCTTGAGGTGGAACTCGTAGATGCCTATGAGGAACTGCATCGCCATGTAGTAGGGCTGGCCGTCGATGCGTATCCTGTAGATGCTGCCCGCCCTGGCCATCGATTCGAGCTTCTCCGCAGCTTCCGATTCGTCCAATCCCAGGCGCCCGGCAATGGCCTGCGACGTCTCGGGAAACCTGTTGAGCCCCATGGCGAGCTCCGCCTCCTCGGGGGTGAAGTACCTCTCGAGGAGCTTTATCTCCACTCCGCTGTCGGTGGCGGGAAAGCCTCCCGGCAACCCGTCCAGGAACTCGCGCAACCTGACGTAGACATCCTCTGCCATCCGAATCCTCCTCACGCGTGGTGGCTCACGGCCTTCATATCCTAAACCGTGCGGCGGGTCGGTGGGTAGAGGCAAGGGGTGGCCAGCCCGAGGCGCTCACTTTGAGCGAGCAATATTACTCTTGATTTTTCGGTTTTTGTTCGGTACCATGAACAGAGAGAACAACTGACGACGGACGGGACATGGAAGAGATACTGACGAGAAAACAGGTTCAGGTGCTCGAGTTCGTGAGCGACTTTCGGGCTCGCTCCGGCTACTCCCCCACGCTGCGCGAGACGGCCGGGGAGCTCGGGCTGTCGTCCGTCGCGACGGTCGCCGAGCACGTCGATGCTCTCGAGGCCAAGGGGCTGGTCCGGCGCAAGAAAGACCGCGCCCGCTCGCTGCTCCTAACCGGCCGGGGCCGCGCGGTGCTCGACCGGCGCCAGGCTCCGGCGCGCGGCGGCTTGAGCGCGATCAAGGTCCCTCTGCTGGGCACGATCGCGGCGGGCGAGCCGGTCGAGGCGCTCGACGTCCCCGACGAGATAGAGGTCCCGTCCTCGCTCGCCTCGGGCAGCCGGGTCTACGCGCTCAAGGTGTCCGGCTCCTCGATGGTGGACGAAGGCATCTTCGACGGTGACTACGTGGTGGTCGAGCAGAAACAGGTCCCGGAGAACGGCGACACCGTCGTCGCCCTCATCGACGGCACGCAGGTGACCCTCAAGAAGTTCTACAAGGAGACCGGGCCCGGCGGTCCGCGCATCCGGCTCCAGCCGGCCAACTCCGCGATGGAGCCGATCATCCTTGGGCCGGACGAGACGATCCAGATACAGGGCAAAGTTCGGGGCGTGCTGCGGGTCTATTGACGTAGCGCCGGCGTCCCGCCGGCATTGTGACGCGGCAATAAAACGACAGGCAGGATTTACGATGAACGAGGCACGGCAAAGAGCGATGGTCCACATCGACATGGACACCTTCTTCTGCTCGGTCGAGCGGCTGTTCGACCCGGAGCTCGAGGGCAGGCCGGTCATAGTCGGCGGCCAGCCAAACCAGCGGGGCGTGGTCGCGGCCTGCTCGTACGAGGCACGCGAGTACGGGGTCCACTCGGCCATGCCGCTCGCGAAAGCCGGCAAGCTGTGCCCGCACGCGGTCTACCTGTCCGGCAACTTCAAGGCCTACGTCCATTACTCCGGCCTGGTGCGCGACATCCTCGACGAGTACACGCCGCAGATCGAGCACGCGGGCATCGACGAGGCCTACCTCGACCTCACCGGCTCGAAGCTCGCGTTCGGCGAGCCCGCTGACACAGTCCAGGAGATACGGAAGCGCATAGTGGACGAGCTCGGCCTCCCCGCCTCGGCAGGCCTTTCGACCGCCAAGGTCGTGAGCAAGGTCGCCTCGGCGGCCGCCAAGCCCGATGGTTTCCTCGAGATAAGGTCGGGGGAAGAGCTCGCGTTCCTGTCCCCTCTGCCGGTGGAGAAGCTGCCCGGGGTCGGGCCCGTCTGCCGCGCTTCCCTGCATGACCTGGGCATTCATACCGTGGGCGACCTCTCGCTCCTTCCGGTCGAGGCCCTGGAGAGCGTGCTCGGCTCGTGGGGCAGGGTGCTGCACGAGCACGCGCGCGGCATCGACAAGAGGCGGCTGGAAGGCGGCAGGCTGCCCCGCTCGGTCAGCCGCGAGACGACGTACGACACCGACACCATCGACTACGACATGGTGCGCTCCACCCTGCTGCTGCTCTCCGAGAGATGCTGCCTGGCCCTTCGAAGGGACGGGCTCGCGGCGAGCCGCATCGCGGTCAAGCTGCGCCATTCCGATTTCAAGACTTACATGAAGTTTCGCACGCTCCAGGTTCCGACCGACCAGGAGCAGACGGTCTACCGGACCGCGCTGGAGCTCTTCGAGAGGCTGCTCGACAGCGGCGTCCGCATCAGGCTGGTGGGCGTCGCCCTGACCGGGCTCGCGGTGGCCGGCTGCCAGGGAGAGCTGTTCTCGGGCCTGCGCGAGGTGGGCACCGACAGCTTCAAGATGGACAACCTCAACGAGAGCGTCGACCGCATACGCGAGCGTTACGGTTTCTCATCGATAGTAAGAGGAAGCACCGCCGCCCTGGTTCCGGGACGCGGCGGAGGAGCGAGGGGGCGGGAGTGCAGGTGAGACTAAGGGGGGCCCGTCGTGCACGGACGCCGCAATGAGATGAGTAGTAATGAACAGGTTCGTCCATCTGAACTGCCACAGCAACTTCAGCCTCCTGTACGGCGGCTCGTCGACCTCCGAGCTCGTCGAGCGCTGCGCGGAGCTCGAGATGGACACCCTCGCCCTGACCGACCGCGACGGCCTGTACGGCGCGGTCCCCTTCTATGAGCAGGCGGTAGCGGCCGGGATCAAGCCGATCATCGGCTGCGACCTGTCGGTCGCCGTCGCCGAAACCGCCGAAGGCGGCAAAGAGAGCCGCGTGATACTGCTCGCCCGCGACGAGGAGGGCTACAGCAACCTTTGCCGCGCCGTCACCGAGCGAAGGCTGTCGGCCGAGCCGCTCCTCCTCGAGCGGCTGGCCGCGCTGTCCGGCGGGCTCTTCGCGCTCTGCGCCGACGACTCACTTCTCGAGCGGCTGGTTCCCGTGTTCGGCGAGAGCCTTTACGCCGAGCTGGTCAACAGCGGCACGCCGGCGAGTCACCTTTCCTCGGAGAGGCTCATAGCGCGGGCCGGCTCCCTGGGCGTCCGTTGCGCCGCGAGCAACGGGGTCGCCTTCGCGCGCCGCGACGACTACCGCCTGCACCGGACACTCTGCGCCGTGCGCCTCATCTGCCCCGTGACGCGAGTGCCTCACTCCGAGTGCGCCGACACCGAGTCCTGGCTCAAGCCGGCCGGTGAGATGGAGCGCCTGCTGCGGGACTACCCCTACTGCTCCGCGCCGGACGCGGTCGCCAACACGCGCGAGATAGCGCAAGGATGCGACTTCCGCTTCCGGCTGGGGGGGCAGCTGTTCCCGGCGGCCGACCTCCCGCCGGGCGAGACCGCCTTCAGCCACCTGACCAAGCTCTGCTTCGAGGGGGCCGCGCGGCGCTACCGGCCGCTACCGGCGGAGGCGCTCCAAAGGCTGCACTTCGAGCTGGACACCATACAGGCCATGGGCTTCACCCCCTACTTCCTGGTGGTGCACGACATCGCGAAGTACTGCCGGGAGCGCGGCATACCCGCCGCGGGACGGGGCTCGGCGGCCGGCAGCATGGTCGCCTACGTCCTCGGCATCACCTACATCGACCCGCTGGAGCACGACCTCTACTTCGAGCGCTTCCTCTCGCCCGAGCGCGACGACCCTCCCGACATCGACCTCGACGTGAGCGCCTGCCGCCGCGACGAGGTGCTCGACTACATCTACCGCCGCTTCGGCTCCGACCGGGTGGCGATGATCTGCACGTACGCCACCATGAAGGCGCGCATGGCGGTGCGCGACGTCGCCAAGGCCTTTGGCCTTCCGCCGGAGGAGGTGGACGAGTTTACCAGCGGCGTCCCCCACTGCCGCGCGAGCCAGATCGAGACCGTCGCCGAGGGGATTCCCTCCTACCGCGGCCGCCTACCGCTGGACCGGGAGCCGTACCGGAGCATCCTCGACATCTGCGCGCGGCTCGACGGCTTCCCCCGCCACCTCTCCATACACGTCGGCGGCGTGGTCATCGCCGACCGGCCGCTCACCGACATCGTCCCGCTCGAGCGCGCGACCAAGGGCTTCATCATCACCCAGTACGACATGGGTCCGATCGAGCGCCTGGGGCTCATCAAGATGGACATCCTGGGCCAGAAGGGGCTGTCCGTCATCGAGGACTCCTCGAAGTGGGCCGCGAAGAACCACGGCGCGCGGCTCGACGTGGACCACCTGCCCCGCGACGACCCCGACACCCTGCGCCTGCTGGAGGAGGGGCGAACGCTGGGCGTCTTCCAGATCGAGAGCCCGGCCATGCGCTCGCTCCTGCAGGCGATGAAGTGCAAGAACATCGAGGACCTCACTCTCTCCATCGCGCTCATCAGGCCGGGCGCCTCGGGAAGCGGCATGAAGGAGCTCTTCCTGCTGCGCCGCGCCGGCCGCGAGCCCCTCCTCTACCTGCACCCGTCGCTCGAGCCGATACTGTCCGAGTCGCTCGGCACCTTCGTCTACCAGGAGCAGGTGATGAAAGCGGCGGTCGCCATCGCCGGGTTCACCCCGGCCGAGGCCGACGGCCTGCGCCGGGCCATGACCAAGGCGCGCTCGCCCGAGAAGATGGAGATGCTGCGGGAGCGCTTCCTGGCGGGCGCTCAGGAAAGCGGGCTGGCGGGCCCCGTCGCGGTCGCGCTCTTCTACGCCATAGCCAAGTTCTCCGGCTTCGGGTTCTGTAAGGCGCACGCGGCGACCTACGGCGAGTTCTCCTACCAGGCGGCCTACCTGAAGGCCCACTTCCCGGCCGAGTTCATCGCCGCGGTGCTGGTGAACGACGCCGGCTTCTACCACCCCAGCGTGTACATAGAGGAGGCCAAGAGGCTGGGGGTGCCCGTGGCGCTTCCCGACATCAACAAGAGCGAGCCCGACTTCCACGTCTCCGGCGGGACCCTCCGCTTCGGGCTGGGCCGTATCAAAGGGATCACCTGCGCCACGGTCGAGTCCCTCGTGGCCGCCCGCGAGAAGTTCCCGTTCATCTCGCTGTCCGACTTCCTCTCGCGCGTCGAGACGACCGAGGAGGAGGTCGCAACCTTGATAAAGTGCGGGGCGTTCGACTCTTTCGACAACACCCGGCCGGAGCTGCTGTGGAAGCTCGCCCTGATGTATCCACAGGCGCGGGCGGCCGGAGGCTCGAGGCGCAGCTCCGCGGATGAGGCCGGCGGGACCGCGGACGCCCCGCCCGAGGCGCTCCCCCTCCACCTCCCCAAGGTCTTCCCGTCCGTGCCGCTGCCGCGCCTGCCCGACTACACCCTGATGCAGAAGCTGCGCATGGAGCTCGAGTACCTCGAGGCCAGCGTCACCTCCCACCCGCTCGAGATCCTGGTGCCCGGCGAGATGGAGCGGGCGCCGGTGAAGAGCCGCGACCTGGGGGGGCACCTGGGCGAGACGGTGAGCCTGGTCGGGTGGGTCATCGCGCAGAGGCGCGCCGTCACCAGGAAGCGCGAGTACATGCAGTTCCTCACCCTTGAGGACCTCACCGGCACGTTCGAGGCCACGATCTTCCCCAGGGAGTACGAGCGGCTGGGCAGGCTCATCGGGATGTCGCGCATACTGCGCGTCACCGGCCTGGTGAGCGACCGGGCGGGGGGGATCTCCCTCATCGCGAGCGACCTCGAACCGCTTGTCGTCTGATAATATTACTGTTGTGGGTTCCGCGGCCGGACCCACCCACCGGTCGCGCTCGATGCGCTCGCACCAACTGCGGTGGCGGTGGAGGGCAGGATGCCCGCCCAAGGAGGGCGACGATGAGACTTTGCAGAGAGTGCGGCTTCCCCCGCAGGTTCTCCAGGTTCCTCGAGTGGCACACGGACGGGACGATCTCCAGCAGCGTACGGCCGAGGATACCTCTGATGTTCCTCGAGGTCGACGAGTGGGACACGATGTACGACGAGCTGGCGATGACCATCGGCGGACCGATCGAGCACATCGTGGTCGAGGCGCAGAAACACATCGGCATGGACCTCTACGACATGGTCAAGGGCATCTACTGGAACATCAACGCCAAGCGCGTCCCCAACAGCCGCTACCTCCGTCCCGAGTGGCTGGGCCGAGTGATCGTCTGGGGCATGCGCAACGACCTGGCCGGGCTGGGCGCCGGGCGGGCGCACCTGGAGAGCTACCGGGCGGGCGACCACCTGACGCTTCGCTTCGCGAATCCCTGCCTGATGCCATTGATCGTCGGCAACAGCCAGGGAATATACGAGTCTATCGAGCGGATGCCCGGGTCCAAGGCCGGCTTCAAGATGGATGGCGACGACCTGCTTGTCTACCTGATGCACGCCGAGGAGAAGCCCGTCTCCGAGGACCGGCTCTACCTGGAGGAGGCCCATGGAGGGCCTGGACCTCTGTCGTATGACACCTGCCCGGCCTGCCGGGTCCCACGCAAGATGGCGCTCTCTCTCGAGTGGCACATAGACCGCGGAGAGATCTCCAACCCGCTGAGCGGCAAGCGCGAGGACATGATGGCCGTGCAGTCCATCAACGCGATCCTGCGCGAGTTGGAGCGCGAGCTGGGCGAGGAGGTCATCGACATCGTCTTCCGCGCCCAGAAGTGGTACTCGCTGTCGCGCCTGGAGGAGACGGGGGCGAGCAAGAAGCAGCCCGAGGAGTTCTGGCCTGCCTATCTCGAAGACATGGCGCTGCGCGGCCTCGGCCACCCGGTGGAGTTCGAGCCGTTGAGCGATGAGGTGACGGTCAAGATCACCAATGCGTACAACCAGGACCTCTTCGCCGCGAGGGTCGCCGCGGGGCTCGAGGCGCTCACCGGGAGAGCGACGACGGTCGAGTGGGAAAAGCGCGAGCACGATGACGCGAGCTATACGATAAGAGCATCCTGAAGGTGGAGTCGCGCGGAACGTTTGCGTTCAAGCGCGATGCCGGCCGGAGGGCTTCGCGGGGGTCAGACCCTTTGTGTTGCATTCGGGAGATGAAGTCAACTTGGACATCAGCAGCATGATCACTTACGAGGGGCTTCGCCTGTTCCTGGGGCCCTTATACTCCATGCACCTGCGTATGCGCTGCGAAGGCGCGGACAACGTCCCGGAGAGCGGGGGCGGGCTGCTGGTGGCAAACCACAGGTCTTATGCCGACCCGCTGGTGCTCGGCTACTGCATCGAGAGGTTCATCAACTTCGCCGCCGGCTCGCACCTCTACCTGGTCCCCGGCAGCAGGTCGATCTTCAAGATGATCGGATTCTTCGAGATGAACATCTACGGCGGCGAGCAGGGTGACCAGAGCCTTGGGGAGGGCGCGAGGCTTCTTTCGAATGGCGAGCTCATCGGTCTTTTCCCCGAGGGCATCGAGTCTTTCATGCACGTCTACAGCGCGAGCAGGATCGCGCAGTTCAAGACCGGGTTCGCCAAGCTCGCCCTGGAAAACCGCGTGCCGATCATCCCCGCCGCGATCATCGCCAGCGAGGAGAAAGAGATAATCAAGCTTCCCGGGCGCCTGGTGTCCTCGTTCGTGAAGCACCCCGACGCCCGCAAGGGCATCGACCTCATCACCTACCGGCACGTCCTGTGCAGGATCGGCAGGCCCATCGACCTGTCCGCGTACTACGGCGAGGAAGAGACCAAGTCCGTGATAGACCAGATCGCGGCCAAGGTGCGCCGGATAGTGATCAAGCTCTACGACGGAGAGGACCTGGACAGGTTCGTGACCGGCGAGACGCCCTTCAACTTCGCCCTCGACCGCGTCTGAGTTGAAAAGTAGAAAGAGGGGTCAGGCACTTTTCGGCCATTATTTCTACTTTTGTTTGAGGTCATTGCCCAGAGAAGAAGAAACAGGCGAAAAGTGCCTGACCCCTTCTACTTTCCCTATTTGGTGAGGGGGGACATCGCGCGCAGGCGCTTCACGATCGGTGGAAGCTGCTCGATGACGTAGTCGACCTCTGCTTCGGTGGTGCCGCGGCCGAGCGAGAAGCGCACCGAGCCGTGGGCCTCGAGCGTCGGCACTCCCAGGGCCAGCAGCACGTGCGAGGGCTCGAGCGCCTCCGAGGAGCACGCCGAGCCGGTCGAGGCGCAGATACCCACTGTGTCGAGCTGAAGGCAGATGGCCTCTCCCTCGATGTACAAGATGCCGATGTGGACGTTGTTGGGCAGCCGCGCGTCAGGGTGGCCGTTGAGGACGATGTCCTCCATCGCGCCCAGCAGGCCGTCCGCCAGGCGATCGCGCAGGGCCTTGATCCGGGGGACCTTGGCCTCCATCTCCACGGCGGCCAGCTCCGCCGCCGCGCCGAACCCGGCGATGCCGCCGATATTCTCTGTGCCGGCGCGCATGCCCCGCTCCTGCTCTCCCCCGTGGATGAACCTCGCAACGCGGGTGCCTCTCCTGATGTAGATGGCTCCGACACCCTTGGGGCCGTAGAGCTTGTGGGCCGACATCGACAGCATGTCCACGCCCATCTCCTCGACGTCGACGGGAATGTTCCCGACCGTCTGGACCGCATCCGTGTGAAGGTAGACGCCGGCCTCGCGGCATATTCTCGAGATCTCCGATATCGGCTCGATGGTGCCGACCTCGTTGTTGGCGTGCATGACGGAGACCAGGGCCGTCTCGGGCGTGATGGCTGCCTTGATGTCAGCCGGGTCGACCAGGCCGGTGGAGTCGACCTCGACGAAGGTGGCGCCGTAACCGATCGACTGCAGGAACTCGGCGGTCTCCAGCACGGCGTGGTGCTCGATCCTGGTGGTGACGATGTCCTTGGGCCCGTCGCCCCGCGCCTGCAGCACTCCCCTCAAAGCCATGTTGTCCGACTCGCTGCCGCCGGAGGTGAAGTAGACCTCGTCGGGCGAGGCGTTGATGAGCGCGGCAACCTTGCGGCGCGCCTCCTCTATCGCCTGCTTCGACTCCCTGCCGATCGCATAAAGCGCCGACGGGTTCCCGTACTTCGATGCCAGGTACAGCTGCATCGCGACCGCCACCTCCGTCGCCGGCGGGGTCGTCGCCGCGTGGTCCATGTAAACTGTTTTGATCTCGGACACCTCTTCCAGGTCGCTGGCCTCATGGCCGCTCTTTTGGGGCTATTATAAAGGTAGTTACCGGGGAGTTGGAGGCTGAGGAGGTCTGCTGGGTGTTGCCATCATGAAGACGCTCTACGAGGAGGACGCCCTCTCGACCGAGGAGCGGCTCAAGACGGTCATCAACCTACAGGTTCCCGACCGTACGCCCTCCTGCCCGTTCATCTACTACTTCGCCGCGCGCTACGCCGGCATCACCGCCCGCGAGCTGACCTCCGACCCCGCCAGTTACAGGGCGGCGATTGACCTTTGCTTCGACGAGCTCGGCCCCTGGGACATCTACTATCCCGTAAACCCGCGATACCCGGAGGTGTACTCGTTCATCATGCCGATGAAGGCGCGCTGGCCGGGCATCGACCTCGACGAGGACAGCGCCTGCCAGCTCCTCGAGGGCGAGCTGATGAAGTCGGAGGACTACCAGTGGGTCATCGAGGCGGGCCGCAGCCACAGGCACCTCGCCTACCTGGTCTACTTCGTGGAGATGATCGCCCGGGCCTGGGACATCAAGAGCGGGCGCAAAGCTTACGCCCACGTCCTGCCGCGGCTGGCGATGCACCTGGCCGGCTGGCGCCGGGAGTTCGCCTCCTTCTCCAGGCGCGGAGTCACCACTCTCTACGGCTTCCTGCCCGAGGCCGCGTTCGACAGCTTCTCTCTCTCCCGCGGCCTGGTCGAGTTCGTCAAGGACTGCATGCGGCGCCCCGACGAGGTCGCCGCGGCCGCGGACGCCCTCACCGACAGCTACTACTTCGTGACGCGCCTGATAACCGCGCTGGTGGGTGTGCCCCGCGCGGAGATATTCGTCCACCGGTCATCCAACGACTTTATCTCGCCCGAGATGTTCAAGGCGCTTTCTTTCCCTTCGCTCAAGAGGCTGGTGGACAGGCTGGTCGCGGCCGGGATCTCGCCGGTGCTCCACCTCGACGGCAACTGGGACGAGAACCTCGCCACCCTGCGCCAGCTCCCCGCGGGCAACTGCATCGCCCAGTTTGACGGCAGCACGGACATCTTCCTCGCCAAGCGCGTCATCGGGGACCGCATCTGCATCATGGGGGATGTCCCGGCGACGATGCTCAGCCTGGGGTCGGTGAGCGAGGTCGACGAGTACTGCCACAGGCTCATCGAGGAGGTCGGCCTGGGAGGTGGGTTCATCATGGGCGCGGGCTGCGAGATCCCGCCCGACGCGAAACCCGCCAACGTCAGGGCGATGCTTCAGTCGGTGGTAAGGTACGGCTACGTGCGCGTAGCGGAGCCGCACGCGGTGCGCTCGAAGGTCAGGGCGAGGGTCAGCCCTGTCGCTTTTCCCACTGCTCCCTGAGGTCGGCCAGCGTCTTGCCGGCGAGAACGCCGCGCATGGCTCCTGTGACCTCACACCAGAGATCCCGCACCACGCATTCGTCGGCCCTGCCGCAGACCGAGCTGTCGCGGACGCACTCGACCGGGGATATGTCGCCCTCCAGCGCCTCGAATATCTCGTCGAGCCTTATCTCGGCGGTCGGCCTTCCCAGCCGGTAGCCGCCCGCGGCGCCCCGCTCGGCGATGACCAGGCCGCGGTTTCTCAAGAGCGTCATCATGTGCTCGAGGTAGCGCTTGGATATCGCCTGCCTGGCGGCGATGTCCTTCAACAGGACCAGCCCGTCGTCCCCATTAACGGCGAGGTCGAGCATCGCTCGCATTCCGTATCTTGCTCTCGTCGAAAACTTCAAAGGAGCCCTCCGCTCTGTGTGCAGGATGCCCGGCACCCGGCTGGAAACAAGCCTTGTTCATCGTGCCGGCAGGTTAAAATCTAGCATGCCGATAGGAATACGGTCAACGACGCGGACTGCCCGCCGGGAACGCGGAGGTGGCACCGGGACGGTCGCCGCGAGGGAGCGGCGGGGTGGTGTGGCCCCACCTTTTTGCTTATAATGTTCAGACTTCTCCATTGGAGATGTGGGATCCGGTAGTCAAGGAGGTTGGATATGGAGATTACCCTCAGCATCATCAAAGCGGACGTCGGCGGTTTCGTCGGTCACTCGGACGTCCATCCCGCACTACGCGAAAAATGCGTCGAACTCCTCGCCAAGGCCAAGAAGGACGGACTCATCATCGATTATTCCCGGGGTGAGGTCGGTGACGATATCGCGCTGATCATGACGCACCAGAAGGGCATCGAGAACGAGGAGATCCACAAGTTCGCGTGGGATACATTCACCGCCATGACCGAGGTCGCCAAGGAGTACGGGCAGTACGGCGCGGGCCAGGACCTGCTGGTCGACGCCTTCAGCGGCAACCTCAAGGGCATGGGCCCGGGCTTCGCGGAGATGACCTTCGAGGAGAGGCCGGCCGAGCCTATCATCGTCTACCTGGCCGACAAGACGGAGCCGGGCGCGTGGAACCTGCCGCTCTACAAGATTTTCGCGGACCCGTTCAACACCATCGGGCTCGTCATAGACCCGAGCATGCACGACGGCTTCCGCTACGAGGTCCTCGACCTCATCGGCGAGAAGAGCATCATCTTCAGTCTGCCCGAGGATATGTACGACATGCTGGTCTTCATAGGCTCGCCTTCTCGCTACGTCATCAAGCAAATATTCCGCAAGGGCTCGGACGAGCCGGTCGCGGTCACCTCGACCCAGAGGCTCTTCCTGATGGCCGGTCGCTACGTGGGCAAGGACGACCCCGTGATGGCCGTCAGGTGCCAGAGCGGTCTGCCCGCCGTCGGCGAGGCGCTCGAGCCGTTCTCGTTCCCCCATACTGTCGCCGGTTGGATGAGGGGTTCGCACCACGGCCCGCTGATGCCTGTCGGTTTCGAGGACGATACGCCGACACGCTTCGACGGCCCCCCGCGAGTGGTCGCCCTGGGCTTCCAGCTCAAGGACGGCAGGCTCATCGGACCGCGCGACATGTTTGGCGACATCTCCTACGACAACGCGAGGCGGCTGGCTCTCGACGCCGCCGACTACCTGCGCCGCCACGGCCCGTTCGAGCCGCACAGGCTCCCGCAGGAGGAGATGGAGTACACCACGATGCCCGCGGTCATGAAGAAGCTGAAGGACCGCTTCAAGGCCGCCGACTGAGGCTTTCGAAAGACACTGAAAAGGGCGGCGCAACGCCGCCCTTTTTTCTTTGAGCCGCAACCATTACTCAAGAAAGTGGTCTGACCCCATTCTTGAATTTGTTAAAAGCCGCGCAGCATGGCCTCCCAGTCGTCGGAGAAGAGCAGGGACGCGAACTTCTGGTACTGCGAGAACGTGGTGTCGTTGCCCAGCCTCACCAGGAACAAGTTCGCCGAGTCCATAGCCACGTTCGGCTCGTCTGTCGTCATCTCCATGAAGTCGAAGCGGCCGGCGAGCTCGATGAAAAGCTCGCGGTACTCGAGCTTGGTCATGCCGGTCGCCTCCAGGTCCCAGTGCCAGGTGAACGCGGTGGTTATCACGATCTTGTCGTCGTAGAACGGGTCGTCCCAGGCGGCGTGCATCATCGCCAGCGATAGGCCGCACTCGCGGTAGTTCCTGCTGACCTCTATCGCCCCCAGCTCGTAGAGCCAGTCGTAGCCGGGCTTGCCCCAACGCTCGCTCTCGGACGGGCGGTGGTTGCCGATGTAACCGACCAGCACTCCGTCGAGGACCGCGGCCACCACGTTGCCGCCATCGGAGTTTGCAACGTTGACCAGCGCTTTCTTCTGGCGCTCGGGGTTGTTGCGGCTGAACATCAGGATGCCGCCGTCGACGGTCAGACTCTCGATCTTACCGGCGGGGCAGTAGTTCTCGATCTCGATATCGCCTTTGGGGGTCTCGAGCGTGGAGGTCTTCTTTACCGGCTCGGCGCCTTTTCTGGACTCCCTGGCGCCTTTGCCGGTGACATACGGCACCTTCTCGAACCCGAAGAAGGGCGGCTTGCCGGGAAGCTCGCGCTCTTCGTTCTCTCCGCGCTCGCCGCCGGCAGGAGTCTCTCTGTCTTTGTCCGCTTTATCGGCTTTCATCCGTGCAGCTCGTTTCGGTCGCCTCGCCACTCAAGAAGTATAATTGATGGTGCCGCGCCAGCACGACAGGAGGGACGCCGTGAAAGTCAGCGATCGGATGACCGGAGATGCGATCACAGTCCAGGCCGACGATCCCATCCGTGTTGCCATGGACCTCATCGATCAGAAGCAGCTTCGGCGGTTCCCCGTCATGAAAGACGGCGACCTGGTCGGGATAGTAACCGACAGGGACCTGCGCAACACGACCGCGTCCTCAGTGGTGCTGACCGAGAAGAAGTATCACGACTTCCTGCTGGACAACGTGAAGATAGAGTCGATCATGAGCGCCAACCCCCGAACCGTCTCCCCACAGAGCGACCTCAAGGATGCCGCGCGGCTCATCCTGGAGATCAAGGTCGGTGGGCTGCCGGTGCTCCAGGACGGAAGGCTGGTGGGGATCATAACCGAGACCGACCTCATCGATACCCTGCTGGAGCAGCTGCCTGACGATTGATGGTGAGCTCCCCGCGCGCCCTCAACGGACGCCGAGTGTCCACGCACCGTTTCCCTCGATGTCGATCAGATAGTTCAAACCCTGCTGCAACAGAAGGCTCTGCGTTCCCGAGAACGGGCCGGTGGGTACGTTCGCCAGGGTGCTTATGATCTCCCCGCCCGCGCTGAGAAGCGTGACCACGAACGGCGAGGTGCCGTTGTAAGTCATCGTCGCCGTCGCATTGCCGCCCGACGACTGGAAGAACGGCGTGACCTGCGGCCCGGTGCCGCTGGTGTTCAGCGGGATGAACTGCGGGTTGACCGGCACTCCCTGGTTGACCGTCATGCTCCACTGCCCGCCCGCGTTCACGCTCAACGAGTACCTGCCGGCACTCACTCCGAGCGCCGTGGCGCCGTTGGTGTTCCCGGTCAGGTTGTAGAGGGTGCTCACGATGTGTCCGCCGTCGTCGACCAGCGAGGCCTGGAATCCGTCGCCGCCCGAGTAGCTCAACACGAAGATGGCGAGGCCCGCGGTGAGGCTGAACGGCTGGGTCGAACTGTTTCCGCTCCCCTGCCGGACTATGGGAGACGGTGCGGTGGGCACGGTACCTGGACCCGTTTTCTTCGGCGTAGTCGAAGGAACGGTCTTGGTGACTACTTTCGTCTTGCCGCAGCCCGGCCCGGCAACGAGCACCAGTACCACCATCGCCGCCGCCAGGGCGGCCCCGGCTCTGTGCTGTGCCGGTCGAGATGAAACCCGCACCCCGACCACCTCCAACCTATCCCAGCGGGTAATCTACGTACCACACACCATTTATTTTGACAGCGTCGAAGACAGGCCTGTCTTTTTGTTTGGAAATATCCTGTGTATCCGTCTTCGGTGTTCCCAGGACATCCGCGGTGTAAATGACCTTGCCGCCCACCAGCGTCACGGTGGCCTTGTTGGGGTCCTTGGGGTCGGTCTTCGACTGCATCTTGAGGTCCTGGAATTTGACCTTGATCTGCTGGAACTTCAGCTTGGCGAGCGCATCCTGGTTCTTGGTCAGTTTCTGGTTGGGGTTGACCGCCTTCTTGTATGCTTCCCAGTTGTTCGCCTGCCAGGCGCTGAAGAAGTTCTGGACCGCCCCCTGCGGCGTGTTGCCGCCACAGCCTGCTATCGCCAGCAGCGCCGGTACGGCTAACAGCAGCGCCACCGCGACCGCGACCGCGTTGGTGGCCGTTCGGCGTCCGTTCCGGGTTTTCATATCGACATCCACCCCCCAGGGATGCGGCATAAGGCTCCGTGATGACGCGAACAGTATAGCAATAAAAAGACGGGCCCGGTTAGGCCCGTCATTTTCCGGGAGCGCTCTAAGGTTACTGTTGCTGGGGCGGCTGGTCCGCGGCCGCGATCGGCACGTCGACGTACCAGCGGCCCTTGTACTTCGCAGTGCTCAGTGTCGGTGTCACGCCGTATTGCTTCTTGATCTGGGCAATCGTGGTCGACTCTACCTGGCCGGTCTGGGGGTTCTTCCCTTTCACCACACCGGACGTGAGTTCGACCGCGGACTTGTTGGGGTCCTTGGCGTCGGGCGTGGTCTTGAGCTTGAGCCCTAGGTACTTGTAATCGTTGGCCATAAACTTCTTTTTCTGGTCTACGAGGTCGGCGTCCGTCGCGCGCCTGACGTTGGATGGCAGGATCGCCGAGAGATATCCGTTCCAGTCCCGGTTCTGAATGGAGGTGTAGAAGTTCCGCACCGCCGCTTCGGGTGTCGGCGGGCCACATCCGGCGAGCAGGAGCGGGAGCACTAATGCCGCGGCCAGCACGGCGAACAGTATCGCCGCTCTGCGAGCCTTTCCACGAGTCGTGAACGCCACTTGCTCAGCCCTCCTTCTGGCCGGGTGGAGGCGGAGGTGGCGGTGGTGGCGCTGCCGGCGGTGGTGGCGCTGCCGGCGGTGGTGGTGCTGCCGCCGCGGTTGGCGCGGGCGGCGCGGGCGGCGGCGGAGCCGGCGCCCCGGGCGGAGGTGGCGCATAGCCCCCCGGAGCTCCTGGAGGCTGCGCCGGCTGCGGCCTTGCCGCTGCCGTGGCTGCCTCTGCTTCAGCGATGCGACGATCGAGGTCCGCAATCTCCTGGCAGGCAGTCGCGAGCTCCTGGTTCGCGAGCTGGCCGTTGAGGAACAGGTTGTAGACCTGCTCGCCGAGCTGCCCGAGCTTCTGGCCCTTCTCTCGCTTCAACTGCACGTCCTGCGCCTTGGCCTTTGTCTGCTCAGTGGCGCTGCTGATCGTATCCTGTATCTTGTCGAAGAAACCCACGTCACACCTCCAAAGCTAACGATTGTCTTGTTCAATCATAGCAGCCCACGACCTGCCGGTAACCCCGCTGTTTTCTAAAGCCCCTTGGACAGATATTTCTGGCCCAGTTCGACGTACATGTCTTTTCCCGCGCGGAAGCCGTCCTTGGCTGCCTCGGAGAGCTCCTTGATCGGCCTGGCGGGAACGCCCCCTACCAGCCAACCGGGCTCGACCTCTGTCTTGGGCGTAACGGTCGAGCCGGCCGATACGACCGCTTCTTTGCCGATGACCGCCCCATCGAGCACCACGGAGTTGATGCCGATGAGAGCGCCGTCATTAACAGTGCAGCCGTGAAGGACCGCGGCGTGCCCCACCGTCACGTCCGAGCCGACGGTCGTGGAGCCCATCACGGTGCAGTGGATCACGCAGTTGTCCTGTACGCTCGATCGCTCCCCGACCTTGATCGAGTTCCAGTCGCCCCGCAGGACCGCCCCCCACCATACGCTCGCCTTGCTGGCGATGGTCACGTCGCCGATGAGCACGGCGGTCGGGGCCACAAATGCGTCCGGCGCGACGACGGGCTTCTTCCCGTTCATCTCAATAAGCATTCCTACCTCCAGAAAACAAATGCCGGCAAGTTGGCCGATTTCAATTGCTAACAGCGTTAAAGTCTATAGAATAAACAAGTCTTTTCAAATTGAGGAGTTGTTTTCAGATGAGCGATGGGAAAGCCTGCACCGGGCGATCCCACAAAGTAAGTCGCTACACGCTCGAGCCCTCCACGTCCGCGCTTACAACACTGCGGGAATTCCTGAGGGCGACTCTCGTCTCCTGTCCGGCCGTCGCGCCTTACCTGCAGGACATCATCTGGGCCACCCACGAGGCGGCGAAGAACGCTGTGGTGCACAACCCCGACAGCGCGGAGCCAGTCAACGTCACCTGCGAGATACTTCCGGACGCGGTCGTCGTCGAGGTCTCCGACAAAGGTAAGGGGTTCAAGCCCCCGCAGGAGCCGCCTCAGCCGCCCGACCCGGAAGCCCTCGCGGGTCGCGGCCTGTTCCTGATGCACTGCCTGATGGACCAGGTCGAGACCAGCAGCAGCAAGCGGGGGACCAGGGTCAGGCTGGTGAAGCGCCTGGAGCCCGCTCTC
>Ga0209745_1000449_pt1 | contig 24828 bp, 20 predicted proteins | sample BarGraNGADG00312_FD_184495 | JGI IMG/M metagenome (GOLD analysis project Ga0209745, IMG submission 184495) | Arctic peat soil microbial communities from Barrow, Alaska - Barrow Graham LP Ref core NGADG0004-312 (SPAdes) (version 2) | ecosystem: Environmental > Terrestrial > Soil > Wetlands > Peat...
TCGCGCATCAGTCGCTTCAGGAGTACCTGCTGATGCGTTTGATCGACGAGGCAGATTCGCCGACTGTCGATGAGGTGCTCGAGCGCGCCGGAGGCAGGGCTGGGGGGCGAGTGTCGTTCTCGGCCGCCGTCGACATAGTCGCGGAGGACCGTGCTCGTCGTTGATGCCAGTGTGCTAGCGCCTGCGCTCGCTGACGACACCTCGGACGGTGACGTCGCTCGCGCGCGGCTACGCGGTCAGGTACTCATCGCGCCCGAGCTGATCGACCTCGAGGTCACATCGGTGTTCCGAAGACAGTTGCTCCTCGGGGACCTCGATGCCCGGCGAGCCGAGTTGGCCCTGACGGACCTGACGGAGCTGCCGCTTCGACGGGTCTCACACCGGCGGCTGCTCGACCGATGTTGGGAGCTCCGGCAGAACGTGACGGTTTACGACGCCGTCTATGTCGCCCTGGCGGAGCTCATGGACCTGGTTCTCGTCACCGGTGACGTTCGGCTGTCGAAGGCGCCAGGCGTTCGATGTCAGGTCGAGGTGTTGGGCGTCGGCATATCCTGAACGCCATGTCCTCCGAGAGCGCGCCGCAGTCCTCGCGCGCCCGGAACCCCCGTCGACGCCCGTCCCGCGGTCGCGGGGCTGGCGGACGACCGCCCCACGTAAGGCCGCGTGAGTCACCCGAGGCAAAGGCATCGCGTATCGCGAGTCGTCTCGCCGCGGTGCCCAAGGTCACCTACCCCGACGACCTTCCGGTCGCCGCCCGTAGGGACGACATCGCCGCGGCCATCCGGAACCACCAGGTCGTCATCGTGTCGGGGGAGACCGGCTCCGGCAAGACCACCCAGCTGCCCAAGATCTGCCTGGAGCTCGGCCGCGGAGTCGAAGGGCTGATCGGACACACCCAGCCACGCCGCATCGCCGCCAGGTCAGTGGCCGAACGCATTGCCGAGGAGCTGAACACCGAGCTCGGGACCACCGTGGGCTATCAGGTGCGCTTCGCCGATCACTCCAGTAGCAGCACCCTGGTCAAGGTGATGACCGACGGCATTCTCCTGGCCGAGCTGCAACGCGACCGGGATCTGCGACGCTACGACACGATCATCATCGACGAGGCACACGAGCGCAGTCTCAACATCGACTTCATCCTCGGTTACCTCAAGCAGCTGCTGCCGCGCCGCCCTGACCTCAAGGTCATCATCACGTCGGCAACGATTGACCCGCAACGGTTTTCGAAGCATTTCGACAACGCACCCATCATCGAGGTGTCCGGGCGCACCTATCCCGTGGAGGTGCGCTACCGACCGCTCGCCGCCGAGGTGCCCGACGATGACGACAGGGACCAGGTCACGGCCATCTGTGAGGCCGTGGAGGAGCTGTGGACCGAACACCGTGGCTCGGCTGGGGACATTCTTGTCTTCCTCTCCGGCGAACGTGAGATCCGCGACGCCGCGGACGCCCTCACGGGGATGGCCCTGCCGCACACCGAGATCTTGCCCCTCTATGCGCGCCTTTCGGCTGCCGAGCAGCACCGTGTCTTCGGTCAGCACACAGGGCGGCGCGTGGTGCTTGCGACGAACGTCGCCGAGACCTCCCTGACCGTGCCGGGCATCCGGTATGTCGTCGACGCCGGGACCGCGCGAATCTCGCGATACAGCCAGCGCACCAAGGTGCAACGCCTCCCGATCGAGCCCATCTCCCGGGCCAGTGCCAGCCAGCGAGCCGGGCGCTGCGGTCGCGTCGCCGATGGGATCTGTATCCGGCTGTACTCCCAGGAGGACTTCGAGGCGCGACCCGAGTTCACTGACCCCGAGATCTTGCGCACCAACCTGGCCTCGGTCATCCTCCAGATGATGTCTCTCGGACTGGGTGACATCGCGCGATTTCCCTTTCTCGATCCGCCGGACTCCCGCCAGATCACCGACGGCATAAGGCTGTTGGAGGAGCTCCAGGCGATCGACCCTGCCTCTGACCGGGCCACGGACCCTCGAAATCGGCTTACGGCCTACGGTCGCAAGATTGCCCAGCTGCCCCTCGACCCGCGCCTGGCTCGGATGGTGCTCGAGGCCGAGGGCAATGGTGCGCTCCGGGAGGTGCTCATCATCGTCGCGGCCCTTTCCATCCAGGACCCGCGCGAGCGCCCCAGGGACAAACAGCAGCAGGCCGACGAGAAACATCGACGGTTCGCTGACGAACACAGCGACTTCGACTCGTTGTTGAACCTGTGGAACTACCTCAAGGAACAGCAGCGGGAGCTCTCGGGCAGTGCGTTCCGGCGGATGTGCAAGAGCGAGTATCTCCACTACCTGCGGGTTCGTGAGTGGCAGGATGTGCACAGCCAGCTCAAGGCGGCCTGTAAATCCCTTGACCTGCAACATAACTCATCCGCGGCCGACCACGACGCGGTCCACCAGTCTGTGCTTTCGGGGCTCCTTTCCCACATCGGTCTGCGCGACGTCGAGAAGCGCGAGTACATCGGCGCACGAGGCGCGCGCTTCGGCATCTCGCCGGGCTCGTCGCTGTTCAAGAAGCAGCCGCAGTGGGTCATGTCGGCTGAGCTGGTCGAGACCACCCGGCTGTGGGCCCGCGTCAACGCACGCACCGACCCCGCGTGGATCGAAGGGCTGGCGCAGCACCTGGTCAAGCGCAGCTACAGCGAGCCGCACTGGGAGAAGAAGCGTGGCTCGGCCGTGGCGCTGGAGAAGGTCACCCTGTATGGCGTCCCGCTGGTGGTTGGACGCAAGGTCGGCTATGCGAGGATCAACCCCGAGGAATCGCGAGATCTGTTCATCCGCAACGCTTTGGTCGAGGGGGATTGGGAGACGCATCACCGCTTCTTCCATGACAACCGGGCCTTGATCAAGCGCCTCACCGAGCTCGAGGCGCGGGCCCGGCGGCGGGACATCCTGGTCGACGACGAGACGCTGGTCGACTTCTACGACACGCGGCTCCCGGTCGAGATCGTCTCGGGGCAACACTTCGACTCCTGGTGGAAGACGGCACGCCGAACTCAACCCGATCTGCTGACCTTCACCGAGGACCTGCTGGTCAGTGACATCGCCGATGGGGTCAGTGCCGAGGACTACCCACAGACCTGGGAGCAGAACGGAATCACCCTCCCCGTGACCTACCAGTTCGAGCCGGGAACGGCCGCTGACGGTGTCACCGTCCACATCCCCCTCGATGTCCTCAACCAGGTCGATGACATCGGATTCGACTGGCAGGTCGCAGGATTGCGTCAAGACCTGGCCACAGCCCTGTTGAAGTCGCTGCCCAAAGCGACCCGTCGCAACTTTGTCCCCACGGCGGACCATGCCCTCGCCGGCCTGGCGTCAGCCGATCCTGCTGCCGGCCGCATCAGCGACGAGCTCGGGCGCGCACTGTTCGAGCTGAGCGGGGTGAGCATCCCTGCCGACGAGTGGGACTGGTCGCGGGTGCCTGACCACCTGCGCATCACCTTCCGGGTCGAGGACCGGGGCGGCAATGTTGCGGGGCAGGGCAAGGAGCTAGGCGCACTGCAGGTGCAGCTCGCACGGCAGGTCCGGCAGTCCATGCAAACAGTGGCCGCATCTGTGGAGCGAAAAGGCTTGCGGCAGTGGACCTTTGGCGATCTGCCCGCTACGTTCGAACAGCGGGTGGACGATCGGGTCATCCAGGGCTTCCCCGCGGTGGTGGACCACGGTGACAGCGTTGCCGTCGAGGTGCTCGCCTCGCCGCATGAGCGTGACGTGGCCACGAAGCTCGGGGTGCGACGCCTGTTGCTGCTCAACACGACGGCCCCCTGGAAGCGCGTGCTGGCGCTGTTGACGAACGCCCAACGGCTCGCACTGGGCCACAACCCTCACGGCAGTGTGCCCGATCTGTTGCAGGACTGCCTCGCTGCCGCGGTCGACTCGATCGTGGCGCAGCGGCCGGGCGGCCAGGTGCTCGGGCCGCAGGACTTCGACGAGGCGTTGGGCATCGTCCGCGCGCAGGTCGTGGCACGGGTCATGGACGTCATAGAGCTGGTTGAGCCCCTGCTGGTCCGGTCGCGGCAGGTCGAGCTCGCTCTGGCCGCGATGACGAGCCCGGTCATGGCCCCGGCCAGGGCGGACATGCAAGCTCAGCTGCGTTCTCTCCTGTATCCAGGATTCGTTGCAGACACAGGGTTCTCGCGGCTCCGCCACCTCGAACGCTATCTGCGCGGCATACTGCTGCGCTGCGACCACGCCCCCGGGCAGGTGGCTCGCGACGCGGAACACGCGGACACTGTGGCCCGGGTCCAAGCCGAGTATGACGTGCTGGTCGCGGCTCTGCCGCTGACGCGACGTGGCGGGGCTGACGTGCAGGAGCTGCGATGGATGATCGAGGAGCTGCGTGTCAGTCTCTTCGCCCAGACGTTGGGGACCGTGCGCCCGGTATCGGAGAAGCGGATCTACAAGGCGATGGACGAGGTCGAGGACCAGACTTGAACCAGATTTGAGCTCGAGGGGTGTCGCACCTGCGTGGCAGAATCTGGCGTGGGTCGAAAGGGGTTGAGGCACGTGGCCGATGAGGCTGAGTGGTTCGTGGCGTTCGTCGAGCGCTCGCCGCAGCAGATGCATGGTGGCGAAAGCGCCCTGGCCGAGCCGCAGGCCAGTTGAAGGGGCCCCGGCTGATCCCGGAGCACCCCAAGTTCGAGACGGCCACGGAGCGTGAGGTCTGGGAGGTTCTCCGGGCAAAGCTCGGATCGGATGACGTGTTGATGGCCAACCTTCGGCTCAGCGATGAGGTGAAGGACCACGAGGCTGACATCGTGGCGATCATCGCGGGGGCTGGCGTCGTCGTCGTGGAGGTCAAGGGCGGCAGCGTCGGGGTGGTCGAAGGTCAGTGGCGCCAGTCGGGCAACGACACCCGCACCTTCGACCCGGTTGACCAGGCGCGGACGACGAAGTACGCCATCCGGAAGTACGTCGAGAGCGACCCCCGGTGGAGCAACTCGTCGCGTCAGCGGATCCGGTGGGCGCACTCGGTCGCTCTGCCCAACACCGACGTCCACGACGACTTCTCGATGCCCGACTGTCCTCGGTGGGCGGTGCACGGCAGGGGCGACATCGCCGACCTTGGTGGGCGCCTGTACGACGTGGTCGTCATGCAGGAGACCCAGAACGTCCCGCCGAGTCCTGAGGACGTGGACCTGATCGTGGAGATCCTCAATGGCCGGAACCTGCCCGTGCTCGACATCTCCGCTGACGCGCGGGAGCGGCAGGCCGAGGCTGATCGGCTCACACTGGAGCAGGCAACACTGCTGCGGGTGACACGACTGCTCAGCAGGGTGGAGGTCCGTGGCGGAGCCGGTAGCGGCAAGACGGTGTTGGCGCTGACTCAGGCCAGGCAGCTCACCCGTGGTCGTGGGGAGATCAAGGCGAAGCGTGTCGCGTTGATCTGTTACTCACGTGGTCTGGCGGCGTACTTCAAGCGCGTCGTGGACACCTGGGACCGCAGACATCGCCCCGCGTTCGTGGGCACGTTCGCCGAGCTGGGACGCAGCTGGGGCGCGCCGGACGGCACCCGTGACAACTCCGACTTCTGGGAGATCGAGCTCCCGGCGTTGATGAGGGACCTGGCAGCCGGTCTGTCCGACGGGCAGCGGTTCGACTCGGTGATCATCGACGAGGGCCAGGACTTCGCCGACTCGTGGTGGGCCCCGATCATGGGGGCCATGAAGGACCAGGAGACCGGCGGGCTCTTCGTCTACTCCGACGAGAACCAGCGCATCTTCCAGCGTTTCGGAGCGCCTCCAGTGCCGTTGGTGCCCTTGATTCTCGACCACAACCTTCGCAACACCAGGCAGATCGGCGAGACGTTCAACCCGTTGGCCCCCATGAGGATGAGCCTCAGGGGAGGTGAGGGCCCTGAGGTCGAGTTCGTACGCTGCGCTGCGCAGGATGCGGTCGCCACCGCCGACGAGCAGGTCGACCGACTGCTGGAAGCAGGGTGGAAGCCGCAGGAGGTGATGCTCCTGACCACCGGCAAGCGCCATCCGGTCCAGATCGAGCGTGCGTCGGACTCCGACCCGGAGGGCTACTGGCGTTCCTTCTGGGAGGATGACGACGTTTTCTACGGTCATGTGCTCGGCTGCAAGGGGCTCGAACGCCGTGCGGTCGTGTTGTGCATCAACGAGGACAAAGTCGCTGACCGGTCGCGCGAGCGGCTGTATGTCGGCCTCTCGCGCGCCACCGATCAGCTCGTTGTCGTCGGCGACCCGGACGTCGTCACGCAGATGGGCGGTCTGGAGGTCGCGAGGCGCCTCGGGATCAGCTGACGCGGGCGATGGGGATCGGCCGCCGGTGTCCACGACGCGATCAGACTCATGCCGGCAAGGGCGAAAACCGTTGCAGGTCAGTCCATCTCGGCGGTGCAGGTGGTGCCGATCCGCCGGAAGCCGACGCTCTCGTACACCCGCGCCACGTCGATGCTCTCGGCGCCGCAGAAGACCGTCGTCACACCGTGGTCCAGCGCCTGCCGCGCGAGCAGGTGAGCCGCGGCCGCGGCCAGTCCGCGACGTCGGAATGCCGGCAGCACACCAACCCCGACGATCTCGCTGACAACACCTCGAGGGTTGTGACTGCCACCGCCGACGGCCCCCGCGCCGTTGACGAACGCACCGACCCGCACCGTGCGGCCCTCCCTGAGAGCGTCGAGGGTGAAGCCCAGCCGGAGCGCTGCGCTCGGTGAGGAGGCGGCGGCGTCGCGCTCCGCGACGCCGGGCTCGGCGACGGCCGTTCCGGGGGTCCCAAAGGCCACGTTGATGGCGGCGTCCACGGGGCCCAGCTCACCGTCGTCGGCGTCCATCAGCCGAACCTCGCCGTCGGCGCGTCGCGGCTCGGCCAGAGACTCCAGCGCCAACAGCGGGCACTCGTGGACGGTCATCCCCGCGGCCCGGGCGGCCTCGCCCACCGTCGGCGCGTTCTCGTGGACCCACTCGAGTGCATGGGGCACCCCGAGCTCGCTCTGCCTGGCGAGGACCCTGCGGATCTCGTCGGTTGTCGGATCGGTGTTTCGGTCCAGCCGAGGGCGGGCGTAGAACGGCCAGCCTCGCTCGGCCACGAACAACACCAGGGCGCCGTGCTCCTCGGACCGGGCCGTCGCACGTGGGGCGGTGTCGTAGTAGGCGTCCAGACGAGTGAGCAGCTCGCTACGAGCGGAACCCGAGATGCCGGCACTCAGGAAGGCAGAGCTGTCTTCAGTGGGGTTCACGGGGGGGAGCCTGCCATGCCTACGGTCAGCGCCGTGGCGATGTCACCGGCGAGCCTGGCATTGTTGACGACGAGGTCGATGTTGGCCTGCAAGCTCACCCCGTGGGTGTGCTCGTGGAAATAGCCGAGCAGGAAAGGCGTGACTTCCTTGCCGGTGATCTTGTTGTCCTGCAACGTCTTCAGCGCAGCTGCGAGGGTCGCGTCGTGCAGGTCGCGCGACATCTCCTTGCCGTCCGGGATCGGGTTGGCGACCACGAGAGCCTGCTCCAGACCGAGCGCGTGCCTTGTCCGCAGGATCCTCGCGATCTCGGCCGCTGACTGGGTGACCCACGGAACGGCATACCCGCTGTCCTGGACGTAGAAGCCGGGGAAGCGCTCGCTTCGGTAGCCCACCAGAGCCACCGAGAGCGTCTCGAGCCGCTCGAGCGTGGCTGGCACGTCCAGGATGGACTTCACGCCGGCGCACACCAGCGCCACCGGCGTGTGGGCCAGCGCAAGCAGGTCGGCCGACTCGTCGAAGCTCTTGTTCGCGCCGCGGTGGACCCCGCCGAGGCCGCCGGTGGCGAAAACCCGGATGCCTGCGCGATGCGCGAGGTACGCCGTGGAAGCGACGGTCGTGGCCCCGAGCCCCCCGCTGACGATCACGCTGCCAAGGTCGCGAATGCTCGACTTGACGACGGATCCATCTGTCGCGATCTGGTCAAGAGCATTGTCGTCCAAGCCGATTCGCACCTGGCCGCCGACAATCGCAATGGTTGCCGGCACGGCGCCGGACTCGCGTACGGCTGCCTCGATCTCGCGCGCCACCCGGGCGCTGGAGTCGCTGGGCAACCCGTGACTGATGATCGTGGATTCGAGGGCGACGACACCGCGGCCCTCGCCCAGAGCGGTGAGGACCTCATCGGCAATGATCACGACGAGCACTCTACGTATTCCCCGGGAGGTGGCCCATGTCAGTGCTGGTGTGCGTGGCCGGTGACGTCATGCTCGATGTCCTCGTCTCGACGCAGGGACCCTTGACGGCCGATGACGACACGCCGGCAGCCATCACGTTGAGCGCGGGCGGGCAGGCCGCCAACGTCGCTGCGTGGGTGCGTGCCCTGGGCGGTGGCGCCAGGCTGTTCGGGCCGCGAACCTCCGATGCGGTCGGCCAGGTGATCGACGGGCAGCTGACGGCCCGTGGGATCGAGCTGTATGCCGAGCCTCACGACGGGCACTGCGGCGCGGTGGTGTCGCTGGTCACGTCGGGGACGCGCACCCTCGCCTCCGACCCTGGCGACCTGTCGTGGGTCGACGACCGGCTGGCCGACGCTGCGTGGTTGGCCGGCGCCGACTGGTTGCATGTGCCGGCGCCGACTGGTTGCATGTCTCTGGTTATCTCCTCTTGCGGGCTCCGGATCCGGCGGTCGTGATCCGTGCCGCTGAGGCAGCGCGACGTGGTGGCGCGAGGGTGGCCGTCGACCTGGCGTCTGCCGCCATGATCGAAACCTTCGGCGCGCCAACGCTGTGGGCCTTCGTGGAGAAGCTCGAGCCGTCGGTCGTGTTCGGTAACGAGCGCGAATGGGACGTCGTGGGAGTCTCGCCCGGTTCGCTCTCGGCGGAGGCTGTCGTCAAACGCGGGACACTCGGGTCGACATTCGTCGTGGGAGGTGTGCGGACGTCCGTCGAGATCGTTCCCGGTCCGGTGGTGGACGTCACCGGCGCCGGTGACGCCCTGGCGGCCGGCTACTTCGTGGGCGGCCCCAAGATGGCGATGGTGGCGGCGGCCCGCTGCATCTCGCAGACGGGCGCGCAGCCGGATCTCCACCTCACGTCCGCCCTCGACGCGGGCTCGAGTGGGATGCTGACGGATGTCACATCAGTCGCGCGTCGGAATCCTTGAGGTGGGCACGGCGTTGAAGTGCTTGAAGCACGAAACCAGAGATGCCTGACGCACGGGATCATCGGCCAGAAGGAGGCGAACAGCTGTGCAGGACCCTTCCAAGCTCTACGCGTACCAAACGGACACCCCGCTGGGCGACCTGGGTGCCTCGGTGCTGCTGGTCTCGCTCGAAGGGTTCGTCGATGCCGGCCAGACCCAGCGACTGTTGACCGACCACCTTCTGGCCACGCTTCCGCACTCCGTTGTGGCCTCCTTTGACGTCGACCAGCTGATGGACTACCGCGGCCGTCGCCCGACGATGATGTTTGACCGCGACCGCTGGTCGAGCTACGCCGACCCGACACTGTTGCTCCATCGGGTCACCGACGCCGACGGGCAGCCCTTCCTGGTCCTGTCCGGTCAGGAGCCGGACTACCAGTGGGCGCGCGTCGTCGAGGCGATCCGTCAGCTCATCCGGGCACTTGGCGTGACGCTCACGGTGAGCATCCACGGCATACCGATGGCAGTGCCCCACACCCGGCCCATCGGCAGAACGGCCCATGCGACGGCTCCCAGGCTGATCGGCGAGCACGATGCGGTCTTCGGTCCCTTGCAGGTGCCGGGGAGCGTCAGCGCGCTGCTTGAGCTGCGCCTGGGTGAGTCCGACGATGACGCCGTGGGGTTCGCGATCCACGTGCCTCACTACCTGGCCCAGGCTCAGTTCGCCGACGCCGCTGTGGTGGGTCTCGAGTCCTTTGTGGCCGCAACGGGACTCAACATCCCGGCTGACGAGCTGGTGGCGACCGCAGGTCTGAACCGCGCCGAGATCGCGGAGGGGATCGCCGGCTCGGACGAGGTCACCCAGGTCGTCGAGGCTCTTGAGCGGCAGTACGACACCTACATGCAGGCTCGCGAGAACCCCAGCCTGTTGGCCACGGACATCCGAGACCTGCCGACCGCCGACGAGATCGGCGCCGAGTTCGAGCAGTTCCTGCGCGCACGTAACGACGAGTCCTAAGGAGCGCCGCGCACGCCGCTCAGGCCTTGGCGTCGGACCAGCGCGCGATGACGCTGGTGTCGGAGACAAACCTCACCGTGCTCGACCCGGTCCAGCGCCGGGCGCTGGCGATCAGTGCGGCGTCAACCGCGGCTGCCGCCTCGTCGGCTGCCTCGATAGGGACGTGGACCAGAAGCTCGTCGTGCAGGCACAGGACGATCCGGCCCCCCAGGTGTCGGGTGGTGAGCCGCACGGTCGCCGCCCATGCCTTGAAGAGCTCGGCAGCCGCGCCCTGTATGACGGCGTTGCGCGCGAATCGTCCCCGGCCTGCGATCATCGCGGGCAGTGATCCGGGTGGAGCGTCGACAGGGTTCTCCCACATCGGAATTCGCCGACCACCGTAGGTACGGATTGCTCGCGCCGCCACCCCGGAGTCATACGCTCGTTGCAGGTAGGACATGGCTGTGGGGTAGGCACGTTCAAGGTCCTTGAGTGCCTCGCCCGCGGTGCCGCTGGTCTGCCCGTACATCGCGGCGAGAACGGCGATCTTGGCCACCGGACGCTCCACCTTGAGTGCGGCGCCGACCGGCGCGTAGAGGTCGTCGGCCTGGGTGGCTCGTGCGAAGTCCATGTCCCCCGAGACCGCGGCCAGGACCCGGGGCTCGATCTGTCCCAGGTCCGAACGCACGAACACGTGTCCCGGATGGGCCGCGATGGCCGGTCGCAACGGCGTGGGCAGGTTGTGCAGGCCGTTCTGCGCCGTCATCCGGCCGGCGGCGCCGTCACAGGCGGTCCAGGCGCCCCGGAGGCGGTCGTCCGGGCCGATGTTGGTGTCGAGCCAGTGGTAGCCGTAGGTCGTGGCGATCCGCTCGGCCTTGCGCCAGGTCAGCAACGCCTCGACCAGTGGGTGGGTGTCGCGGAACGGTTCCAGCCGCCTGGCGCGCGTGTCGGGGACCATGACGCCGACCGACGCCAGAAGGTTCCTGACCTGCATCGGGTTTCGCAGATCGGTGGACTCGCGCCCGGGCACGTGGCGTAGCACCTCGTCGTCACGCGCCTGACGGATCTCGCGGGCCTGGGCCTCGTCGTCCGGTCGCGGTCCAGCCGATTCCTCGATGAGCCGCTCCATGGTCGGGCGGTCAACGGGGAGCCCGGTCGCGGCCAGCTCGACACACAGCAGTGCGGCGGCCGACTCGGACTGACCGGTGCTGACGGCCCGCGGCGACAGCTCGGAGAGGGCGGCGATCTGCCGCGCCGCGGCGTCCAGTGCCGTGCCGGCCCACGCAAGGACGCGCTTCGGTGAGGTCTGCCACGTTCCGTTGGCTGCCTCGGGGCGCAGGTATCCGTCGGAGCGCACTGGGCTCTCCGGGTCACCCCGGTCGCCCGGGTGACGCTCGGTGACGAAGTCGAACAGGTTGCCGCCGGTGGGGCGAGGCAGATCCGAGGTGGCCAGCCGGCATACGGTGGCCCAGGCGAGAGCGGGGTCGGCGCCCCGACCGCCAGCCAGAACCCGATGGACTTCGGCGATGTCCCAGCACCTGTTCAGGTGAATGCCATTGCTCACCAACGGGTTTGCCCCAGTCTGGGCAGACCAGAACACCCACCGTGGGTGGCGCTCGGTCTCGATCCGGGCCACTTCCGCGACGATCTTGGCCTGGCTGCCGGTCAGGCTCACGTCCTCGCCGGCAACCGCTGACAAGTCTCCTTCGAAGCAGACGGCGACGAGGTCGCGGGGTGGCGGTTTGGGAGGCATGTGCCCATCCAACAGCAGTACAAACCGTAAATATGTGGTCAAGTCCCTAGCCGGTTCCCGTCGCGGAGTGCAACGCTGCGCGCGCGACCACAATGACGCGGCTCGCGACGATGTTCTCCGACGGAAGGCTTTCCATGATGTTTGCCCCGAACCGTTTAACCGTGGGCGTTCTGGCTGTGGCACTGTCCGTGGGCGGCCTGACCGCCGTCGCAATGGCCGGGCCCGCAGCCGCGGACGGTCCCGGATCGGGCACGCCGTGGGTGGCCAGCCTCGGTGACTCGTACATGTCCGGGGAGGCCGGCAGGTGGGCAGGCAGCTCCAACGTCTCGGCTTCCTACGCCGACGCGTTGGGTGGGACGGCCTACTTCGACAACGCCACCAACACCGGCGAGCAGATCGGGCGCTGTCACCGCAGCAAGGCCCAGGAGTCGTACATCGGCGGGGGAGTAAATGGGCTCGACCTGGCCTGTTCCGGAGCCAAGACGTCCACCTTCACCAGCAGCGACGGCTACTTCAAGCCCGGCCTCGACTTCTCCGACAACGGGGCCGGCCAACAGGGCCAGGCCAAGATGCTGCAGACCTTCGCGACGACGCACAACATCAAGATGGTCGTCGTGGGCATCGGTGGCAACGACTTCAACTTCGCCTCGATCGTGCAGTCCTGCGTGGTGGACTTCCTTTCCTCGCCGTCCTGGTTCCCGGACTACTGCAACGACGACTCGTCGGTCAAGGCCAACTTCACTGCCGCGAACGTCAGCGCGGTACAGGCCAGGATCGCCGCGAGCCTGCAAAACGTGCGGACCGCCATGCGCAACGCCGGGTATGCCGACGCGGCCTGGTCGATGGTCGTTCAGACCTACCCGTCGCCCATCCCCAACGGCACCGGATTCCGTTACAGCCAAAGCGGATTCACTCGTCAGAGCACGGGCGGCTGCGGCTTCTGGAACAACGACGCCGACTGGGCCAACGGGACGGCGTTGCCGACCATCAACGCCACGGTGAGGAACGCCGTCGCGGCATCGGGTGTCGCCGGTGTCAAGACCCTCGATCTGGCCTCGGCCTTCAACGGGCGCCGGCTCTGTGAGAGCACGGTCGGGTTGTACGAGGAGAAGGGGCTGACGTCCTGGCAGCAGGCGGGAGCCGTGGACCAGACCGAGTGGGTCAACCAGATCCGCACGGTCACGACGGCCGGCTCCAACTACTACATCCAGGAGTCGCTGCACCCGAACTACTGGGCGCAGCTGGGCCTGCGCAGCTGCGTGCGTCAGGTCTGGAACGGCGGCGTGGTGCGCGGTGGAGCCTGCACCATCGCGGGCACCGGTCTGGTCGGCGGCGAGCCGCGGATGGCCTTGGGCTGACCTGAGCCAGGCCGCCGAGGGCGTGTTCAGGCCGCCGATTTGAGCCGGACCTGACGTTTTATCCGGCTCAGCATCGCCACCATGCCCCGCAGCCGAAGCGGTGAGACCGCCTCAGCGAGCCCAAAGCGGTACGGCGCATCGTCGGGGACCGCGAGCACCTCGCCGACCGTGAGGCCATCCAGGCCCTCGCGTAGGATCCCCGCGAATCCGCGAGTTGTCGGAGCCTCCGGAGGCGCCTGGAAGAACAGGCGCACGGTGGCCTCCTTCGGCGTCGCGGCATCCCCAGCGCTCTCCACCTCGACCACCAGGAACAGCGGAGACTGACACTCATCCACCCTCTCGAGGAGCTCTGCGTGCGCCGAGTAGCGCTGGGGTAGCTCGGGAAGACCGTCGCTGAAGTCGAGCAGCATGGTGAGCCGGTCACGAGCCGACAGGGCCGCGAAGTCCTGGGCGATCTCGTCCAGGGCGGCCGGTAGCGGAACCGTCACTTGGCCGGCGGTCACTTGGCGTCGACCTCGATGGGCACCCGAACCGCGTTGCCCCACTCGGTCCATGAACCGTCGTAGTTTCGGACCTTCTCGAAACCCAGCAGGTGGGTCAGCACGAACCACGTGTGGGAGGAGCGCTCGCCGATGCGGCAGTAGGCGACGACGTCATCGGAGGGGGCCAGCCCCTGCTCGGTCAGGTAGATGGCCTCGAGGTCGGCACGGCTCTTGAAGGTGCCGTCCTCGGCGGCTGCGCGGGCCCACGGCACCGACCTGGCACCGGGGATGTGGCCGCCTCGCATCGCACCCTCTTGCGGGTAGTCGGGCATGTGCAGCAGCTCACCGGAGAACTCGCCGGGGGAGCGGACGTCGACCATCGGCTGGCCGATGTGGGCAAGCACGTCGTCCTTGAAGGCGCGGATCGGAGCGTCGTTGCGCTCGACGACCGGGTAGTCCACGGGCAACTGGGACGGCACCTCGCGGGTGATCTCGCGCCCTTCCGCGACCCACTTGGCGCGACCGCCGTCCAGCAGGCGCACATCCTCGTGGGCGAACAGGGTGAAGACCCACAGCGCGTAGGCAGCCCACCAGTTGCTCTTGTCGCCGTAGATGACCACGGTGGTGTCGCGGCCGATACCGCGCTCGCCGAGGACCTGGGCAAACCGCTCGCCGTTGACGTAGTCACGGGTCACCGGGTCGTTGAGGTCGGTGTGCCAGTCGATCTTGACTGCTCCGGGGATGTGGCCGGTGTCGTACAGCAGCACGTCCTCGTCCGACTCGAGCACCACCAGGTTGCGCGTGCCGACAGTTCCGTCAGCCAGGCGCCCAGCGAGCCAGCCGGTGGAGACCAGACGCTCGGGGTGGGCGTAGTCCGTGAACTTGCGGTTGGCATCGACGGCGACGGCCATGAGGGGCACCTTCCAGTGGTCGATCGGTGTAGTCGATCGGTGGGCTGCGGGAACGTCTGTTCCCCATCTTTCACGCTCTGCACTGTCAACGACTCGGTCCGCATGATGAATTCCACAACAAGCGCCCATGGGTGGCCATGAGGCGCCCGTATGACGTCTGCGGGAATCTTCACCGGGCGGGGATATCAGGACGGTCCTCCGGCGTTGCCCGTCTTGACCTAGGGGCGTCGCCGATGGACGTTCCGCTTGCGGTCCAGACGTCAGCTCGAGGCGGGCCAGCCCAACTGGCGGGGGGCGTGGGATTCGAACGCAAGGTGGGGAGGAGTCGCCCCTGGGTTCGCTGCGGTGTCGCGGAAAGCGCGAGTGGTCAGTCACCGAACTCGGCACCGGTGGCCTCGTACCCGGCCGAGGCGCCACCAGCCACGACGATGGTGAGCTCCGCGCGTGGCGCGAGGGTGTAGGAGCACGCGAACTGACCGAGGCTGATCAGTCGGCAGGGAATCGGCGTCGGGGCGGTGCTGGGCGCCTTGTGACTGAACAGGACCTCGATCGGTGCCCCGTCCCGGGTGAGCTGGTTGGCTGCCGACGTGTCGTGGCGCATCCACGCACGCACGAGGCGGTCGGCGACCACCTGGGGATCCGAGATGCGTTGGAGAAGAGCCGTCGTGCGGTACTCCAGGGCGGTGCAGGCTCGAAGGAGCGCGCGACCGGCGTCAGGGTCAACGCATGCCACCCCGGTCCCCTCCACCACCACCTGCCAGGAGCCGTTCAGATACTGCAGGAAGTACTGCTCGCCTCCGGAGGGTGGTGAGAAGGCGCGGGCGTAGCCGTTTGTGCAGCGCTCGATCCGCACGTCTGGGATCCCCGCACTGGGGGAGCGACCCTCGAACTTGTGCTGCAGCTCCAGCAGCATGCGTGACGTACAGGCCGTGCGGGACGATCCGGCCGAGCCCGGCGTGACAACGCCGGGCTCGGTGGATTGCCCGCTCGACCCGGTCGACGGCTTCATGGGGCTGGCAGAGGCTCCGCGGGACGCGCCGCCGGAGGATTCTGCCGCGTTCACCGTCGCAGTAGCCGTTGATGCGACGCCGTCACCCTGCCCGTCCCCGGCAGCCGAACAGCCCGCGGCGAGACTGAGGAGCCCCGCAGACAGCACCGTCATCCAGGTTGCCCCTCGCAGCTTCGGCGCGGGAGACCGATCGAGCTCTTTCGGTTGGTGCTTGGTCTCTGTCGTCATCGGACTTGCCTTTCGCATCCTTGGCCGCTGACGATGCTTCAGCGCCCACGTCAAGATGACGAGCATCAGGGTGAACCGGTTGACAGCGTGCGTCGGAGACCTTGTGTGGGGACCCCGTCGCGCGACCGACATGGTCCCCGGCGCCGGGGCGTGAGCCGACATGGCCACCGGACAGCGGAGCCCTTCCTTGGTGAGGGTGGCGTCGTGACGCGTGGACGGCGCGGATGTCTACCAGCCGTCGAACCAGCTCAGAACGTCCGCACGGCGCGGTCGGTCACGATGCCTGGCTGACCCCGACCAATGTTGCCGACTACCCTCGGACATGACCGCACGGGGACCATGTGGGTGGCTGGATCCGAGTCCGGAAGGGCTCACCAATCCACGCCAAGTAACATTCCGGACCTCCGGCCGCAGCGCGGAGCTCACCCTAGGGCGACCAGCTGGGACGCGTCGTCCATCAGCACGGCGTGGTCGCCGGCCGCCGACAGGCAGGCGCGGGACTCGGCGTCCACGTTGATGCACATGAGGCAACCACCATGACGCTCGATGTCCCACGCCGCGTCCTCAACGACCTCGCCGGCCAGGGGGCTGCGCAGCCGGGCGGCCTGCAGGTCGAGCACGACGATCGACGCGCAGGCCGAGAGCGCGTCCAGCAGCGCCCCCAACCGGCTGGTGTCGTTGCGTCCGAAGGTTCCCGCGGGCCGGATCGTGGCTGTGAGCCATGCCGTCTCGGGTACCGCCGTGGCCGGCTCGGTGCGTGCCCGGACAGTTCCAGTCGAACCGGGCGTCCGGGCCAGGAACTCCATGGTGCTCGACTTCAGAACGGTAGCCATAGTGACCTCCTCCGGGCTGACCGCCGTGGTCGACCGTTGCCCCGACTGTCGTCCCTCTGCCTGTGACCGACCTGGGGTCTTCGACAACCTTTCCTGTGAGTCCCGCGCGAACGGCTACCGCCTCCAAGACGGCCAGAAGGCTTGCGCTCCCTCCCGATCGTGACGCGGTACGCAAGGCCCAGCGAGCTGGACCTGATGGCTCGGATCGCTGGGTCACGGCTCAGGGATCGCTGGGGCGGCTGGGAACGAGGGCCATGACGACCGGTGCAGGTCCTCGACCAGCTCTATCGTGTCCGCCTCGCTCGCCGTCTTGTCCGGCCGGTGGCGGACCACCCGGGCAAAGCGAAGCGCCAGACCGGCGGGATATCGCGGAGAGGTCTGCACCCCGTCGAAGCCGATCTCCACCACCACCTCGGGGCGCAGCTCGACCACGTAACCGTCGAGGGGTCCGACGGCGTGCCGGGGCAGCTCGGCGCTCTGCCAGCGCAGCATCTCGTCGGTGAGGCCCTTGAACGTCTTGCCGAGCATGACGAAGCCATCCTCCGGCCCGAATCGCCCGTGTGGGTCCCGTGCTCCCAGGTGGATGTTGCTCAGCCATCCGAGGCGACGGCCGTTGCCGCGCTCGACAGCCAGGATGACCAGGTCGAGGGTATGAACCGGTTTGACCTTGACCCAGCCGGCCCCTCGGCGCCCCATGTCGTACGTCGCGTCGTCGGCCTTGACGACCACGCCCTCATGTCCTCGTGCCACGGCGTCGGTGGCAAACGCTGTGGCCGCTTCGATCTCGTCGGGGTCGGCGACGTCATCGACCTGGATTCGAGGTGTCAGATGGGCAACGGGCACAGCTGTCTCGAGCGCGCCGCGCCGGATGCGGCTGGACTCGTCGATGAGATCGACCCCGTCCAGGTGCAGGACGTCAAAGAGGTATGCCGTGAGCGGAGTCCGCGCGCGGGCCACCTCGAGATCCAGGCGGCTGGCAGCACGAGAACCGGTCTCCTGAAACGGTTTTGGCCGACCGTCCGGGTGCAACGCAATCAGCTCGCCGTCGAAGATCCCACTCGCGACGGGAAGCGACCGGATCAGCTCGATGACCTCTGGAACACGATCGGTGATGTCGTCCAGGGACCGGGTAAGGACGCGAATGTCGTTGCCCTGCTTATGGATCTGGGCCCGGATGCCGTCCAGCTTCCACTCCACGCCGGCTGGCCCCGTCTTGGCCAGGGCCTCGACGACGCTCTTGGCCGAGCTGGCCAGCATCGGGCTGACGCCCCGGCCGACCGCGAGATGGAAGCGATCGAGCGCCCCCGGACCGTCCAGCAGAAGTGCCTGCGCGACACCGGCGAGGTCGCCCTGGGCGGCCACAGCCCGGCGTACCTCCACGAGAGTGACACCACCGGCGTCGGCAACCGCGGTCATGACCACCGACTCCAGCGCACCCTGGCGCAGCCCACCCCGAAGCAGTCCCAGGACCAGTGATCGTTCCTCGGCGCTCAGCCTGCGGACCAGGCCCAGAAAGAGGTCGGCGCGCTCGCGCGAGGAGCCGGGGCCGGCCATCTCGCTGGCGCGTTGCATGACCGTGTCGAGCTCGGAGAGGGTCACGACGCCGGCATCGGGCGGCGCGGGCAGCTCGGACAAGGATGACAGCTCGATGCCGGTGCGGCGCTGTCGCAGCGAGCCGGACAGGTAACGCGTCGCCAGCCCGATCTCGTCCGCAGGGGCCGCCCCGTCGGCGACCAGGAGGGCGCATCGACGCAGCAGGTCGGCGATCAAGGACACCTTGGCGTTGCGCGAGCTCGTCCGCGTAACCTGGATCGAGGTGCGCACGACGTCGGCCAGGAGCATGATCCAATGTTGGCAGGCAGGTCCGACAGTCAACAGGAGGCCGCACGTGGGGATCTTCGACAAGGACGACGAGCCAGCGGGCATCACCGCAGACGTGGCCAGGGTCGACGACAGCGTGACCGTCGACGCACGGGCTGGCGCCGCTACGCGCATGGTCGAGCGCCTGATGGATGTCGGATTCGACGGCAAGGGCCGGTTCGACTCGGCACGGAAGGTCGCGGATGTCGCCATCGCCCAGCACCCCCAGGCTGAGCGGGCCATCGATGCCATGGTCCGGTCACACCTGAAGCTCGCCGCAGCCGGTGGCTTCGTCACCAGCCTGGGTGGCTTCGCGGCTATGCCGATTGCGTTGCCTGCCAACGTTCTTGAGTTCTACCTCGTTGCGACGCGGATGGTTGCGGCCATCGCCTCGATCCGCGGCTATGACCTCCGCAGACCTGAGGTGCGTTCGGCTGTGCTGCTCGCTCTGGTCGGCGCAGACGCGGACGACCTGCTCAAGAAGCTCCCGCCTTTGCCTGGGGTCAGCACCGGGCGGCTGGCCAACCTGGCTGCCCAACGGCTTCCGGGCCCGGCGTTGTTGGCGGTCAACAAGGCGGTCGGGTTCCGCCTGCTGAACCAGTTCGGCAGGAGCTCGCTGACCCGTTTCGGCAAGGCCGTGCCCCTGGTCGGTGGAGCCGTCGGCGCCGGCGTGGATACCTTCCTGCTCAAGCGGATCGCCGACAACGCGCGTCAGGAGTTCCCGCCAAGGCCGCGCCCGGTCGCCTGACAGACCCAACCGCTGTGAGGACCGCGGCACCGTTCTGTTTGTCCGCGGGGTTCTGCACATGGGTGAGGTCCGTCGTACCGCCGTCCACAGGCACAGTCGGCCGTATGTCGCCACGGCCCGGCGGGCTCCAGAGTCGAGCCATGAAGACAACAATCAACCTGAGCGGACCCGCCGACGTGCTGGCCGTACTGCCCTATCAGCTCGGCTTCCACCCCCGTGACTGCCTCGTGGCCGTGAGCCTGCAAGGCACTCGCATGGGTTTGGTCCAGCGCATCGACCTGCCGCCACCCGAATACGTTGGTGACGCCGTCGCCGCGATGATGGCGCCTTTGCTGCAGGACAGTCCCAAGTCCGTGCTGCTCATCGGGTTCGAAGAAGGCGAAGGCGAGAGCCGCGCGATGCTCGACGAGATGGCGAGTGCCTGTGGGAGCTATGGCGTCGACGTGACCGACCGTATGGTCGTGCGGCATGGGCGCTGGTATGCCCCGGACTGCCACCAGAGCTGCTGCCCGCCCGAGGGTCTGCGGCTGCCGGCGCCAAGTGAGGTGCCAGCTGTCGCGGAGTTCGTGGGGCGTGAGATCTGCCCGCTGCCCGATCGCTCGGCACTGGCCGATCGGCTGGAGCCGGGCAGCTCCATGATGAGCGGGGCGCTGTCAGCGTCGGCGGACCGGTGGCTGGCGCAACGCCGGGCGGCCAAGGACGCCGGGGTGGAGGAGCTCGATGAGTGTCGTGTGAGCGAGCTCGACCTCTGGGCGCGAATTCTGTGCGCACAGGACGATGCTGAACCGATCGGGGTTCTGCCATCACAAGATCTGGCCGTGCTGGCGGTGTCGTTGACCGATGTCGACCTTCGCGACGCGCTGATCGCGTGGTTGTGCCCCAGAACGCTGGCCCTGGACCTGATCGATCCGATGCTGTTCGTCCAGATGGACCGGGCTCTCAAGGAGCCGCCGTGGCTCGACGGGGACGTCGGGGGCATGGAGCCGGTCATCGCGCTGCAGCGGATCGAGCGAAGGCTGTGCGAGCTGTGCGCCGCGCTGCCGGACGAGTGGGCCGTGTCGGCCCTGACCGTGCTGGCGACGTTCACCTGGTGGCGCGGGGATGGTGCCTTGACCCGTATCGCGCTCGATCGTGCGCTCAGGGTGGACCCGCACTATCGCCTGGCCCAGCTGCTCGAGCGCATGGTGGACCTGGCCATCCGACCCGAGAGAGCATCGGCCTGACCATCGGCCGACCGTGGACGCTGTTCACGAGATGGACAGGAGATTCCGATCGACGCTCACAATCCGTATAGTTCTTTGTCAGGTCACGAGTTCCAGCGACAAGCCCCGGCTTGCTGGGCGGCAACCCTCCTCCGCGGTGGGGTGCCCCGGGTGATGACCCGGCCGGCTCGGACCAGAGTTGGCAAACGCGGGCCTTGACCACGACGGTGGGCCCAGATATTTCGGGAGCTGATCGTGACCGTCATCTCAGACCATCACCGAGTGCGAGCCGTGAGTCCTTCGACCCAGAACCAGCCTGAGGATGGGTCGGGCGTCTGGTCAACGGGAGCATGGCGCCAAGGGTCGCCGCAAGGTTCGCGACAAGGTGTGGACATCGGCAGCCTCCGGCTCGAGGCCGGCGGATCACTCCCGCAGGTGCACGTCGCCTACGAGACGTGGGGGACCCTCAACGCTGCGAGGGACAACGCGATCCTGGTCGAGCATGCCCTGACCGGTGACAGCCATGTCTCGGGTCCAGCCGGTGCCGGCCACCCGACACCCGGGTGGTGGCACGGCCTGATTGGTCCGGGCCGCCCGTTGGACACCGATCACTGGTTCGTCCTGGCCAGCAACGTGCTCGGCGGCTGCCAGGGCACGACCGGTCCGTCTTCGCCAGCACCCGACGGGCGTCCGTGGGGGAGCAGGTTCCCCTTCATGACGATCCGCGACCAGGTCGCCGCTGAGGCGGCTCTCGCAGACCAGCTCGGGATATCCGCTTGGGCGGCGGTCCTGGGGGGGTCGATGGGTGGCATGCGCGCGCTGGAGTGGGCGGTGACCTATCCCGAACGCGTTCGCCGGTGCATCGTGCTGGCATGCTCGGCCTACGCGTCGGCTGAGCAGATCGCCTGGTGCCAGCCGCAGCTGCTGGCCATCCGCCAGGACGCGAACTTCGTCGGGGGTGACTACTACCACCAGCCGCAGGGCCCCGACCTCGGACTGGGGCTCGCGCGCCGGATCGCGCATGTGACCTACCGCAGTGAGCTAGAGCTCGATGTCCGCTTCGGTCGTCAGGCCCAGGACGAGGAGCAGCCTCTTGGTGGGGGTGGTCGCTACGCCGTGGAGAGCTACCTCGACCGTCACGCCGACAAGCTGGCAGTCCGGTTCGACGCCAACTCCTACGTGGTCCTCACCGAGTCGATGAACTCCCATGACGTGGGTCGCGGACGAGGCGGCGTGCAGGCCGCGCTGGAACACGTGACGGCCGACCTGGTCGTCGTGGCCGTCGACTCCGACCGGCTCTATCCGCTCAGGTTGTCCCACGAGATCGCGCAGGCCAAAGCCAGCTCAGACCCCGCTCACATCATCAGCTCGGTGCACGGCCATGACGGCTTCCTCATCGAGATCGGTCAAGTCGGCCAGATCCTTCGCGAAACGTTGTCTCGCACCCGTGGGCGCTGACGACGCGGATATCAGATAGCGTCGTCCTGCGCGGCAGTGTCGCCGCGGCGTGGTAACCAAGGAGGTTCCAGGTGGCCGTTGTTGTGGGTTATGTGCCGACCAAGGAAGGCCGAGCCGCATTGCGCCGCGCTTCCGAGGAGTCCCTGTTGCGCCGCACCAAGTTGATCGTGATCAACTCCAGCCGTGGCGGCAAGGACTTCGATGCGACTGAGGCCCGCCGGTTCGAGGCTGAGCTCCTCTCCGTCCAGGGCCAGCTCGACGAGAACGGTGTCGAACACGAGGTCCGCCAGCTTGTCCGCGGCAACGAGCCCGCGGAGGACCTGATCGAGGTGGCCAACGAGGTCAAAGCAGACTTCATCGTGATCGGTCTGCGACGACGCACCCCCGTCGGCAAGCTGATCCTGGGGTCCAACGCCCAGCGCATCCTGCTCGACGCCTCCTGCCCTGTGCTTGCCGTCAAGGCCGCCGCCGAGGACTGAGGCGCGCACGGCTCGAGGGGCGGCCGACCCGGGCATGAGGTGTGTCGCCGGACCCGGTGAGCCCGAGTCCGGGCCACCGGGGCGCGAGCATGTCACTGGACGATTTATAATGGTCAGGAGCACGACCGGAAAGCGCCCCCGGACCGGTCACCGCGAACTCCTCCGCCCCATCATTGGTCACCGTTGACACGCCCGCGTCAGCGAGTGTCCCACGCGTGTAACAGCCTCGCGACGAAAGGTAGTCGGTGCCGACTGTGTCGAACGTTTCATCCCCATCAATGAAAGTCCCGCCCGCCAAGGTGCATGCCAAGGTGCCCTCAGAGTTCGCCCACCCCGCCCTTCAGGCGCTGGTGCGGATGGGGACCACCAAGGGCTCAGTGGACAGCGAGCAGTTGCGGGTTGCGTTGGTGCAGGCCGAGATCACGCCCAGACGGATGAAGGTCGTGCTGCGTTCGCTGGACCAGCAGGGAATCCATGTGACGCCGGGTACTGCGGCGGCACACCGCGCGGTCGCCGCGACCACAGTGCGTGCCACAGCGACGAAGAAGACCGCGGCGAAGGATTCGGTGGCCAAGCCCGCAACGAAGCCGGCGAAGGCCAAGGTCCCCACAGCAAAGACGGCCACCGCTAAGGCGGCCACGGTCAAGACCGCGCCTGCGAAGCCGGCGACTGCGAAGGCGGCCAGTGCGAAGGCGGCGACGGTCAAGACCGCGACCGCGAAGGCGGCCACGGTCAAGGCCGCGACGGCGAAGACCGCTACTGCGAAGGCGGCCACGGTCAAGAGCGCGGCGGCGAAGACCGCTACTGCGAAGACCGCTGCTGCCAAGGCGGCCACGGTCAAGGCCGCGACGGCGAAGACCGCTACTGCGAAGGCGGCCACGGTCAAGGCCGCTACTGCGAAGACCGCGACAGCCAAGGCGGCCACGGTCAAGAGCGCGGCGGCGAAGACCGCTACTGCGAAGACCGCTACTGCGAAGGCGGCCACTGCGAAGGCGGCCACGGTCAAGAGCGCGGCGGCGAAGACCGCTACTGCGAAGACCGCTACTGCGAAGGCGGCCACGGTCAAGAGCGCGGCGGCGAAGACCGCTACTGCGAAGACCGCTACTGCGAAGGCGGCCACGGTCAAGGCCGCGACGACCAAGACCGCCACGGTCAAGGCCGCCACGGTCAAGGCCCCCCCGGCGCGTACAACCAAGGTCGCTGCCACCGCAGCCGCCGAGCCTGAGGTGCCCAAGGCGGTGGCCAAGAAAGCGGTGGCCAAGAAGGCGGCCGCCAAGAAGAACGGCCACCATGACGGCGAGGTTGCCCCGAGCGGGATCGACGCCGACATCGCACATGCCGACGACGCCGACGGCAAGGACGAAGGCGACCTGGCCAAGACCAAGTCCGGCGATGACGAGAGCGAATCCGCTGGTTTTGTCATCCGTGACGACGACGAGGATGACGCGCCCGCCCAGCAGGTCGTGACCGCCGGCGCCACGGCTGACCCGGTCAAGGACTACCTCAAACAGATTGGCAAGGTGGCCCTGCTCAACGCCGAGAAGGAGGTCGAGCTCGCCAAGCGCATCGAGGCGGGTCTGTTCGGCGAGGAGAAGCTCAACTCCGGCGACAAGATTGACATGAAGCTCAAGCGTGAGCTGTGGTGGATCTCCCAGGATGGCAAGAACGCCAAGAACCACCTGCTCGAGGCTAATCTTCGGCTGGTCGTTTCGCTGGCCAAGCGCTACACCGGCCGCGGCATGCTCTTCTTGGACCTGATCCAGGAGGGCAACCTCGGTCTGATCCGTGCGGTCGAGAAGTTCGACTACACCAAGGGGTTCAAGTTCTCGACCTACGCCACGTGGTGGATCCGCCAGGCGATCACCCGAGCAATGGCCGACCAGGCCCGCACCATCCGGATTCCGGTACACATGGTCGAGGTCATCAACAAGCTCGCCCGTGTCCAACGTCAGATGCTGCAGGACCTCGGCCGCGAGCCCACCCCGGACGAGCTCGCCAAGGAGCTTGACATGACCCCGGAGAAGGTCGTCGAGGTCCAGAAGTACGGCCGCGAGCCGATCTCCCTGCACACCCCGCTCGGCGAGGACGGTGACAGCGAGTTCGGTGACCTGATCGAGGACTCCGAGGCCGTCGTCCCGGCGGACGCCGTGTCATTCACCCTGCTGCAGGAGCAGCTGCACTCCGTCCTTGACACCCTCTCCGAGCGCGAGGCGGGCGTCGTCTCGATGAGGTTCGGCCTGACCGACGGTCAGCCCAAGACGCTCGACGAGATCGGCAAGGTCTATGGCGTGACCCGCGAGAGGATCCGTCAGATCGAGTCCAAGACGATGAGCAAGCTGCGTCATCCGTCGCGTTCACAGGTCCTTCGCGACTACCTGGACTGAGCCTCCGCTCCTGAGTTGTGCGTTTCCGCAGTCTGGAGACCTGCCCAGCCATAGGCG
>Ga0209745_1000450_pt1 | contig 24797 bp, 14 predicted proteins | sample BarGraNGADG00312_FD_184495 | JGI IMG/M metagenome (GOLD analysis project Ga0209745, IMG submission 184495) | Arctic peat soil microbial communities from Barrow, Alaska - Barrow Graham LP Ref core NGADG0004-312 (SPAdes) (version 2) | ecosystem: Environmental > Terrestrial > Soil > Wetlands > Peat...
GCGGCTGCGCCAGCCAGGCCCGGGAAGAAGCCCGCCGGGAGGCCGGGGAAGAAGCCCGCCGTGAGGCCGGAAGAGAGGCCCGCCGCGCCGCCCCGCCCGCCGCACTCGATGGAGAACGGGTTCGACCAGGGCGACACGATTGTCGTGACCGAGCCGCTCGGCCCCGCCCAGTACCTCGAAGTCGTGCCGAAGACGAAGAAGCCGGTGCCCGTCGTCGAAGAACCGGTGAAGCCGCTCTCGCGCCCACTCGGCCCTCCGCCGCAGGTGGCCCTGCCCTCGCGGCTCTACGTCGCGGTGGGCATCAACCACAAGGGCCAGAAGGGCGCCATCTCCGGGCGTCAGAGCGTGGTGCTGGCCGCGCCCGCGTCGGCGCCGTCCGCGCCGACGATGACCTACAGCGAAACGGCCTTTGTCATTACGTGGACACCGCCCGCCGACGCGCAGCACGCGATCCAGGAGCCGGCGACCGAGGGGGTGCTGACGGCCACGCCGATCGACATGCGGTCGGTCGCCGGCGCCTACAACGTCTACGAAGTCCCACCGCCTGCGCCGTCGCCCGGTGCCGTGAAGGTGCCGATGCCGCCGGCAGCGGGCGGACTGATGCCGACGCCGGTCAACGACAAACCGATCCCGGCGCCGCCGTTCGTGGACAAGCGGATCGAGTTTGGCAAGACGCGCTGCTACGCCGTGCGCGCGGTCAGCGTCTTCGGTACGTCGTCGATCGAGGGCGAGGCGTCGCCGGCGCAGTGCGTGACGCCGGCGGACACGTTCGCCCCCGCGGCGCCGATTTCGCTCAAGGCCGTCGGGAGCGAGGGGGCCATCAGCCTGATCTGGGAGGCGAACAAGGAAGCCGACCTCGTCGGCTACATCGTCATGCGGGCGACGCTGCCCGGCAGCGAGTGGAAGAGGGTGACGGCGGATCCGATCAAGGAAACGACGTTCAACGACACCACCGTGAGCCGGGGCGTGCGCTACGCCTACGTCGTGGTGGCGGTGGACGCGGCCAGGAACCTGAGCGTGAAATCGAACCAGGTGGAGGAGTCGGCGCGGTAGGGATCAGGGGTCGGGGAGCGGGGAGCGGGGAGTCGGGAAGCGGAGAGCGAGGAGTCGGGGAGCAGGGATCGAGGGGTCGGGGAGCAGGGGTCAGGAGTCGGGGATCGGGGATCAGGGATCAGGGATCGGCTCAGGGGGGCAATCATGGACCGCATTTATCGGATCGAATACCACGGGTCGAAACGGTACGCGGCCGAGCACAACGGCCGGCTCTTCCTGCTCGACGGCGAGCTGTTCGGCGAGTACGGGTTCGGCGAGGAGATCGCGCACGGCGAGTTCCCAAAGGACCTGCCCGCCGGGTCGCGGCTGCTCGCGCCGATCCAGCCATCGAAGATCGTCGGGATCGGCCTGAACTACAAGGACCACGCGGCCGAGCAGAAGAAGCCGCTGCCGGCCGAGCCGATGATCTTCATCAAGCCGTCCACCGCGGTGATCGGACCAGGCGATCCCATCAAGCTGCCTGCCGGAATCGGGCGCATCGACTTCGAGAGCGAGGTGGCGGTCGTGATCGGAAAGCGTGCGTACAAGGTGGCGCGCGAGCGCGCGCTCGAGTACGTGCTGGGGTACACCTGCGCGATCGACGTGACGGCCAGGGACCTCCAGAATCGCGGCTACCAGTACTCGCACGTGAAGGGGTACGACACGTTCGCGCCGCTCGGGCCGTCGATTGCCATCGGGCTCGATCCGACGTCGATTGCCGTCCAGGGGTGGCGGAACGGGGAGCTGAAGCAGAACTCGTCAACCGAGCAGTTGATCTTCAGCGTGGCGGACCTGATCGCCTACGTCTCCGGGATCATGACGCTGCTGCCGGGCGACATCATCTCGACCGGCACCCCGTCCGGCATCGGCCCGCTGGCGCACGGCGATGTGTTCACGGTGAAGGTGGCGGGCGTCGGCGAACTGACGAACCCGGTAGAGAACCTGTAGGGCAGGCCTTCAGCCGTGCCGTTTGCGGGGACGAGGACGTAGAATCCGTTTGGGTTCCACTTCATGGACACACGCGAACAGCTCACGCAACTGGAGAAGGCGGCGGAACTGGGCGGCGGCGAAGCGCGCCTTCGGCGCCAGCACGAAGCGGGCAAGCTCACCGCGCGGGAGCGGATGGATCTGCTCTTCGACGCCGGGACCTTCGAGGAGCTCGACAAGCTAGTGGTGCACCGGTGCCGCGACTTCGGGATGGAAGACCAGGTCATCCCGGGCGACGGCGTGGTCACCGGATTCGGTCGCGTCGAGGGCCGCGTGGTCTATGCCTTCGCGCAGGACTTCACGGTGTTCGGCGGGTCGCTCTCCGAGACCAACGCCGCCAAGATCGTGAAGATCATGGATCTCGCCGTGCGCCAGGGCGCGCCGGTCGTCGGGCTCAACGACTCGGGCGGCGCGCGCATCCAGGAAGGCGTGATGTCGCTGGCCGGCTACGCCGACATCTTCCTCCGCAACACGCTGGCGTCGGGCGTCGTCCCGCAGATCTCCGCGATTATGGGTCCGTGCGCGGGTGGCGCCGTCTATTCACCCGCGATCACCGACTTCATCGTGATGGTGGAGGGCACGAGCTACATGTTCGTGACTGGGCCTGACGTTGTGAGGACCGTCACGCACGAGGAGGTCTCCAAGGACGACCTCGGCGGAGCGATGACGCACAACGCGAAGAGCGGCGTGGCGCACTTCGCGGTCGCCGACGATCGCGAGTGCCTGCTGCTGATCCGCGAGCTCCTGGGGTTCCTCCCGGGGAACAACGTGGACGACCCGCCGCGCCGCGAGACGAGCGACCCGTTCGATCGCGAGGACGAAGCGCTCGACCACCTCGTGCCCGAATCGCCGAACCAGCCGTACGACATCCTCGACCTGATCCACGGCGTCGTGGACGACGGGCACTTTCTCGAGGTGCAGCACTACTACGCCCGGAACCTGGTGATCGGGTTCGCGCGGCTCGGTGGCCGCTCGGTGGGGATCGTCGCCAACCAGCCGGCGCACCTGGCCGGCGTGCTCGACATCGACGGCTCGGTCAAGGGCGCCAGATTCGTGCGCTTCTGCGACGCGTTCAACATCCCGATCGTCACCTTCGAGGACGTGCCGGGGTTCCTGCCGGGGACGCAGCAGGAGTTTGCCGGGATCATCCGCCACGGCGCGAAGCTGCTGTTCGCGTTCGCCGAGGCGACGGTGCCGAAGGTGACAGTGATCACACGCAAGGCGTACGGCGGGGCGTACTGCGTGATGTCGAGCAAGCACATCCGCACCGACATCAACTTCGCGTGGCCGACCGCTGAAATCGCGGTGATGGGGCCGGAGGGGGCGGTCAACATCCTCTACAAGCGCGAACTGGAACGGGCCGAGGACCCGGCGGGGCTGCGGGCGGCGAAAGTCGCGGAGTTCCGAGCCAAGCTGGCCAACCCGTTCGTCGCGGCAAGCCGCGGCTTCCTCGACGAGGTGATCATGCCGCGGACAACGCGGCGGCGGCTGATTACCGCCCTCGCCTCGCTCGAGTCGAAGCGCGATCGGAATCCGCCGAAGAAGCACGGGAACATCCCGCTATAGGACGGCTTTCCTCTCACGGCGACAGGCCACGGGCTGAGGGCTGAGGGCCAGAGGCCTGCGCCACGAGCGGGCCGGACGCTGCCACAAGTCGACAGCCGCAAGCCGCGAGCCGCGAGCCGGTGTAGACTTGAGCGTTCGGTGCAGTCCTTACCACGGAGGATCACCCGTTGGATATCAAGTCGCCCGAGTTCTACGCGGAAATTGGTCTCATCTCCGGTCTCGAAGTCCATCAGCAGCTGTTCACCGAGCGCAAGATGTTCTGCCACTGCCCTGCGCGCCGGTACACCAGCACGCACGACGGCGAGGTGCTGCGGCACATGCGCCCGACGCTTTCGGAGCTCGGCGAGTACGACGGCACGGCGCTGATGGAGTTCAAGACCAGGAAGAACATCATCTACCTCCTCCACAAGGAGAACGTCTGCACGTACGAGATGGACGACACGCCCCCGTTCCTCGTGAACCAGGACGCGGTGGACGTCGCCATCGAGCAGTGCCTGATGCTCGGCTGCGACATCGTGGATGAGGTGCACATCGCGCGGAAGCAGTACCTCGACGGGTCGATCCCAACCGGCTTCCAGCGCACCGCCATCGTGGGAGTCAACGGGCGCCTGCCGTTCCGGGGCCGCGAGCTGACGATCCTGCAGGTGAGCGTCGAGGAAGATTCGTGCCGCGAGGTGTCGGATGAGGGCCACCTGATCATCTGGCGCACCGACCGGCTCGGGATGCCGCTCATCGAGACGGTGACGGGGCCTGACCTGCGAACGCCCGATGAAGTGGCGGACGCGATCCTGTTGATCGGCCGGGTCTGCCGGAGCACCGGCCACGTGCGCGTAGGGTTGGGCGCGAGCCGCCAGGACGTCAACGTTTCGGTGCGCGGCGGCCGGCGCGTGGAGATCAAGGGCGTGCCGAAGGCGGGCTGGGCGCCCGGACTCGTGCACGGCGAGGCGATCCGCCAGGTGAACCTGCTGAGGCTGCGCGACGAGCTGATCCATCGCGGATTCACCACGGCCGACTCGATCGGCGTGGAGAGCGCGGACGTCACCTCGCTATTCGCTTCTTCGGAAGCCGCGTTCCTGACGGTTGGGGGCTGGGAGAAGTACGCGCGCGACGAGCAGCGCCGAGCCGGCTTCGAGATCGGGAACGGCAAGTTTACCGTGCGTGCGATTCGCGTGAAGGGGCTTGGCCACACGCTCGCATGGCCGACGCAGCCCGATTGGATCTTCGCGCACGAGCTGGCCGGCCGCATCCGCGTGATTGCCGGCCTCGACCAGCGGCCGATCCTTCTCCACAGCGAGAAGTGGCCCGACTACCACCGTTCGCTACAGGAACTTCGCAAGGTGCGCGCGCGCCTCAAGTGCAATCCGGAGGACGGCATCGTCCTGGTGTGGGGCCCGGACGAAGACACGGTGACCGCCGCCGCCGAGGTGCGGCTGCGGTACATCGACGCCATCAACGGCATCCCGAACGAGACCCGGCAGCCATTCGAGGACGGCAGCACCGATTTCGAGCGGATCCTGCCGGGGCCGGATCGCATGTACCCGGACACCGACAGCCCGCCCTCACGGGTGACCCGCGAGCGCGTCGAGCGGCTGCACGCGGCGCTCTCGCCGCGCCCGTGGGAACGCGAGGCGCGCTACAGCGCCGCGGGTGTTCCCACCTCTACCACGCATTTCCTGATCCGGCGGGGCGCGGCCCGGCTGGTCGATCTCGTGACCGACGTCTGCCGCGCCCCGGTCAAGCAGGCCTGCGTGCTGTTCGGTGAGCGGGTGAAAGGGCTGCGCCGCGACGGGGTGCCGGTGGACACGGTCTCCGATGATCGCTGGTGCGAACTGTTCACGCTGGCCGGACGGTGCCTGCGGTTGTGGGAGGCGTGGGACCTGATCGTGCGCGCCCTCGCGGCCGCGCCCGACCGGAGCGTGGCGGCCATCGTGGGGGACCTCGGGCTCGGCGCCACGCCGGACGGGTGGCGCCAGGGCGTGGGAGCCGCCGTCACCGAGGCCTCCGGCAGACTCTTCGCGCCGGGCAACGACCGGCTCTCCCGATTCTCGATGGGGCTTGCGATGCGCGAGCTTCGTGGCAAGGTTCCGGCGCTCGAGGTTGCAGACGCCGTCAAGACGGAGATCGCATCGCGATGACCACGCCAGCAGACGCGCTCAAGGGATACAAGGGCCATGCGCGCGCCGCGCTCGAGCGCTGGGGCGTCCGCGTGTGGAGCGACGTGCAGGTGGAGAACGACGCCGGCAGCCAGTTCGAGGGCGTCATCCTCCCGCGGAGCGAGACCCAGGACGATCTCCACGTCGTCATCAAGCTGAAGAACGGCTACAACGTTGGCCTGCACGTGGATCGCGTCCGGTCGGTGAAGGAGGTCGGCTACAAGGAAGCCATCTACAAGATCCCGGAGAAGGAGTTCCCGCGTCGGCCCAACCTGCCGGCCGTCACGTTGCTCGGCACGGGCGGGACGATTGCCTCGCGCCTCGACTACCGCACGGGCGCCGTCATCCCGGCCTTCACGCCGGGCGAACTCTACGGCGCGGTTCCCGAACTCGCCGATATCTGCAACCTGACGACGAAGAAGCTGTTCGGCGTGTTCTCGGAGAACATGGCGAAGGAGCAGTACATCGAGCTGGCGAAGGCCATCGGCGAGGAGATCGAGAACGGCGCCGACGGCATCGTGATCGGCCATGGCACCGACACGATGGGGCACACGGCCGCGATCCTGTCGTTCATGGTGCAGGACACGCCGGTGCCGATCGTGCTGGTCGGCTCGCAGCGGTCGAGCGACCGCCCGTCGAGCGACGCCGCGCTCAACCTGATTCACTCGGTCCGGGCCGCCGCCTACTGCGACATCGCCGAGGTGCAGATCTGCATGTTCGGCCCGACATCGGACCGCTACGGCCTGCTGCACCGCGGCACGCGTTGCCGCAAGATGCACAGTTCCTACCGCAGCACGTTCCGCACGGTGGGCGACATCCCGTTGGGCACGGTCGGCCGCGACAGCTTCACCTACCTCCACTCGGACTACCGGAAGCGCGACAAGACGCGGAAGGTCAAGATCGACGCGGTGTACAACGATCGGACGACCATCCTCTACTACTACCCGGGGATGTCGCCGGACCTCGTGGACGCGCTCGTGGAGAAAGGCTACCGCGGCATCGTCATCGCGGGCACCGGCCTGGGCCACGTCAACAAGCCGCTCTACCCGGCGCTCGAGAAGGCCATCCAGAAAGGCGTGCACGTCGTGATGACGGTGCAGACGCTCTGGGGCTACGCGCAGATGTACGTGTACGACACGGGCCGCGACCTGCTCGAGATCGGCGTCGTGCCGCTCGACAACATGCTGCCTGAAACCGCGCTGATGAAGCTGTCGTGGGTGCTCGCCCACACCGATGATCACGGCGAGGTACTGCGGATGATGCGGGCGGTGGTGTCACACGAGATCACCGACCGCGAGCCGCACAACGGTTACCTGATCATGCAGGGCGGACTCCCGGAGATCGAGGAGTTCATCCTGTCGCACTGGAAATGAACTCCGGTGGGTCATTCGGCCTGCGGCGGGCGGCTCACGGCTTGCGGCCAGCCACGCAACCGGCCCCCTCTCCACGCGCGGGACTCGAGCCACCGACGGTGAGGTGACGAATCGGGCGCGCCACGTCGAGTTCGTGCGGAAGGCCGCGGGCCGCGAGCCGCAAGGCGCGAGCCGGACTGTCGCACTGGAAGTGACGACGGGCGAGGGGCGGACTCAGCCCACGCGAGTCACCAGGGACCGGGTGGGGGCACGGCGTGCCGTGCCCTGAGGGAATCACAGGTCGGCCGGGGCATTCGCCTCGGCAAATCGGGAGTCAGACGCCGGAATGGACCGTCATCTTCATCCTACGTTCTCCGTTCTGCCCATAGGTCGGCGCTTCTTGACGGCCTGCTGGCTGGCGTTCGGGCTCGCGCTCGTGTGTGGTGCGGTCGCGACGGCGGCCACTCGGCCCGTGGCGCCGGCCGACCTGTTCGGCGTGAGGGACATCGGTGAGCTGCAGGTGTCGCCCGACGGCAGGACGGTGGCGCTCACCGTAGTCACGACCGACCTGGCCGCCAACCGCGTGCTGGCGCAGTTGATGACGATCGGCAGCGGGGGCGGCCAGCCGGTGCCGATCGCGGGCGTGCCCGACAACCCCTCGAGCCTCCGCTGGTCGCCGACCGGGACGCGGCTCGCGTTTGTCGCGGCGGACGGCACGGGGAACGCCGTCTTTGTGTGGGACTCGGCGAGTGGGCGCGTGCAGCGTGTCTGCGACTACGGCCGCGGCAACAGCTTCCAGTCCAAGGCGGGGAACGTACTCGCCTGGTCCCCGGACGCCAAGCGCCTGGCCTTCGTCGGCACCGCAGAGCCTGCGCCGCCGCCGCAGGACCCGCTGGTCGTCTCCCGCCTGCAGTACAAGACACGGACCGCGTTCTCGGACAACCGTCCGTCGCACATCTTCATTGTCCCGGCCTCGGGCGGCGTTCCGCGGCCTCTCACCTCAGGACCGTTCGACGAGCACTCGATCGACTGGGGCGGGGACGGCCGCGAGATCCTCTTCCTGTCGAATCGGGAACCGGATCCTGATGCGAGATTCAACTACGACATCTTCGCCGTGAACGTGGCGACGAGCAGCGTCCGGCGGCTGACCGAGACGCGCGGCGTCGAGTTCGAGCCGAGGCTGTCGCCGGACGGCCGCTGGATCGCCTTCACGGCCACCACGCGGCCCATCACCACGATCGACAGCATCGCCGAGGATGCGCACGTCTGGGTGATGCCGGCCGGGGGCGGCAGCGCCCGGGAGCTGAACGGCGCGCTCGACCGTCGCAGCAGCGCGCTGCTGTGGACGCCGGACAGCCGCCGGATTGTCTACCTCGCGGCCGACCACGGAAAGACGCTCGTGATGGAGGTCACGTCGGACGGACGCGAATCGCGAACCCTGGTGGATCGCCCGGCGCAAGTGTCGCTCCTCACGATGGCGCGCGACGGTTCGCTCGTGCTGGCGCTGTCCGACGCCGCCACGCCCCACGAGGTGTTTCGTCTTCGAGGACCGGGCGGCGACCTGCAGCCCCTCACGCAGTTGAACAGGGACGTCATGGCCGGCTGGACGCTGGTGGCACCCGAGCCGGTGACGCTTCGGAGTTTCGATGGCACAACGATCGAAGGCTGGTTTTACCCGGCGTCGGTCCCGGGCCGACGCGTCCCGATGCTGCTGACGATCCACGGCGGTCCGCACGGCGCCTTCGGGTACGCCTTCAACGGCAGCGCGCAGGTGAACGCATCGCGCGGCTACGCGACGCTCGTCATCAACCCGCGCGGCAGCACGGGATACGGGCAGGCGTTCGCCGACGGCTGCGTCGGCAACTGGGGCGGCGGCGACTTTCGCGACCTGATGGCGGGCGTCGACCAGGTGCTGAAGATCCACCCGGAGGTCGATCCCGATCGGCTCGGCGTGACGGGAGGCAGCTACGGCGGGTTCATGACCAACTGGATCATCACACAGACCCACCGCTTCAAGGCTGCCGTGGCGGTGGCGAGCCTCTCGAACCTCACGAGCTTCTATGCGACCTCGTTGTACCAGGACCTGGTGCACGCGGAGTTCAACGGGTTCCCATGGTCCGGGGACAACTTTGCGCGGCTCTGGCAGTGGTCTCCGCTTGCACACGTGGCCGGCGTCACGACGCCCACGCTGTTCATACACGGTGAACAGGACAACGACGTGCACATCACGCAGGCCGAGGAGATGTACACCGCACTGCGCCGCCAGGGCGTGGACGCGGTGTTGGCGCGCTATCCGCGCGAGGGCCACGGCTTCCGCGAGCCGCAGCACTCGCTCGACCGCATAATCCGCACCCTCGACTGGTTCGACAAATACCTGGCGAGGGCCTCTTCGCGGGCGTCGCGGTCCCCTCGATGAGACCTCGCCGGCAGGTCTCATCACCACCCCCACAGCCTTGGCACAGGAGCGATGCATGAACGAGGCGAACACGGTGGCTCGACGACGCGTGACCGTGACCCTGTTGGTCGGCCTCACGTTCTTGCTCGGCACGATGCCGTCTGCGGTCAGCAGCGCCGGCACGCTGCCGAAAGAACTCGCCCCACTGGCGTTCCTGCTGGGTGACTGGGAAGGCGGCGGCAGCGGTACGCCGGGCCAGGGCAGCGGCGGCACCTCGTTCGCGCCCCGCCTGCAGGACCGCGTCATCGTCCGCACCAACTTCGCGACGATCGCAGCGACCGACAAGGCGCCGGCCTCGCGCCATGACGACCTGATGATCATCTACGTGGACGATCAAGGCGCGATCCGGGCCGACTACTACGACAACGAAGGACACGTCATCCGATACGCCGTCACGACCATCGGCGAGGGCCAGGTGGTGTTTACCAGTGAGGCCTCGTCGAATGCGCCGCGCTATCGGATCACCTACCAGGCCGCGCCGGAGGGCATCGTCAAGGGCAGCTTCGCGATGGCGTCTCCCGGAAAGCCGGACGCGTTCACGCCCTATCTGACCTGGGACATGAGCCGGACGAAGAAGTCCCGGTAGACGCCAGAACGGCCGTGCCGGCCACCGGCCGTCCCGTCGTACCCGAGCGCTTTCCCCGCGAGACTCACTGGGCGCGCAACGAGCGCGGAGGGGAGACCATGTTCACCGACCTCGGCCATCTGGCCGTCATGTTCCTGAAGGAGGCGCCGGACGGCAAGGCAATGGCGGCAGCATTTCGCCCGGGCGCTCGGAGGAGTGCAACGCAGCTTCCGGGATCGACCGGCCCGCGCCCACGCTGCCGCCCTCGACGGCACGAGGAAGCCCAAGGCGGGTGAGGTGGTAAGTGCTAGAATGCTTGAGGATTAGCCGTATCCACGCCGGTCCAGACACGCATGAAGGTTCTCATTGCCAACCGCGGAGAAATCGCGGTCCGCGTGATTCGCGCGTGCCGCGAGATGGGCATCCCCACAGTCGCCGTCTACTCCGACTGCGATCGGGCAAGCCTGCACGTCCGCTTTGCCGATGAGGCGTACGCGATCGGGCCCAGCCCGCCCACCGAGAGCTACCTCCGCATCGACAAGCTTATCGACGTCGCCCGCCGCTCAGGGGCGGACGCGGTGCATCCTGGTTACGGCTTCCTGGCCGAGAATGCGGGCTTTGCGCGCGCCTGCGCCGATGCCGGGCTCATCTTCATCGGCCCGTCGCCCGACGCGATGGAACGGATGGGCAGCAAGACCGGCGCCCGCCGCGTGGCGATCGACGCGGCGGTGCCCGTCGTGCCCGGCACCGTCGAGCCGCTCGGCCCGTCGGTCAGCGACGCCGAGATTGCCAGGCTGGCCGCCTCCATCGGCTACCCGGTGTTCGTCAAGGCCGTGGCCGGCGGCGGGGGCAAGGGGATGCGCCTCGTCACTGCGCCCGAAGACCTCACGTCCGCCATCCGTGCGGCCAGGTCCGAAGCCGGCTCGTCGTTCGGCGACTCGCACATCTACATCGAGCGGCAGCTCCAGTTCCCGCGCCACATCGAGATCCAGTTGCTCGCCGACCATCACGGCGCGGTCGTGCCGTTCGTGGAGCGCGAGTGCTCGATCCAGCGGCGCCACCAGAAGGTGCTCGAGGAATCGCCGTCCGTGGCGGTTACGCCTGAGATCCGGGCGGCCCTCGCCTCCGCCGCGTGCGCGGTGGCCCGCGCGGTCGGCTACACCAACGCCGGCACGATCGAGTTCCTCCTGGACCGCGAAGGCCACTTCTACTTCCTGGAGATGAACACGCGGCTCCAGGTCGAACACCCGATCACCGAGCTGGTGTCGGGGGTGGACCTGGTGCACTGGCAACTGAAGATTGCGCAGGGCGAACCTCTCACGCTGAGCCGCGAGATCGCGCTTCACCCGCGCGGCCACGCCATCGAGTGCCGGATCTATGCCGAGGACCCGGACAACGGCTTCATGCCGTCGCCCGGCCGGATGCTCGGCCGCCGCGTGCCCGGCGGGCCGGGGATCCGTCGCGACGACGGTGGTGCGACGCCGGGGCTGGACGTGCCCATCTTCTACGACCCGCTGATCGCGAAGCTCTCGGTATGGGGGGGGGACCGGGGTCAGGCGATCATGCGGATGGCCCGAGCGCTAGGCGAGTACGAAGTCCGCGGGATCAAAACCAGCATTCCGTTCTTCCGCTGGCTGCTGGACGACGAGGATTTTCGCCAGGGACGGTTCGACACGACGTTCCTGGACCGGGAGCTGGCGCGTCGGAACGGCCAGCCGTTCGTGACGGTTCCAGGCGAGGCCGAGCACGTCGCCTTGCTGGCCGCGGCCATCCATGCGTACGAACGGGCGACGCCCGGCAACGCGGCGACGGGCGCGGGCCAGGGTTCGGCACGCGGTTGGGCTCTGACGGGCAGGCTCGACGGCTTGCGATGAAACGTTCGGTCGATGACTCGTCAGATCTCTCTTGATAGCGTTGGCATCGCGGCTGGCCTGGCCGTGATGCCATACGCCGCCCGGGGTCGCCATGAACGTCGAGATTGAGGTCAACGGTCAGCCGCACGCGGTCAAGGTCGAGCGCGTGGGCTCTCGCTATCGGATCGAATCGGAGGGGCGCGTGGACGTCGTGGACGTTGCTCGGGTGGATCGCACCACAATCTCGATGATCCTGGATGGTGAACGCCAGAGCAGCCACGAGGCGACGCTGCTCGAGCGGCGTGAGCCCGGCGAAGTCGAGGTCCATCTTCGCGCCGGCGTCGTGCACACGCGCGTCGCCGGCGCGCCAGGTCAGCGCCGCTGGAGCGCCAGGGGTGCGGTGTTCGGCGGGGCGGGCGGGCCGCAGCGCGTCACGGCTCCGATGCCGGGCAAGATCGTCAAGGTGCTGGTGAAGCCAGGCGACACGGTCGCGGCGCGGCAGGGTCTCGTCGTCATCGAGGCGATGAAGATGGAGAACGAGTTGCGGGCCGCGCGCGCGGGCGAGGTGAAAGACGTCCATGTGGCCGAAGGCGACGTGGTCGAGGCCGGGCGACTCCTAACGGTGATCGAGTGATCCTTTCCTCCCTCCGCCGGCGCTGGCCCGAGGCCGCCCTCATCGTGGTGCTTGCCCTTGTCGCGTTCTACACGGGGCTGGCGTGGCGGACCCTCGCAGTCGTGCTGATGGGCGGCGTGGCGATCTTCGCCGTTCGCCGCCGCGTGCGCGACCTCGCCGTGGGCGCGCTGCTCACCGTCGCCCTGCTCGTCGTCACCATCGCCATCACGTTCACCATCGACCTCGGCCAGGTGTTCGGCGGAGCGGTCAAGCAGCTCGCCGAACGCTACGGGACCAAGTCCCTCGAGCGGCCGCTGCACATCGGGCGGCTTGGCATCCAGATCGCCCGCGGCCGCTTCATCGTCGAGGACCTGCGAATCGACGGGCTCGAGCCCAAGGACACGCCGTTCTTTACGGCCAAGACGATCCTCGTGGACCTTCCCTGGTGGCAGGTCTTCAACTCGCGGGAGCTCTTCATCCGGTCGCTCGAGATGAGCGACTGGACGATCCAGCTCGAGAGGTTCGCGGGCGGCGACAACCTGCCGAAGCTGAAGCGCGAGTCGAACGAGCCGCAGGGGCCGAAGCGCTTCACCACGACGCTCTACTACATGCACGCCTACCGCGGGCAGTTCACGTACATCGACCACGGCACGTGGACGACCGTGGCGCGGAACCTCGACGTCTACCTGCGCCACAATACGGGCGACTACCTGGGCACCGCGAGCATCACGGACGGCATGGTGAAGATCAAGGACTACCTGCCGATGCGGTCCGACATGCGCGCGACGTTCAAGGTGGACGGCGGGCTCATCCGGCTGCCGGAGATCGTCCTTGACACCGACGGGGCGCACTCGCTGGTCACCGGCCAAATTGATCTGGCCAACTGGCCGGAAATGGTTTACAACGTCGATTCCCGGGTAGACCTCTGGCGGATGCGCGAGATCTTCTTCGCGAACGAGTCGTGGCGCAGCCGCGGCGAGGCGCGCTTCAAGGGGACGTTTCACCTGTTCAAGGGCGGCCACCAGCTGAAGGGCGATTTTGCCAGCGTCCTCGCGCACGTCAACGTGTTCGGCTTTCCCGACCTGCGGGGCTCGCTCGTCTGGGAGCCGAACCGCTTCGAGGTGACGAACGCGACGGCAGGGTTCTACGACGGCAGCGCGAAGTTTCGGTACCTGATGGCGCCGCTCTCCGACCCGCGCCCGGCGGTTGCCCGCTGGGAGGTGAGCTACCAGGGCGTCGACCTGCTGCAGCTCTCGGACGCCCTCCAGATGCGCGGCATTCGGCTGCTCGGTCGGGCCAGCGGCCAGAACCTGCTCGAGTGGCCGCTCGGCGCCTTCTCGGAGCATCGCGGGCACGGGAAGGTGAGCGTGGTGCCCCCGGCCGACCGCACGCTGCTCGCGCGCGCGCCGCAGCCCCAGGAGTCGGCGATCCACGACGAGGCGCCAGAGTACGGCCCCGAGCGCGACGTGAACCGCTTTCCGAAGCCGACGGCGATCGGCGGCCAGTTCTCGTACCGGTTCGACGCGCACTGGCTCGATGTCGACCCGGGTCATATGGCGACCGAGCGCACGTACGTCGAGTTCGAGGGACGGACCGCATTCGGGGAGCAATCGCAGTTCCCGTTCTACGCTCGCAGCGCCGACTGGCAGGAGAGCGACCGCCTGCTGGCCGGCATCATCACCGCGTTCGGATCCCCCACCGGCATCATCAGGGTCGGCGGGTTCGGCGAGTTCAACGGGACGATGACCAAGTCGTTCAAGAACCCGCTGGTCCAGGGCCGCTTCGTCGGCGACCGCCTCCGCGCCTGGGATGTCGTGTGGGGCCGCGCGACCGGGCAGCTCTCGATCGAGAATGGGTATGTGGACGTCACGAAGGCCGTGGCGACAACCGAGGGTTCGTCGGTCGAGGCCGAGGGACGGTTCTCGCTCGGGTACCCGCGGAAGGATGGCGGGGAGGAAATCAACGCGCGGTTCGTGTTGAAGGATCGCCCGATGCGCGATCTGCGGCACGCGTTCCAGCTCGACGACTGGCCGCTCGACGGCAAGGTCTCCGGCGAGTTCAGGCTCTACGACAAGTACACGCGGCCGTTCGGCTACGGCCGCATCGCGATCACCGATGCCGTGGCATGGGGTGAACCGTTCGAGAGCGCGACCGCGCCGATGCGGTTCGAGGGGCACGGCGTCAGGCTGGACGCCATGGAGATCCGCAAGAGCGGTGGGACGGTGACCGGCGCGGCGTATGTCGGCTGGGAAGGACGCTACTCGTTCAACGCGCACGGCGACCGGATTGCGCTCGAGACCGTCGCCTCCATGAAATACGGCAAGGCGGAGTGGTCTGGGCTGATGCACTTCTCCGCGACGGGCGCTTCGACCTTCCAGAGCCCTCGGTACGAGGTGCAGATGGGCGCCGAGGACGTATTCCTCGGCGAGGAAGGCATCGGCGCCGTCGCCATCCGGCTGGACGTCAAGGATCGCCTGCTCACGATCGACCAGATCGAGGCCGCGGGGCTTGGCGTGTCGGGCTCGGGGCAGATCGAGATGTCGCCGAACCTGGACGCCGACTTGAGCTTCCGGTTCAACAAGACGCTGCTCGATCCCTACGTGCGGCTCTTCGAGCCCAGGCTCTCTCCGTTCGCGCGCGCGGTCGCGAGCGGCAGCATTCACGTCGTCGGCCAGCTGGCGAACTGGGATCGGCTGTTCGCGAGCGCGACGGTCGATGCCCTGGAGGTCAGCCTGTTCGACTATCAGATTCAGAACGACGGCCCCATGCGGCTGACGTTCGAGAACAACACGTTGTCCGCGCAACAGCTCAAGCTGGCGGGCAAGGACACCAGGCTCGACGTGTCGGGCGGCGTGGCGCTGAAAGAGAATCGGATCGCGGTGAAGGTCTCGGGCGATGTCAACCTCGGCATCCTGCAGGCGTTCTTCCGCAACGTGCGCAGTTCGGGCCGCGCCGCGCTACGGGGCGAGATCAACGGGTCGTTGAGCAAGCCGGAGTTCTCGGGGTCGGCGAAGATCGAGGACGGCCGAATCCGGTACGTTGACCTGCCGTCGCTCCAGGCGATCAACGGTCGCGTGACGTTCGCGAGCGACGGGATCCGGCTCGAGGAGATGACGGCGCAGATCGCAGGCGGGCAGGTGGGGCTTGGCGGTCGCGTCGAGATGAACGGCTTCACGCTCGGACAGCTCAGCCTGTCGGCGACCGGCGAGAGCATGGAGTTCGACTACCCGGTGGGCTTCCGCTCGACGGTCGATGCGCAACTGGACCTCGTGGGCACGATGGCGGCACCGACGCTCCGCGGCACGGTGACCGTGAAGAACGCGCTCTACAACAAGCGCGTGGATCTGGTGCCCGGGCTCATCGAACTGGCCAGCGGCCGGCCGTCGTCCGGGGGGAGTGCATCGTCGGCCGCAATGAGCGTCCCGCTCCGCTTCGACGTCCGCATCCAGGCCCCGTCCTCTCTCCGCATCGAGAGCAACTTCGCCCACCTGGTCGCCAGCGCAGACCTCGTGCTGCGCGGGAGCTACGACCGCCCGGTCCTGCTCGGCCGCGCGGAGGTCGAGCAGGGCGAGGCGATCATCGAAGGCAAGCGTTACATGGTCCGGCACGGCACCGCCGACTTCTCCAACCCGACGAAGCTCGAACCGTTCCTCAACCTCGAAGGAGAAACGCTGATCCGGGTGCCGGGCCAGACCTACATCGTGAACGTGCAGCTCGTCGGCACGATCGATCGGCTGGATACGCAGCTCACCGCGGACCCGCCGCTCTCGCGGATCGAGATTCTGTCTCTGCTCTTCGGCGGGGACACGGCGCGCGCCGAGGCGCGCGACGCCGAACTGAGAACACTGCAGCGGGAAGAGAGCCAGCGGAGCCTCGCGACGTCCCGGCTGCAGCAGGCGGCCGTCGGCGTGGCGACAGCCCCGATCACCAGGGCGGTGGAACAGGCCTTCGGCCTCGACACGTTCCAGATCACGCCGAGCGTGGGCTACGACCCGTACCAGCGACTCAACCCGACAGCGCGGCTCACGGTGGGCAAGCGGATCTCCAACAAGGTGTACCTGACATTCTCCAGAAGCCTCAACACGCCTGCTGGAGCCGACCAGGTCATCCTCCTCGAGTACGATCAGAACGACCGTCTGTCCTGGATCTTCTCGCGGAACGAAGATGGCACCTACGCGCTCGACGTGCGCGTGAGGCACGTATTCTGATGCGCCAGCGGGTTCCGTTCCTCGTCGCCCTGCTCGTCCTCCTCACGGCCGCCGCGTCGTTGGCGCAGTCGCCGCCGCCCAGGTCCTCGGTGGATCAGTTCCTCGGGAAGCCGATCGTCGAGGTGCGCCTGAGCATCGACGGGCGCGAGAGGCGCGACCAGGAGATCCTGCGCGTGCTCGACACCGTGACCGGGGCGCCGCTCACGGCCGCCGCGGTGCGCGAGAGCATCATCCACCTGATGGCGCTCGCCCGCTTCGACGACGTCAAGGTGAGTGCGGAGATTGCGCCGGGCGGCGTCGTCCTCACGTACGACCTGGCGTCCGTTCACTCGGTGAAGTCGATCGAGTTCCGCGGCGACCTCGGTCTGCCGCTTCGTCAACTGCGCTCGGCGGTGGTCGATCGCTACACCACGTCGCCTCCAATCTCCCGGGCCGAGGAGATCGCGACGATGCTCGAAGCGCTGTGCCGCGACCACGGATTCATGAAAGCGACCGTGCGGCTCTCGGCCGAGGTGGCGCACGACCCGGATCGCACCCGGATGATCTTCGAGGTGACGGCGGGCCCGCCGGCCCGAATCGGGGCGGCGAGCGTCGATGGCGCGCCCGACGGGAATGCCGCACAGGTACTCTCGCGGCTCGGGCTCCGGCCCGGCGCTCGGTTCGATCGCCTGGCGCTCGACGCGGCCGTCGCGCGCTATGTCGAAGAGTTCCGCGCGAAGGGTTTCCTCGAAGCGAAGGTCGAACCGGACATCGCGTACTCGCCCAGTCGCGAGCAGGCCGATGTGACGGTACGGATGGTGCGCGGGCCCCAGGTGACCGTGACGTTCCGCGGCGAGCCGCTGCCCGAGAAGCGGCTCGCCGAGCTCTCGGCGCAACTGCGGGATCGTCCTCTCGACCTCGATGTGCTCGAGAACGAGGAGCGGAGCATCGAGGACGAGCTGCGCGCCAAGGGATACCGTGATGCCTCCGCGCCGTTCACCCGCGAGCCGCGCGGCGAGAGGCAGATGCAGATCGTGTTCACCGTCAAGCGGGGACCACAATATCGCGTGGCGGCGGTGGACGTGGCCGGCAACCAGCAGCTGCCTCGCGGCGAGATCCAGCCTGTGCTCCGCGTCGAGCGCGGCCAGTTGTACGTCAAGGCGCGGGTCGATGCCGACGCATCGGCCATCGTGGCGTTCTACCGGCGGCAGGGGTTCCGGACCGCGGATGCCGTGGCGAGCGCCGTGCCGCTCGGCGCCGATCCCACCCAGCTCGTCGTCAGGCTCGCGATCACCGAGGGGCCCCGGACGACGATCAGTGGCCTCGAGTTCGAGGGCGTGTCGGCGATCCCGCGCACCGTCCTTCAGAAGGCGATCGGATCGCAGGTGAACGGCCCGTTCTTCCAGCCGCAGATCGAGTCCGATCGCGAAGCGGTGTTGTACGAGTACCAGGCGCGAGGCTACCAGCAGGCGACGGTGACCGTGCCGCCAGGACTCAGCCAGGACGGCACGCGGTTCAACCTGCGTTTCGTCGTCGAGGAAGGCCCGCAGAGCCTCATCGATCACGTGCTGATCGTCGGCAACACCCGGACGAAGTCCGCGACGATCGAACGCGAACTCCGCCTGGGGCCGGGCATGCCGCTTTCGGTTCCGGCGCTGGCCGAGGCCCAGCGACGACTCAGCTCGCTCGGGCTCTTCCGGAGAGTCCAGATCTCCCCGCTGGACCGCAGCGTCGACAACCGCCAGGACGTGGTGGTCACGGTCCAGGAGGCGCCGGTCAACTCCATCGGGTACGGCGGCGGGCTCGAGGGCGCGCTCCGCCTGAGGACGAACGCCGCGACCGGCGTGCCCGAGGAGCGTTTCGACCTCGCGCCACGCGGCTTCTTCGAGATCGGCCGGCGGAATCTCTGGGGCAAGAACCGGTCGATCGACCTGTTCGTCCGTGGTGCCATCCGTTCGAGCGACCAGTTCAATACCGACCAGGCGACCACCGCGTCAATATCGTCCTTGGGTGATCCGGGCTCGGGGTTTCGCGAGTACCGGGTGCTTGGCGCGTACCGGGAACCGAGGTTCATGGACCTCCCCATCGACGTGGTCGTCACGGGCGGCGTCGAACAGGCCATCCGCTCGACCTTCGACTTCAACCGGAGACAGGTTCTCCTGGAGGGAAGCCACCGATTCGGCAAGAGCCTCAGCCTGGCGGGCCGGTACTCCTTCGGTCACACGCGGCTCTTCAACGAGCGCATCGACCCGGCGAGCCAGTTGGACGTGGACAAGGTGTTTCCACGAGTTCGGCTCTCGGCGTTCTCGGCGTCGGTCGTTCGCAGCACCCGCGACGACGCGTTCGAGCCGACGCAGGGAACGCTGGCGTCGTTCGACGGCACGCTGGCGCCGCGAGCGATTGGCTCCGAGGTCGGTTTCATCAAGGGTTCCTGGCAGGGATTTGTCTACAAGCGGATGCCGGTGCTCGGCGGGGCCGTGCTGGCCGCGGGTGCCCGCCTGGGACTGGCATTCGGGTTCGAGCAAATCGTCGTGAACCAGGACGGCCAGACCGTCATCCTCGATCAGGAATTGCCGGCCAGCGAACGCTTCTTTGCCGGCGGCGACACGTCCGTGCGAGGGTTCGCGCTCGACCGGCTCGGGGCGAAGAGCACGCTGGACCAGAACGGCGTGTCGAACGGCGGCAACGGCCTGGTGATTTTCAACGCCGAGTTGCGCTTTCCGCTCTGGCATCAGAAGTCGCTGGGCGGGGCGGTCTTCATCGATACGGGCAATGTGTTCGCGAAGGTGAGCGACATCAGCCTGGGGGAATTGCGAAGCGCCGTGGGATTCGGCATACGGTGGAAGTCGCCGGTGGGACCGCTTCGGGTGGACCTGGCGTGGAAAATACATCCCATCACGTTCGCGAACGGCACGCGCGAGAGCCCGTTCGCCTGGTACGTGACGATCGGGCAGGCGTTCTAGCGAAGCTCCGCCTCAAACCGCCGAGGGTTTCCCCACGGCATCGGGAATTCAGAAGACGGAATTCGAAAGACAGAAGGCAGGATGCGGAATACGTCACTGGTACTGCTCGGCGTCGTTGCCGTGGGCCTCGGGCACCTCGCCGGCGCGGAGGTGATCGACCGCGTGCTGGCCGTCGTCAACTCGCAGGTCGTGACGCTGTCCGACGTCCGGGCCGCGCAGACGTTCGGCCTCGTGCCGGCGGCGACGCCAGCCGAGACGACGAACGACGTGCTGGCCTACCTGGTGAACCGCCAGTTGATGCTCAGCGAGGTCGATCGCTACTCGGCCCCGGACCCGGCCCCGGCCCTTCTCGACCGGCGGATGGTGCAGATTCGATCGACGTTCCCGGGGGCCGCGCAGTACGAGCAGGCGCTCGCCGGGACGGCGATGACCGAGGGACGGCTGCGGAACGTGATTGCCGACAACGTGAGGATCGAGACCTACGTGAACCAGCGGTTCGGCGCGGCGGCCCAGCCGACTTCCGAGGAAGTGCAGCGCTATTACCTGGAGCACCCGGTGGTCTTCACGCGGGATGGCCGCCTGGCGCCGTTCGACGATGTGCAGGTCCAGGCACAGGAACGCCTGGCCGCCGAACGGCGGCGCGCGCTGATCACCGACTGGCTGGACCGGCTCCGACGGCGGGCGTCTGTGACGACACTGCTGACGCCGGGGCGCTAGTATTTCGGCGGCCCGAGCCGCCTATCGCGGGACGGCGAAGATCCTGACTTCCGGCCCGGGGTGTTCCGGCGATGGCTGCACGGAGAAAACCAGCGTCAGTCGCTTGAAGAGGTCCTGGTAGGCCAGGTACTGGGGTTGGAACTGATTCGGGACTGCAAAGAACCGCTCGTAGACCGCTGACGTCGCCACGACGTAGTCGACATTCCCGCCAAGATAGAAGTCGAGTCCCTTGTCCGTCACCGACCGCACGTACTCCACCTGGTAGCGCCCTGTCGGAAATTGCAGCGCGGCGGCCTCGTGGATCACGCGGGCCCCGGGCTTCACGTTCTGCGCGATCCAGTCGAACGCCAGCGCGTAGGTCCACCGACGAGCGATCTCGCGATCGAACGAGACCGATGTGATCGCGGGTTGTACCAACGTGGCGGCGGTCAGCGCCACGATTGCGGCCGTCCTGACCGCGCGCGGCACCGCAAAACGCCGGAACCAGCCCACGCCCGACACGACCGCCACGGCCACCAGCAGGCAGACGAACGGGATCGCCGGCATCAGGTAGCGCGCGAAGATCAGGGTCCGGTCGATGATCATCAACCAGAAGATCGGGAGGAACACGAGGACCATCGCGAACTTCGCGCGCCCGGGCCCGCGGACGAGGCGAACGGCGAAGAGCACCAGCCCGGCACCGGCGAGCAGGAGGCTTGGCCACCCCATGGCGTTACGCAGGTGCTTCAGATAGATCTGCCAGCCGGGTTCAGCTGAAGTGGCGCGTCTCGGAACGGCGGCCGCGAGGCCGCCGAAACCGTTGAGAAATGCGGGGAGATCAAGGACGGTGTAAGGCGCAACGAGGAGGAACGCCGCGAAGAACGCGGCGAGCGTGACCAGGACGTGGCGCAACCGGGCCTGCAGCGGCACCGTCAGCATGATGGCAGCGACGAGCGGCAGCAGGATCGACACCCAAGCCGTGTACTTGGTGCCGGCCGCCAGCCCTGCCGCGGCGCCCGCCCACGCAAAGGCCGACCCGGAGCCCTGCTCGTGCGCGCGCAGCGACAGGACGAGCGCCAGAGTCACAAAAAACGTCATCGGCACGTCGGTCAGCACGTAGTGCGATTCACGGACGTGGATCGGCACGACGGCGAACACGGCCGCCGCAAGCAGCGCATGACGCGTGCCCCAGCGGGTTCCCGCGAGGTAGACGAGGTAGACGGTAGCCGTGCCGAACGCGGCCGTGAGCGCGCGTCCCCAGAGATAGAAGTCGTAGTCGCCGACCTGCGCGAGCGACGACCACGCGCCCGCCGACGCCCCCGCCAGGAACCGGACGACGATGACCGCCGCCTGCAGGTACAGGTAGAGACCCGGGTAGTCGAAAAAGTGCGGATTGAAGTCACCGGTCTTCACCATCGTGAGCGACCGGATCATAATCTGCGGTTCGTCGACGCCAAGCGACGAGGGCAGGCCGCCTCCGAGCCCCCAGAAACGCAGCACGGCCGCGACGGCCATGATGAGGCCGATAACGAGGACAGATGTCCGCATATCGCTGGCTGTGTGCCGCTCGTGCTCTATCACCGCGTTCCTCACGTCGATCGGCGGGCCTGGCGCCCCGCCCAATTCCCAGCGCCTCATTCTAGCCCAGCAGTCGCTGGTACAACGCCATTGTTCTCTCAGCCACCGCGTCCCACGAGAACTCGCGTTCCACGAGCGCGCGGCCGGCATCACCGAGCGCCGCGAGGCGACCACGCCGGGCCATCGCGTCGAGCAGGGCGGCAGCGAGTGCGTCGGGATCTCCAGGCGGAACCAGCCAGCCCGTCTCTCCGGGGCGGACCTTGTCCGGCAACCCTCCCGCCGTCGTCGCCACGACGGCGCGGCGATGGGCCATCGCCTCCAGCGTGACCAGCGAACTGCCCTCGTAGAGCGTCGGGTGAACGAAGATGTCAGCCGCTTCGTACCACGCGTGGAGGTCCGCTGAACTCGTCCGACCCATCAGCCGGACGCGGTCGGTGAGCCCGAGGGCCGCAAGCTGGCGCTGGATCGTCGCCCGGAATGGGCCGTCGCCAATCAGCACCCAGTACCACGAGCGGCCACGAAGCGCGGCAAGCGCCTGCGCGAGCACGTGGAAGCCCTTGTTCTGCTCGAGGCGGCCCACGCTGACCAGGATGCACTCAGCGTCCGCCGGGACGAACCGGCGCATGTGATGGCCATCGGCCGGCCGGGCGAGGGATTCGCACGTGTCGAGGTCAATCGCGTTGGGAATCGTCGCCATGCGATCGGCCCCGACGTTCAGGTAGCGCTGCACGGACGGCTCGATCGACCGGTCGGTGGCAATCACGCACTCCGCCCTGTTCGCGCACGCTCGAACCGCCCAGCGAAGCGGGGCGTATCCGAGGCTCTTGAGGTGCCCGCCCGCGAACCGGCTCCCGGTGCCTCCGAATTCCTCGAGGCCCTGCGGGTTCAGCACCAGCGGGGCCCGCGCACGAAGAGCCGGCCGGGCCAGCGCATAGCCCAGCACGCTGGCGCCGAGGCCGTGGACAATGTCCACGTCGCCCGACTCGACCAGGCGGCCGGCCAGACGCCCGGCGCGCATGCCGAACAGCGGATAGGCGGTGCTGCGATCGAGAACGGTCGTGCCGCGTCGGCCCGCGAACGGGAAGGTCGTGTACGGGACGAACCGGACCGTCAGCGGCGCACCGCTGCCAATGGTGGCGGCCGCGTCCTCCGGGGTGATGGCGGTGTCCGGGGTTCGCGTGATCAGGTTGACCCCGATCCCGCGTTTCGCCAGGTGACGCGCGAGATCCGCCACGTGACGCTCGAGCCCGCCGTATCCGTGCAACGGGTAGACGGCGCGCGACACGATCGCGACGCGCAGCTGTTCACGCATGGCCGGATGTCACCTCGAGATACACGCCCTCGATACGCTCCACCACGCGGTCCGCAGAGAAGTTGGCCTCGACGTGCTCCCGTGCCGCCGCGCTGAGCCGAGCGGATAGCGCAGGATCGCCGACCAGCCGCGCCACATCATCCGCCAGCGCTTCGGCGCTCGACGACAGCAGCCCCGTACGACCGGGGATGACGATGTCGCGGGTGCCGCCCGTGTCCATCGCGGCAATCGGGATCCCAAGCGCGCTGGCCTCGAGGAGCACGCGGCTGAGCGATTCCGGGCCCTGTGACGGAAAGACCAGCAGCGACGCCGCGCCCAGCCAGCCGAGCGCTTCTTCCCTTGGCAGCCACCCGGTGAGCCTGATCTCCCGCGACGACTCGCGCGCCCAGCGTTCGACCAGCGGGCGATCGGGGCCGTCCCCGATGACGACGAGCGGCCACCGAAGGTCCGCGCGATCGACCGCGATCAGCAGCTTGCGCGTGCCCTTGTTGGGCGCAAGCTTGCCCATGTAGAGGGCGAACGGATTCCGAGCGGACGGTCGATGGGTTCGGGCGGCTGCGCGGATCGATTCGATGTCAACGGGATTCGGAATGGTGATGGTCCGCCCGGGCAGAAGGCCGACGGCACGCGCCGAGAGATCCCGCGCGATCGTCGAACTCACCGCGATCACGCGGCTGGCCCGGCAGAGCGCCTGCTGCTTGCGTGCCAGGTTCGCCCGCATGTAGGGCACGAGCGGCACCGCCAGAGGCCACGCGGCGCCGGCCCTCGGCCGGATGCAGCGCAGCATGCCGGACGTCGAGCAGGCAGGGCACAAGGCGTCCGCGCCCGGATCGTGAATGAGATCCGACCAGTAGCAGACCGGCCAGTAGTCGCGCACGGTGGCGACCGAGGGAATGCCGGCCGCAGCCGCGGCGTTGACGGCCGCCGGGATCGTCATGACGTGCTGGCCGTGGACGACCTGCGCGCCGGACTCCGCGATCACGCTGCGAAGGACATCGGCCAGCCGCGCGGTGAGCCGCTCGTTCTTTAGGTAGTTTCGCGCAAACGGGATCGGGGGTGCGAAGACGCCAATCTCGCGCACGACCAAGCCGTCGTACTCGCGCTGCCCGTCGGGCCGCCCCGGCCGGGGCTGGACGATCGTCAGTTGGTGCCCGCGCGCCCGAAGCCCGCGCGCCAGTTCATAGGTGCTCCAGCCGCTGCCCCCGCAGTCGGGTGGAAACGAATCGGTGGCGATGAGCACCTTCATGATGTCGTGTCCCGCGCGCGGCCGCGCCTCGTCAGTGCCTGCTCGATGGCCTCCTGCAGACGGGCACAGTGTCCCGCCCAGCTGAACTCGTTGACCGCGCGGGCCCGCGCGGCCGCGCCGAGTCGCCTGCGCGTCTCGACATCCTGCAACCGTTCGACCGCCCGGGCGAGCGCGAGGGGATCGCGCGGGTCGTACAACAGGCCGTCGCGCCCATCGGCGACGATGCGGCGGATGCCGTC
>Ga0209745_1000451_pt1 | contig 24748 bp, 19 predicted proteins | sample BarGraNGADG00312_FD_184495 | JGI IMG/M metagenome (GOLD analysis project Ga0209745, IMG submission 184495) | Arctic peat soil microbial communities from Barrow, Alaska - Barrow Graham LP Ref core NGADG0004-312 (SPAdes) (version 2) | ecosystem: Environmental > Terrestrial > Soil > Wetlands > Peat...
CCTGCAGCCGCCGCACGCCGACCCGCTGCCTGGCGCCGACCAGGACGAGCTCGAGCAGCGCGCCGCCGCTGCCCGGGCCGCCGTGGAAGGGGCCGCCGCTGCCCTGGACGAAGCCCTCTCCGATGCGGCCCAGCTCGACCGGCTCCGCGCAGCGGTCGCCACTACCTGGTCCCTGGCCGTCGGCGACGCCGCGATCCCCGTGGAGACCACAGCGGACGGCTGGTCGACCGCCGCCGTCCGCGCCCGGGCACAGCTGGGCGCCCGGCTTGCAGAAGCCGACACGATCCAGGCGCCCGCCTTCGACACGGGGCGGCAGGCGCAACTGCTGCGCACCCTGCGGACGCTGCTGGGACCCGGATCGGTGGCCCTGCCCCGGTTCATCCCGTCGACAGCCGCCGACCTCGTCGCGTCCCGTGACGACCCCGGCCTTGGCGGCGAACCCCTCGCGGCCGAGGTGTGGCTCACCCGGATGGAGCGCGTCCGGGAGCCCCTGCGGCAACTCGGCATCGCGCTGCGGGAGGCCGAAGCTCTCGGCGGTCCGGCGTTCACCCTCGGTGTCGCGCAGGTGCCCCACCAGGCCGGGGCAGTGTGGAACGCGCTGCCGGCACCCAGCTACGTCGACGGCGCCGCGTCGCTCGTGCTCACCGGCGTCGACCTGATCGCTCCCGGAAAGGAACTGGCCGGGCTCCTGATCGACGAATGGGGCGAGGTCGTCCCGTCCGCCACGGAGACCACCGGGATCGCATTCCGCTACGACCCGCCCGACCTGATGGCGCCCCAGGCCATCCTGCTGGCGGTGCCGCCGGTGCTCGGCGAGCCGTGGACCGTCGGCACCCTCAACCAGGTGCTCGTCGAGACCCTCGAACAGGCGCACTTGCGGGCCGTCCCGCCAGCGGCACTCGGCGCGGTGCGCCAGTACCTGCCGGCAACGATGCTGGCCTTCAACGCCGAGGGGGACGCCGTGTCGACCAACCCCAACGCGCTCACGCAGGAGAAGGACGGCTGACATGGCGTCGATCACCACGTTCTCCCGGCTTGAACCGGAGCCACTGCGTCCCGACGTCACCGCCGGTGCCACCGCGCCGGTGCAGGATCCGCTGTGGCTGTTGGCGCGGCAGTGGCAGGTGGGGGAGTTCGCCGCCCAGGACGGCGGCACCCCGGTGCTGGCGCGCTGGCGGGGCGTGGCGGCCCTGCCGACGCGGTTCGTGCCCGGCCCGATCCCGCCCAACACGCAGCTGCAGGCGCCGAAGTTCGATGCGATGACGGCCCCGCTGGAGACGCTGATCGAGCGCGTCGGGGCGCCGATGCCGTCCGGCGCTGTGGGTGCGGAGGGCCTGCGCCTGGGCGTGGACACCGGACGGCTGTACCTGCGGCTGCTGGCCGCACAGACCACGTCGCGGGACTACGGGCCCGACGTGGTGCGCGCGTTCGCCGTCCCTGAACTCGATTCCGACGAGCTGGCCGTGCTCGACCCGGCCACCGCCGGCTACGCGCAGCTCCATGCCGGGCGCAGCCTGGACGGACGGCTGCTCCGTGCCGAGCTGGACGGTCGTGACCTGCCCCGGCTCAACGTGACCATCGAGCAGGGTGACCGCGCAGAGCTGCGGGCTGCCAGCGCAGACTGGCTTCGGCTGGTCGCAGGCCTGTTCGCCGACACCGATGTCGACAACAGCAGCTGGCAGCCCGCTCGGTTCGAGTACACCGCGTCGCTCGGCGCCCGGCGTTCGGCGGACGCGTTCGGCGAGACCACTCTGACCGCCGCCCGCTACGACAGCGACACCCTCGACTGGTACGAGTTCGACGTGAACGGCGAGGTCAACCTCGGCACCACGGCAGCCGAGGCCGGCGAGGTGGTGACACGCACCCTGATGCCGGCGGCTGTGACATCCCCGGGCCTGCCGGCCCGCCGGTTCTGGGAGTTCGAGGACGGACGGCTCAACCTCGCGAGCCTGCAGCCCGCGGAGACGGACCTCGCCCAGCTGCTGCTCATCGAAACCCTCTCCGGCTACGGCAACGACTGGTTCGTCATCGGGGTGGAGCTCCCCGTGGGTCGGCTCGTCTCCGGCAGGTCGCTGGTTGTAACAGACACCTTCGGCACGCGGACGCTGCTGCGTCCCCACGGCGATCCGGCTACCGGGGGCTCGGGTCGGTGGGGCCTCTTCCAACAGGCGATGCCGTTCGACCCGGAGGAGCCCGAGGGTGCGGCGATCACGAACCTGCTGTACCTGGCGCCGCGGCTCGCGCAGCCCGTCCTCGGCCCGGTCGTCGAACAGGTGGTGCTCGCCCGCGACGAACAGGCGAACCTCGGATGGGCGGTCGAGCAGTTGCGGGAGTCACCGCTGCAGGTGGGCGTCGAACTCAGCGCCGCCCGTCCTCCCGACGCCCTTGGCGATCCGGACGTCGCGCCCGACTATCACCTGGCGCAGGCGCCGCCTCCGCACTGGATCCCGCTGCTGCCGGTGCGCCCGGGCGACAGCGAGCAGATCGTGCTTGCCCGTGGCTCCGTCCTCGATGCCGGGGGACGCCGGGTGGTCCGCAGCGTGACCGACCTGCTCGGCGGCGGCGCCGACGGTGCACTGCTGATTCCCGAGGAGGAGGTGCCGGCCGGCGGAATCATCGTGCAGCGGTCCTACCAGGCTGCGCGCTGGGTGGACGGCAGCCTGCACGTCTGGGCCGCCCACCGCACCAGGGTGTCCAGCGGGCTGCCGCCCAGCGGCGTCCGCTACGACTACCTCGTCGAATAGCCGATCGCTACGAGACGGTCCGCCCGACCCGTTCGGAGAACTCCACCAGGCGGTTGGAGAAGCCCCACTCGTTGTCGTACCAGCCGAAGACCTTCGCCTGGTTGCCCACCACCTGGGTGAGCGGGGCGTCGAAGATCGTCGAGTGCGGGTTGCCGACGATGTCGACGGAGACCAGCGGAGCCTCCGAGTACTGCAGGTAGCCCTGCAGGGGCCCCGAGGCAGCGGCGGCGTGGAAGGCGCCGTTGATCTCGTCGACGCTCGCAGTGCGGTCGAGCACAACGGTGAGGTCGGTGATCGACCCCACCGGCACGGGGACGCGCAGGGCCAAGCCGGTCAGCTTCCCGTCCAGTTCGGGGATGACCTTCCCGATCGCCTTCGCCGCGCCGGAGGAGGTGGGGATCGTGGACATCGCGGCAGCCCGCGCCCGCCGCAGGTCGGAGTGCGGCGAGTCGTGCAGACGCTGGTCGCCGGTGTAGGCGTGGATGGTGGTCATCAGCCCGCTCACGATGCCGAAGCTGTCGTGCAGCACCTTCGCCAGCGGCGCGACCGAGTTGGTGGTGCAGGAACCGTTGGAGAACACGTCGGATGCCGTCGGGTCGAGGGTCGCGTCGTTCACGCCGAGCACGAAGGTGGGCACATCGCCTTTGGCCGGCGCCGAGATGATCACCTTCTTCGCGCCGCCGGTGAGGTGCGCCAGAGCCTTGGGTCCGTCTGCGAAGAAGCCGGTGGACTCGATCACCACGTCGGCACCGACCGAACCCCACGGGATGGCCGCCGGATCGCGTTGCGCGAACACCGTGAGCATGTGGTCGCCGATGGTGATGGTGTCACCGTCGACCCCGACCCCCTCGAGGTGGCCTGAGATGGAGTCCCACTCCAGCAGAGTGGCCAGGGTGGCCGCGTCGGTGATGTCGTTGACGGCCACCACCTCGATGTCGGCCGCGTTGGCCAGCGCCGCCCGCAGGTAGCTGCGTCCGATCCTGCCGAAACCGTTGATTCCGATGCGTACAGTCATGTCTCTCCTGCCAGTCAGCTCCGAGCTTCACGTCTCCCGGACGCGCCGGGCCGTTGTCAGTACTTCACCCCAGTACGAGCGTCGGGGACACAGCAATATTGCTGCTTGCCGAAGAGGGGATGCAATGGCATGCAAGTTCTTTGGCTTCGGACTCCGTGCTGTCGTCTCGGTCTCGATGGCGGTCACGGCCCTCGCGTTCCGGCCCGCAACACCAGCCGCCGCAGCTTGGCTCAGCCCGGAGAAGCAACTCACGACGAACGCCGCCTACACAGGCATGCCGGACATTTCCGGGACAAAGATCGTCTACTCCGACTACCGCAACCAACACGAGGTCGGTGATCCGGACGATCCCGACATCCTCTACGACATCCGCCTTCTCGACCTGAAGACCGGCAAGGACCGCAATCTCACGCCGAAGCACAGCGCCTACGGCGACGCAGTCATCTCCGGCAACCGCGTGGTCTGGACCGATTACGGCAACGGCAAGTCCACCTTCGGGATCTGGTACCACAACCTCTCCAACGGGACCCACAAGCGCCTGCTCAGCGGCTCTCAGCCCCGGATCGACGGCACCCGCATGTGCTTCGACAAGGGCCGACGCATCTACGTCTACAGCTTCTCCACCAGGAAGACCACAGTCGTCTCGCCCAAGAACATGAATGCAGGTGCCTGCGACATCTCGGGCACGACCGTTGTCTGGCAGGGCTACTTCAAGGGCGCGACCCGCACCGACGTCTTCAGCTACAACCTCTCCACCAAGAAGCGGAGCCAGCTGACCAAGAGCCCGGCGGACCCCGGGCTGCCAAGGATCGACGGCAAGCTGGTGGTCTGGATGGACGACCGGAACAGCGCTGACAATGCCGACATCTACAGCTACAACCTGTCCACGCACAAGGAGTCGCCGGTGGCCATCGCGGCCGACATGCAGGGCTTCCCCGCGGTGTCGGCCGGTCGGGTCGTCTGGCAGGACAACCGCAACGGCGGCAACTCCGACATCTACCTGTACGACGTGGCGCCCGGCGTGGAGACGCGGGTGTCCAAGTCCGATTCGGGCTGGAACGCGGCCGTCTCCGGAAACCGGATCGTGTACCAGTACGAGAAGTCGGGGCAGTCGCACGTCTTCCTGAGCACGATCACGCCGCCAGTGGTGAAGGCGGGCGCGCCGAAGTCGGTGGCCAAGGGATCCACGCCGCACGTGTCGGGCACCCTCATGACGGCTGGGAGCCTTCCGATCGCCGGCAAGCAGGTGCAGCTCCAGTACTCCAGCAACGGCTCCACCTGGCATGCCGGCACGACCGCGCTCACCAACATCGAAGGCAAGTTCACCATCACTGGCCCGGCCATCGTGAAGGCGACCTACTTCCGGGTGCGGTTCGTCGGCACGACCGACTTCGCCCCGGCAGTGTCGGGAAAGGTCAAGGTGAAGGTGACCTGACCTGACCTGACCTGACCTGACCTGACCGAGCGTCACGGTTCAGCGCCGGAGGTTGACGAAGCTCTCGACCTCCTGCGCGAAGAGCCGCGGTTGCTTGAAGCCTTGGTCACCCTGACCAAGTTCTGCACCAAGAGTGCGCGCAATTGTGGACATGCTTCCGGCAAGCCGGAACGCTGGATCGCGAGTTGGAGCATCCGGGAGCTCCGGCGATCGTGGCTGGGCCCCCCTCAAGCGGTGCGGGTCACGCCGTCCGGGAGAGGAACTGTGATGGGTCGGTCCGTCGCGTCTGAGACCGCAATTGCTGCCAGCCGTTTGCGGGCACAGCTGGGTGGCTTGGTGTCCCTTCCCGGGGAGGCCGGCTATGACCGCGCCCGCATGCCGTGGAACCTTGCCGTTGACCAGCGCCCGGCCGCCGTCGCCGTGCCCTCGAGCGCCGCAGACGTCGTGCAGCTGGTCGGCGCCGCCGCTGCTGCCGGGCTGAAGGTCGTGCCGCAGAGCACCGGCCACAGTGCCGCGCCGCTGGCCGGACGGCTGGACGGGGCGGTCCTGCTACGGATGACCGGGTTCACCGGCGTATGGATCGACGCAGAACGTCGCGTCGCCCGGGTGATCGGCGCCACCGCCTGGCAGCACGTAGCTGAAGCGGCGTCCGTCCACGGGCTGGCGGCACTGCACGGCAGTGGACCCGACGTCGCCGTTACGGGCTTCACTCTCGGCGGCGGCCTCTCCTGGTACGCGCGTAAGTACGGGCTGGCATGCAACCACCTCGTGGCGGTCGAGCTCGTCCTCGCAGACGGCTCTCTGCACCGCGTCGATGCGAACAACGAGCCCGAGCTGTTCTGGGCGCTGCGCGGCGGTGGCGGCAACTTCGGGGTGGTCACCGCGCTGGAGTTCGAGCTGCTGCCGCTGGAGGAGGTGTACGCCGGCGTCCTGCTGTGGGACGACGCCGCCGTGACCGGCGAGGTCTGCCGGGCCTGGGCGAAATGGACCCACGGCCTGCCCGAGGAGGCCACCACCTCGCTCCGGCTCGTTGGCCGTGCGCGGTCATCCGAGGCTCGGAACGTCTTCCCGGGCCGGCAGGTCGTGGTCATCGACGGTGCGGTGCTCGGCGATCGTGAGCACGCGGCCGCGTTGTTGGCCCCGCTGCGCGCGTTGCACCCGTCCGTGGACACGTTCACGTCCACTCCCGCGGGAAACCTGACCCACCTGCACTTCGACCCGGAACTGCCCAGCCCCGGCGTCTCCAGCCACCTGCTGCTGGACGACTTCGACGCCCATGCGGCCGACGTGTTCGTGGCCAACGCCGGCGCGGAGTCCGACACCTCAGTGCTGAGCGCAGAGATCAGGCATCTCGGCGGCGCTCTGGGGCGTCCGGCCATGGGTGGCGGCGCGCTGAGCCAGGTGCGCGGTGCCTACGCCGGCTACTTCGTCGCCGGTGGCGCCACCGCGAAGCTGCGGGCCCAGGGTGACTCTGACACAGCCCGGGCGGCCGGCGGGATGCGGAAGTGGTCGAGCGGGCACCGCTTCCTGAACTTCACCGAGCAAGAGGTGGATGCGGCTTCGGCTTTCGACGCAGCCACATTGGCCCGGCTGCGGGCAGTACGCGACCGGCTCGACCCGACCCGATTGTTCGTCGCCAACCACGACCTGGGCTGAGGGCCACAGGGTCGGGCCCGCTTGAGCCCGCGGTCTAGCCTCGCGGTGTGACAGCCAATGCGACGGAAGGACGACGATCATGCGCGTCCTCGTGACCGGATCGGCGGATGGGCTGGGTCAGGCCGCAGCCGGGACCTTGCTGGCTGCCGGCCACGACGTGGTGGTGCACGTCCGCAACCGTCAGCGCCTGGACGCCGTCCGTGCGGTCCTCGACCGGGGTGCTGAGGTGGTGGTCGGCGACCTGGCGCATCTCGACCAGACTCGCGACGTCGCCGAGCAGGCGAACGCGTTGGGACGGATGGACGCGGTCATCCACAACGCCGGTGTCTACACGGGGCCAGCGGTGGTGCCGGTCAACGTGGTCGCCCCCTACGCGCTGACCATGCTGATGCACCGGCCCGACCGGCTGGTCTACCTGAGCAGCGGCGCGCATCGCAGCGGTCGTCCGCAGCTGGCCGGGCTCGACTGGGGCGGTGGTCGCGTCACCGGCTCCTATTCCGACAGCAAGCTGTTCGTCACTACGCTCACGGTCGCCCTGGCCCGGCTGTGGCCGGAGGTGCTCAGCAATGCGGTCGACCCCGGCTGGGTGCCGACGCGGATGGGCGGCCCCAACGCTCCCGACGACCTGCGCCTTGGGCATGTCACCCAGGAATGGCTCGCCACCAGCGACGATCTGGACGCGTTGACCTCCGGCGGCTACTGGCACCACCAGCACCGCAGCATGCCGCACGCGTCCGCCCACGACGAGGCGTTCCAGGCCGAATTGCTGGATGCCCTCGCTCGCTTCACCGGCATCGAGTTCGCCTAGGGCGTAGCGCTGCGCGGGCGGGAACAAGCTGAGGCGCCCGCCGGTTGAGCCCGGTGCACTCAACTTTCAAAGAAAGTCTTCATGACCACCAAACGGCTACCCGTGTTGTTCCTTGATGACGTCGTCCTGCTGCCCGGAATGATCGTCCCGATCCCACTCGACGAGGCGGCGAAGGCGGCCATCGACGCCGCCCAGACCTCCTCTGACGGGGAGTTGCTGGCCGCGCCGCGGCTCGATGACCGGTACGCGGCGTTCGGCGTGGTGGCGTCGGTGGAGAAGGTCGGACGCATGCGTGGGGGAGCCCAGGTTGCCGTCCTGCGCACCGGCGACCGCGCCCGCATCGGCAGCGGGGTGACCGGCCCCGGCGCAGCACTCTGGGTGGAGGCCGAACCGGTAGACGAACCCGCCGTCACCGACGGCCTCCGCGAGCTCGCCGAGGAGTACAAGCGCCTCGTCGTCTCCGTGCTGCAACGCCGCGAGGCCTGGCAGGTCATCGACACCGTCAGCGCGATCGAGGACCCCAGCGCCCTGGCAGACACCGCCGGCTGGGCGCCGTACCTGTCGAACGACCGCAAGCGCCAACTCCTCGAGACGCCCGACGTCGAGGCCCGGCTGGATCTGCTCCTCGAATGGACCCGCGACCACCTGGCCGAGACCGAGGTCACAGACAAGATCGGTGAGGACGTCCGGGAGTCGGTGGAGCAGCGCAACCGCGAGTTCCTGCTGCGCGAGCAGCTCAAGGCCATCCGCAAGGAGCTGGGCGAGGGCGAGCCCGACGGCAGCGACGACTACCGCGCCCGCGTCGAAGCCGCCGACCTGCCCGACGCCGTCCGCGAAGCCTCGCTGCGCGAGGTCGACAAACTCGAACGCTCCAGCGACCAGAACCCGGAGGCGGGCTGGATCCGCACCTGGCTCGACACCGTGCTGGAGCTGCCGTGGAACACCAAGACCGACGACTCCACCGACCTGGAGGCGGCCCGGGCCGTGCTCGACGCTGACCACCATGGCCTCGACGAGGTCAAGGAGCGCATCGTCGAGTACCTCGGCGTCCGCTCCCGTCGGGCCCAGCGTGGCCTCGAGGTCGTCGGCGGGCGCGGTTCCGGCGCGGTCATCCTGCTCGCCGGCCCGCCCGGCGTCGGCAAGACCTCGCTCGGTGAGTCGGTCGCCCGAACCCTCGGACGGAAGTTCGTCCGGGTGTCCCTCGGCGGCGTCCGCGACGAGGCCGAGATCCGTGGCCACCGGCGCACCTACGTCGGTGCCCTGCCCGGACGCATCGCCCGCGCCATCAAGGAGGCCGGTTCGATGAACCCGGTCGTCTTGCTCGACGAGGTCGACAAGGTGGGCGCCGATTACCGGGGCGACCCGGCAGCTGCGCTGCTTGAGGTGCTCGATCCGGCGCAGAACCACACCTTCCGCGACCACTACCTCGACCTCGACCTCGACCTGTCCGACGTCCTCTTCATCGCCACTGCCAACGTGCTCGACACCATCCCGCAGGCCCTGTTCGACCGGATGGAACTCATCTCTATCGACGGGTACACCGAGGACGACAAGGTGGCCATCGCCCGTGACTTCCTGGTGCCACGGCTGCTCGAACGCGCCGCCGTGACCTCGGAGGAGGTCACGGTCACCGACGACGCACTCCGCGAGATCGCCGCCCACTACACCCGTGAGGCCGGCGTGCGGTCGATGGAACGGTTGCTCGCCAAGGCATTCCGCAAGGTGGCGCTGAAGGAACTGCCGGCTGTGGTCGGCGTGGAGGCGCTGAAGGACCTGATCGGTCGCCCGCGGTTCCTGCCCGAATCGCGCGAGCGCACCGCCGTCCCCGGCGTGGCCTCGGGGCTCGCTGTCACCGGCATGGGTGGCGACGTGCTCTTCATCGAGGCATCCCTGCTGCCGGGCACCACGTCGTCGCTGACCATCACCGGACAGCTCGGTGACGTGATGAAGGAGTCGGCACAGATCGCCTTGTCGTACGTGCGGGCGCACGCCGCCGAGTACGGGATCGTGCCGGAGCAGCTCGAACACCCGCTGCACCTCCACGTGCCCGCGGGTGCCGTGCCGAAGGACGGCCCGTCTGCCGGCGTCACCATGACGACCGCCCTGGTGTCCCTGCTCACCGGCAGGAACGTGCGCGCTGAGGTCGGCATGACCGGAGAGGTGTCGCTGACCGGCCGGGTGCTGCCGATCGGTGGGGTGAAGCAGAAGCTGCTGGCCGCACAGCGCGCCGGTCTGACCGACATCTACCTGCCCCAGCGCAATGAGCCCGACCTCGACGACGTCCCAGCCGATGTGCTGTCCGATTTGCGGGTGCACATCGTCTCCGATGTCCGGGAGATCCTGGACACGGCGCTGGAGCCGGCCCACACCGCCAGCGCCGTGGCCGCCTGACGTCGTTCTGACGCTCACCGGTCAGTCTGCGAAGGACGTCGCCAGCCACTCCTTCGCCGCAGCAACGAGGGCGGCCACGCCAACGGAGAGGGTGGGTTCGATCACCGGTGCGTAATGCGGCGAATGGTTGGACGGGATGCCGGCCATGACCTTGAGCAGCTCCTGCGCCGTCGTGGCGCCGGCGAACAGCGCCGGATCGGCCCCGCCGAGAATCCAGAACACGCACGGCACGTCTGCGGTCAAGGCGAAGACGCCCACGTCCTCGCTGCCGGTGACCGGGCCCGGATCGATCACGGCACCGTCGCCGACGACACCCCGAAGCGCGGCGGCCGTGCGCGCGGAACCCTCGATGTCGTTGAAGAGGAACGGGAAGGAGTCCACCAGTTCCACGGTGGGCGGCCTTGGCGCGTTCGACGCCGTCGCTTCCGCGCGGACGATCCGCTCGATCGCTGCGAGGATGTGCTCCCGCACCGTGACGTCATAGGTGCGCACGTTGATCTCGAGCTCCGCGGTGTCGGGGATGATGTTCACCTTCGTGCCTGCGTGCAGGGTCCCGATGGAGACAACGGCGGTATCCGACCCGGCCAACTCGCGGGAGACGATGGTTTGCAGCCGCATCACCACCGCGGCCGCCATCACGATCGGGTCGACGCAGGCCTCCGGCCGGGAGCCGTGACCGCCCTTGCCGAACAGGGTGACCTTGAGGGAATCGGACGTGGCGAACGCCGCCCCCGGGTGCAGGCCGATCATGCCGGCGGGCATCGGACCGACGTGCTGGCCCAGCACGACGTCGGGGCGGCCGAGGCGTTCGTAGATGCCGTCGGCAACCATGGCTCGGGCGCCGGTTCCGAGTTCCTCAGCGGGCTGGGCGACGGCCATCACCGTCCCTGCCCACCCCTCGTCGGATGCCAGCTCAGCGGCAGCACCCAGCAGGCAGGTGACATGGACGTCGTGCCCGCAGGCGTGCATCACCGGTATCTCGGTGCCGTTCGGATCGGTGCCCCGGGCCGTGCTGGCGTAGTCCAGCCCGGTCTCCTCCAGAACGGGTAACGCGTCCATGTCGGCGCGTACGAGCACCGTCGGCCCGGCGCCGCGGCGCAGGATCCCCACAACCCCGGTGCCGCCGACGCCGGAGGTGACTTCATACCCCAGGGCAGACAGGGACGCGGCGACGATCCCGGCGGTGCGGGTCTCCGCGAAGGACAGTTCTGGGTTGCGGTGCAGGTCCCGGTACAGGTCAGCAAGGGCGTGGGGGTTCGGCCGGGATGTGATGACGACGTCGGTGCTCACAGGTGCTCCTCCGGTTGGGTGGTCCGCAGCGCGGCGACCTCGTCGGCCGAGGTGCCGGAGTCGACCAGGAATGTACGGCACCGGTCAGCCTCATCCTGCTCACCGATCGCCGCCGCCGCTTCTGCCAGTGCGAGCAGCGCCCGAAGGAATCCCTGGTTTGGCTGATGGTCGGCAGGGATCGGGCCCTGGCCTCGCCAGCCTGACCGGCGCAGCGCATCCAGGCCGCGGTGGTAGCCGGTGCGTGCGTAGGCGTAGGCCGCCACCGGCTCGGCTGCTGCCAGCGCCTCCTCCGCCAGGAGGGCCCACAGGATGGAGGCGGCAGGGGAGGCGGGGACGGCGTCGCGGGCGTGCGAGCCGCTGGCCAGTGATGCGCGCGCGACCGCGTCCGGCCCTTCGGCAGGCAGGAAGGTCGGATCCGGACCGGGCAGCAGGTTCTGGTGCGTCATGACGCCAGTTTGCCGCGGCAGTCGGGTGAGAGCGAGAACCGGAACTGCCCCCCGTCCGAATCGGGGATGGGTGCCTTCACGAATCCCGTGGGGATGATGGACTGAGGGACCGCGAGGATGAGGAGCCCGAAATGCCCGCCAGCGCTTTCGAGCTTGACCTGACGCCGTCTATGCCGTCATCGCCGGAGTGGTGAACCTTGCCATCGGGATCTTCAGCCGCAGGCTGGGCGGCTGGGTGCGGGTCGGCTACCTGGCGCTGGGCGCGGTCTTCCTCATTGCTGCCATCGTGTCGTTCTCGAACCTTGGTGCGGCTGCCGCCGGGCTGGCGGTCCTCGTGGGTGTGCTGTTCGGTATCTCGTGGATCATCGAGGGTGTCGTGGGCCTGACCATGGTGGGCGATTCCGCCTCGAAGGTCTGGCCCTCGCCGCTGTGGGGCGCGGGCCTGCTGTGGCTGTGGTTGGGAGTGTCCCTGTTGGTACTGGGCATCGTGCAGATCATGCGGGCCTTCCGCTTCGGCTCGCAGGCTGCCGTCACCGCCTGAGTCAGGGCAAGGAGAGCCAGGGGTCGCGCAGGTCGAAGTAGGTGACCTCGCCGACGTCGAGGGCGTTCATCTCCTCGATCTGTGCTGCCAGGTCCTCGGGCGGCGCCTTCTTCTCGCCTTCGCGGGCCTCGACCTCGGAGGTGAAATAGACCGCCATGACGTACTCGCCGTCGTCGTGAGTGAGCATCAGTGAGGCAAGGATGTCCGGGCGATAGCGGGCCCACACGCCGGTGCCGTCACTGGCCAAAGCCCTGGCGCGCGCGGTGTCGCTGACCCGCCCCTTCATCACCTGGACGAACCCGGCCGTCGCCGGGTCGCCAACGACATCGTCGTCCACGTCGCTGCTCTCGAAGAAGGACGCCTCGCCGGCGAGGTTCGCTGCGAGCGAGTTCCACCAGGCACCCTGCTCTGGCCGTTCGCTATTGGCGCGTGCGTCGTCCTCCGACTCGAAGCGTGCGAGGGCGACCAGCTGGCCATCATGGGTGATCCCTGCCGTGGATCCCAGCCAGCCTTTGGCGTCCCGCCCCGGTCCTGACGGCCAGCCCTCGAGCACGGCGCGCACGGCGTCGTGGTTGGTGACCTTCCCTGTGAACATCTGCACGAACATTGCGACCTCCGTTGGCTTGCCGCTCACTCCACAACAGCCTGCCACGGGTGCGCGCAGGCGTCGGTGGCGGGGCTGGAGGAGATGTGCCTAGGCGGTCGTGACCTTCACGTCCTTCGGAGGTGGTCCGGGTGCCACGGGACTCCCGAGCGGCGACGATGGCCTCGAGCAGATGAGCATCGTGATCGGTGCCCTGCTGGTCGCGCGGCGAAGGCCTCGGTGGATTAGCTGACGAAGCGGGGAATCTGCAGGTCGATGAACCCCAACGTGGGGTTGGCGGGCTTTGCAGCCTGACCAGCTGCAGATTCTTGCCAGCGCCGCTCGGCCCCGCAGCGCCGGCGATCCTCAGCGCGAATACTCCGCCCGCGACGATCCGGCAGGGAAGGGAGGCAAACTGGGAAGGAGTGACCGTTTGGACGGGCAAGGGGGTGGACAATGCGGCTTCGCATCGAAGCTCCCAACGGGACTTTTGCGTATCGCGGAGGCGCAATCACCAAATGTGTGACACGTCTCGGCGGTGGGCGTCGACCTCCGCCTAATCCTGGGCGGAGTTTCGCAATTTCCTGGTCTTGAATCGTCACTAAGTGCGGGGGGCCGCACTGCAATAACACCTTGTCAGGCCCATGGTCGCGACCGAAATGGTGGCGACCGCATATTTCTGGGCGCACACTATTCGTCAATTCGGCCAACCAAACCTGTTCGGATCGGTCAGTTATACCCATATCGCTACGGGAGCTTAAATGACCAATGGCTGCCATATTGGTTTCAAGGCCGGCAGGCGCACCCTCCAAAATGTGACCCCCGATGTTTTGATCGAAAGTCGTCCCTCGCGGCGTCGACCAAGCGTTCCCACAAGGCGGAGATGGCAACGCCTGCCGGCCTGAGTGTGTAGTCGAAGCCAGGCACTCCCCGGGGCTTTCTCGCCACAAGACAACAGGGTCACCAGGTGAAAGACGAGGCACCCGCCTGAGTTTCGAGGACGCACGACTCCGTGACTGGTGGGCCTCGGCCTTTCCCGACAACGACGTGATCGACCAAGGCCTGCGGGTCGGCCGTCGCTACGACGCGTACCTGATTCTCGACCAGCTGCCCGATGGCCGAGTGGCGACGCTGATCGGGTACAACCCTCGCCTCAGCGAGCGCGAACAGGAACAGGCAGCCCTGGAGTGCAAGCGACGGGTCGACTCGTTCGCTGAGCGAGGCCGCAATGGCCCCTACGCGTGGCAGAAGAGGGCCTCCGACGGTGGCTTTCAGGCCTGGATCGGTCATCGTTCCCCGGTCAGCAGGACCGTCTGGCCCCGCGTGCCCACCGCTTGCCTGATCGCATGGTGGCGTGACCCGCTGCGCGGCTCCGCGGGTGCTGGCGCGTGCGCTGCTTGCCCATGGTGACGACGCGCCGTCCCGGCTACCGTGGGGCGATCGTCACCGCCGCACCGGGTGATGCGCGTTGGGGGAACGAGGAGTTCGTGGCACGTCCGCTGATGACAACCAAGCTGTACGTCCCGAGGGCGCGCCCGGGACTGGTGGTGCGGTCCCGGCTGCTCGAGCGGCTGGACGCGGGGGCGGCGGCGCGGCTCACCCTTCTGTCCGCGCCTCCCGGCTTTGGGAAGACCACGCTGCTGGCGGAGTGGTCGCGGGCGGCAACCGACCCGTCGAAGAAGGTGGCCTGGGTGTCCCTCGACGCCGGCGACAACGACCCCGCGTCCTTCTGGCCGTATGTCGTGGCGTCGCTGGAGGCCCTGGTCCCTGGCCTTCGCGAAGCGTGTCAGGAGCTTGCGACCGCCGGCCAGCCGCCCGGTCCCGAGCCCATCACCACACTGCTGAACGAGCTCGCCGGAGTGACCGAGGAGATCTGGTTGGTCCTTGACGACTATCACCTGCTGGAGAACCACGACGTGCAGGACGGCGTCCGGTTCCTCGTGGAACACCTGCCGCCCCAGGTGCACGTACTGATCAGCACGCGCGTCGACCCCGACCTTCCGCTGTCGCGGTGGCGCGCGCGCGGCGAGCTGGTCGAGCTCCGTGCCGCGGACCTGCGTTTCACCCGTGAGGAGGCGGCCGACTACCTGCGCGCCGCCACCGGTCTGGAGCTCGCTGCCACCGATGTCGACGCCCTCGGCGAGCGCACCGAGGGATGGATCGCCGCCCTGCAGCTCGCGGCCCTGTCCCTGCGCGGACGCAAGGACGCCACCAGCTTCATCGAGCGGTTCGCGGGTGATGACCGCTACATCGTCGACTACCTCATGGACGAGGTACTGGCACACCAGCCCGACGACGTGCGCGAGTTCCTGCTCCGCACAGCAGTGCTCGATCGGCTCACCGGCGACCTCTGCGATGCGGTCACCGGCCTCGAAGGTGGGAGCCACACCCTTGCCCGCCTCGAGCGGGCGAACCTCTTCGTCGTCCCGCTGGACGACCAGCTGGTCTGGTTCCGCTACCACCACCTGTTCGCCGACGTGCTACGCGCCCGTCTGCTCGCCGAACGACCCGGTGAGGCTCAATTGCTGCACCGGCGCGCCAGCACCTGGCACGAGGCCAACGGTTTCATCGACGAAGCGATCGGGCACGCGCTTGCCGCCGGGGACGTCGATCATGCGGGCGAACTGATCGAGGCGGCCCTGCCTGAGGCCCGGCGTGACCGGCGCGACACTGCGCTGATCGGCTGGCTGCGGGCCTTGCCGGAGGACACGATCGGACGCAGCCCGCTGCTGACCACCTTCCAGGGCTGGGCCTCGCTCGTTGCCGGCGACCTGGACGCGATGGAGGCGCGGCTCGACCATGCCGACGCCCTGCTGGCCGCCGTTCCGCTCGGGACGCCGCCCCCATGGGCGGAGACGGAGGAGTTGCGCACCTTGCCGGCGACGATCGCCATCTACCGGGCGTCCTTGTCGCAGGCGCGTGGCGACCTGCCCGGTATCGTGCGGCATGCGCGCCGTGCCCTCGATGCCGCCGGGCCCGACGACCACTTCTGGCGAGGCGGCGCTGCCGGCTTCCTCGCCCTGGCCGCCTGGTCGGAGGGTGACATCGCAACAGCGGTGGAAGCCTTCACCACCGCGGTGGCGAGCCTGCACTCGGCGGGAGCGCTCGTTGATGAACTCAGCAGCACGGCGCTCCTTGCCGAGATGTGGACGGTGGCCGGGCGGCCCGACAGGGCGCGGGACCTGTGCCGGCGGGCGCTGTCGGCGTCCGAGGCACTCGGGCTGGGAGCGGCGCGTGCGACGTCCGACCTGCACGTCGCGTTGGCCGAGCTCGACCTGGACGCCGGAGACCCGGCGTCCGAGCAGCACCTTGCCGAAGCGCGACCGCTCGCTGAGCGCGAGCCGAACAGCGAGAGCCGCTACCGCTGGTTCGTGGCTGCCGCACGCCTGGCCGAGGCTCGCGGCGACCGTGAGCGTGCGATCGGATTGCTCGATGAGGCGGACGGGTACTACCGGCCCGGCTACTACCCGAACGTGCGCCCGATCGCCGCGATGCGGGCCCGGGTGTGGGTCGCCGCCGGGGACCTGGCCCGCGCCACCGACTGGGTGGCGGAGAGCGGGGTGACGCTCGCCGACGACGTCAGCTATCTCAGGGAGTACGAGCACCTCACCCTCGTCCGCCTCGTTCTCGCCGGGCACCCGGGCGGTCCGGACGAGCGGGAGGCGATCAACCTGTTGCGCCGTCTCGAGGCGGCAGCCCAGACCTCGGGGCGGGCCGGGAGCCTCGCGGAGATCCGGGAGTTGCTCACGCGTGCGCAGGACACGACCGCAGGCGCTGACGCAGCCCGTCCCGCCACCGCGTTGCAGCCGACGGACGCCCTGACCGAGCGCGAACTCCAGGTGGTGAGGCTGCTCGACAGCGAGCTGAGCGGACCTGAGATCGCACGCGAGTTGTTCGTCTCCCACAACACGCTCCGCACCCACACCAAGCACATCTTCACCAAGCTCGACGTCACCACCCGGCGGGCGGCGGTGGCTCAGGCGCGGGAGCGCGGCTTGCTGTAGCACCGCCCGAAGATCACATGGGCGATCACATCGAAGGGTGACGCCGCCTCACCCCGTCGATTCCTAGGTTCGTCTCACAAGCAGCGGCACCGCTGCAGACCTCGAACCAGGGAGCCTCACATGTCCATCACCACCACGCAGCTCACCCGGGCGGCCGGCATCAGCGCCATCGTCGCGGGGCTGCTGTTCATCGGCGTGCAGATCAACCACCCACCCGTGGACCTCGCCTTCGTTAGCACCGCCGAGTTCGCCGTCCGGCAGAGCATGAAGATCGGCTTCTCTGTGCTCGCGCTGATCGGCATCACCGGGATGTACCTGCCGCAGGTGAAGAAGGCCGGCGTCCTCGGGCTGATCGGCTACCTGATCCTCGGGGCCGGGTTCCTCGCCATGCTGACCCTTGAGGTCGCCGGCCTCGTGATCCTTCCTGCCATCGCGCACAGTGCACCCGCCTACGTCAGCGACGTCCTCACTGTCGCTCTCGGCGGCAAGGCGGCCGGCGACATCGGCCTGATGACATCCTTCAGCCTCCTGAACGGAATCACCTACATGGCTGGCGGCCTGGTGTTCGGCATCGCGCTGTTCCGCGCCAACGTTCTCGCCCGCTGGGCATCGATCATGCTGGCCGTCGCCACTCCGCTGAGCATCCTCATTCCGTTCCTGCCCTTCATCAACCAGCGGTTGTTCGCGGTCCCGACGGGTCTGGCCCTGATCGCGCTCGGCTCCTCCCTGTGGCTCACATTCCGCGCCCAGGGTGCCGTTGCAGAAACCCGCTCGCTGCCCGAGCCCGCGGTAGCCCGATGACCACGACCACCAGCACCCACCGGGCCTCGGCCCGGTGGGTGCCGTTCGCCCTTGTGGTGCTGAGCCTTGTTCCGGCGATCTCCGGCTCGCTGCGGCTGACGGGCCTGGCGGGCGGACCCAGCCTCATGCCGGTGGACGCCCGGATCGACGCGTCACCGCTCCCGGTCATCGTGCACATCGCCACCGTGATTCCGTACTCGCTGCTCGGCGCCTTCCAGTTCTCGTCGCGCCTACGCCAACGCCACCCGCGTTGGCATCGCACGGCCGGACGCCTGCTCGTGCCGCTTGCGCTGGCTGTGGCCTTCTCGGGATTGTGGATAACGCTGGCCTACGCCCCGAAGCCGGGAAGTGGATTGTTGCTGGTCGGGTTCCGGATCGCCGTGGGGACGGCGATGGCGGCCAGTGTCGTGCTCGGCTTCGCCGCGATCCGGCACGGGGACGTGACTCGACACCGGGCCTGGATGACGCGTGCCTACGCGCTCGCGCTTGGCGCCGGCACCCAGGCGTTCACCGGAGCGATCGGGCCTGGGCTGGTGGGCACCAGCGTGCTCGCCCACGACCTGACCATGGGCGCTGCGTGGGCGATCAACCTTGCCGTCGCGGAGTTCGCGGTCCGCCGCGGGAAGAGCCGGCGTCAGCCTGTCCGTGTTGCAGCCAGCGGGAATGCGACGACATGACCCTTTACGGGCACGCGCCCGCTGGCTATACGCTGCGGGTCGGCGGACGGCTGGACGCCCGTTGGGCTGACTGGTTCGACGGGTTCACCGTTTCCGGCGAGGTGGATGGCACGACCACCTTGTGCGGCACCGTGGCCGACCAGGCGCAGCTGCACCGGATTCTCGCCAAGATCCGCGACCTGGGCCTTGAGCTGCTCTCTGTCGAGCTGAGTCGAGCGGTCAGTGGGAAAGAGCCTCGGCCTGCTCACGGGTGATCCGGGTGGAGGCTTCGAGGTAGGACTCGATGAGCGCCAGTTCGGCAGTGGAGTAGGTGCCGTGCAGGTCGTCGAACGCTGCGCCGATCGCGTTGTACGGATTGGGCCCGGACGCGAGCGCGTCCGCGTCCACGGAGATGATCGCGCGGCGCCGGTCGGTCGGATCGGTCTGCCGGCGGGCGACCCCCTTGCGGCGGAGCCGGTCGACGAGCCAGGTCACTGCCCCGGAGGTGAGGTTGAGCCGAGCCATCAGGGCACCGGCGGTCTGCGGGCCCTCACGCAGCAGGATGCTCAGGGCCTTCATGTCCGTGACGCCGAGCCCGAGGCTGGCGGCGGCCTGCTGCTGGAAGACGGCAGTCTGGGTGGCGTAGACCTCCCCGAGGAGCCGCAGTCGTTCGACCAGGCGGGCGTGCTCTTCGTCAGGCGATGCGTCCATGCCGACATTGTGTCATCGATTATCTTAGTGACTAAGATAATTGGCATGATGTCGATGACGGAGTTCCAGGAGATGCAGGTGGCGGTCGCTGGCGGCACGGTCGCGTGCCACACCGTCGGCACCGGTGGGGGCGTGGTCATCGTGCACGGCGCGATGCAGGCAGGGGCGTCCCAGGCCGACCTCGCCGAACTGCTGGCATCCACCTACGCGGTGCACCTCATGGACCGGCGTGGGCGGGGGACAAGCACAGCCCCGGTCGCCGCGGATCCCGGCCTCGAAGTGGACGACCTGCAGGCCGTGGTGGAGGCCACCGGTGCCCGACGGATCATCGGCGTGAGCTCCGGCGCAATCCTTGCCGCCCGGCTGGCGCTGCTCGTCCCGTCCCTCGAACGGCTGGTGCTCTTCGAGCCGCCGCTCTCGATCGACGATTCCATGGGACTGGCGCGGACGGCCGCCTTCGACGCGGCGATGGCCGCCGGCGACCTGGGGCGGGCGATGGCTGTCGCCATGAGGGTCTCGGAGATGGGGCCCCCGTGGCTGTTCCGGCTGCCGATCCCGCTGCTGGCCATGATGTCTCGCCGCCTGCTCACGCCGGACCGCAAGCCGCTGGCGCTCGCGCTGGCAGCGGACGTCGCGATCATCCGTGCCAACGCCGACCGCGTGGCTGACTTCGCCGCCATCACCACCCCAACGCTCGTGCTCGACGGCACGGCGACCAGGCCCTACCTGCGGAAGGCAGCCGCCGCGCTCGCGGCCACCATTCCCGGTGCCCGGCGGGTCAGCCTCGAGGGCCTGTACCACGCGGCCACGCAGAACCGGGAGGAGTTCGGCAGTCCAGACGCACTCCTGCCAACCCTGCATGACTCCCTCGCCTGACGTCCGTAGACGGAGCCGTCGAAGGAAATCTGCGCTCTACTGCGGGTCCGCGGGCAGGATCTCCAGCTTGGGGTACTCGGGTTTCCACATCAGTTGGTAGATGTCGTTGATCGGGTTGGTCATCGGACGACGGGCAAGGCCCTGGTCCTCTGCGGTCCTGGCGACGGCCTTCGCGACCGTCGCTGCCACCAGCCGCAGGTCGTTCATCGAGGGCAGCAGGGAAGCGCCGGGCCGGTACTCGTTCACGAGTCCGGCGAGGGCGTCCGCCGCGGCATAGATCATCTCCGGGGTCACTCTGGTCGCCTTCACCACGGATACCCCCAGGCCGAGGCCGGGGAAGATCAGGGCGTTGTTGGCCTGGGCGATGGTGTGGTAGGTCTCGCCGTGCCGGATGGTGCCGTAGGCGCCGCCGGTGGCGATCAGCGCACGGCCGTCGGTCCATTCGAGCAGGTCAGCGGGGTGCGCCTCTGCCCGGCTGGTCGGGTTGGAAAGCGGCAGGATGATCGGCCGCGCGCAGCTTTCGGCCATGGCCCGGACCACGTCCTCGCTGAACGCCCCGTTCTGGGCGGACGTGCCGATCAGGATGGTCGGCTGGACGTTGCGGACGGTCTCGGCGAGCGTGATCCGCGACGGATCAGCCACGTCCCAGGAACCCACCTCCGCGCGCGTGCGGGCGTAGGGCAGCTGGAAGTCGCGGACGTGATCGCCGTCCTCCACGATCAACCCGCGGCTGTTGAAGGCATAGAACTGCGCGTGCCCCTGGTCAGTGGGCAGGCCTGCCTGGGACATCGCCTCCCTGATGATGTCGGCGATCCCCACGCCTGCGGTCCCGGCCCCGAAGATCACCACCCGATGCTGCGGCAGCCGGATGCCGGTGAGTCGGACGGCCGCGAGGACGGCAGCCAGCACCACGGCTGCCGTGCCCTGGATGTCGTCGTTGAACGTGCAGATCCGGTCGGAGTAGCGGTTCAGGATCCGGTGGGCGTTGCCGGCGCCGAAGTCCTCCCAGTGCAGCATCGCGTTGGGGAAGAGCTTGGTCACCGCCTGCACGAAGGACTCGATGAACTCGTCGTACCGCTCGCCGCGCACGCGGGCATGCTGCTCGCCAAGGTAGAGGTCGCTGTTCAGCAACCCGAGGTTGTCGGTGCCGACATCGATCACCACGGGTATCGCCCGGCGCGGGTGGATGCCGGCGGCTGCGGTGTACACACCCAGCTTGCCGATCGCGATCTGGATACCGCCGATGCCCTGGTCACCGATGCCAAGGATGCCCTCCGAATCGGTGGCCACCACCAGGTCCACGTCGTCGGCGTCCAGCTCGAAGTCTCTCAGCGACTGCTCGACGAGCTCGGGATGGTCGATCGAGAGGAACAGGCCGCGGGCGCCGACGTACTCATGGCTGAACCGTTCGATCGCCTCGCCGATCGTCGGGGTGTAGATGATCGGCAGCATCTCCTCCAGGTGCTCGCTGAGCAGCCGGTAGAACAGCACTTCGTTTCGGTCCCGCAGCTGGGAAAGGTAGATGAACTTCGACAGTGGCGACGGAGAGCGCAGGTACTGCGCATAGGTCCGCCGCATTTGCTCCTCGATGGTGGTCACCCGGCTCGGCAACAGGCCCGAAAGGCCCAGTTGCTCCCGTTCGGCGAGGGTGAACGCCGTACCCCGGTTGGCCATCGGATGAACCAGGATCAACCGGCCGCGAGCGCCGATCCGCAACACGGCTTCCCTTGAGGTTGTGTCCAAATCAAACTCGCGTTGTCGCATCTACTTCGCTTCCCCTGAGTTCCCGAATCGTTCCGGGACGGCTGTCGACCAGTTCTCATACTCCTCCTCCGTGCCTCGGTATGACGCCGATCGGACGCAATGTCGACCGAGGTGTACGCTAGTTCTCGAAATCATGAAGTCAAGGAGTCACGGTGCCCGTCCCGCTGCACGAAGCCAAGGCAGCGCTGTTCCGCACCATCGGTCACCCGATTCGGATCCGCGTGCTCGAGCTGCTCTGCGAACGGGAGCATGCGGTCCACGAGCTGCTCGCCACCATCGAGGTCGAGCCGAGCACCCTGTCCATGCAGCTGGGGGTCCTTCGCCGCGCCGGCATCGTGCGCCAACGTCGGCTGGGGGGTGAGGTGCTGTACGCCCTGATGGTCCCTTCGATCAGCGAGCTGCTCGTCGCCGCCCGCACCACTCTCGGCTTGCTGCTGGCCGACCAGGCACAGCTTCAGGCTGATCTGGACGAAGAGACGAGTGCCGACGGCGGCGCCGCGTGAGTACCCCGCGCCTGCTCAGGCTGATCGCCCGTACCGGCCGGGTGGCCGAACCGCTCGACTCGAGGACTGACCACAACCTCCAGGTTCGCGAAGGCTTCGAGCCACCACACGCCCTGCGCGGCAGCGTCCAGGTGCGCCACGTCGACGCCGGCTCCTGCAACGGCTGTGAGCTCGAGATCGGTGCAGCCTTCGGCCCGGTCTACGACGCCGAACGGATTGGTGCCCGACTGGTCGCTTCGCCCCGGCACGCCGACGTCGTCGCCGTCACCGGCGTGGTTACCCAGAACATGGCAGAGCCCCTTGTCAACACCGTTGATGCCACCCCGAACCCGCGGGTGGTGGTGTCCATCGGGGACTGCACCCGGGGCTGCGGGCAGTTCGCCGGATCCTACGCTGTGGCCGGTTCGGTCGATGATTTCGTGCAGGTGGACGTCCATGTGCCCGGCTGCCCGCCGGCACCGGAGGCCATCATCGCGGCGCTGCGTGCGGTGACCCGCCGATGACGATTCTCGAATCTGCGATCAACCTGGTGGACGCCGGTCTGCTCGCCCAGCTCCTGCTCGGAGCGCTCGCGATCCTCGCAGCCGTCGTTGCCCCGTCCCGGCTGCGGAGCCTGCTGGCCGGGACGCCGATCGTTTTCGCCGGGATCGCGGCGGCCGCCACCGGCACGGCGGCGCTCCTCGGCGGTGTCGGGACCGGCCTGCGGATCCCGGTCGCGCTTCCACTAACAGCGCCGCTCGAACCGCTCCTTCTCGCCCCGGACCAGCTCGGCGGGCTGTTCATGGCGCTGGCCGGCGTCGTGGTTGCCCTCGCGGCGCTCTTCGGCATCGGCTACGCCCACGGCCCTGCGGCCTCCCGCACCGGGTGGACGGCGTTCGCCGTCTTCGCCGTCGGCATGCAACTGGTGCCGGCTGCCGCCGACGCCGTCACCTTCCTCCTGGCCTGGGAGCTGATGGCCGGCGGCTCAACAGTGCTCCTGCTCGCCGACCACGCCACCCGCGAGCCCGTGCGGCGCGCGACGATCTGGTACGCGGTGATGACCCACCTGAGCTTCCTGTTCCTGCTGGCAGGATTCGGCGTCCTGACCGCAGCGGCCGGTGGCACGTCCTGGGCAACGATGGCTGCGGCGAGCATCGCCGGCCCTGCCGGGAGCCTCGCCTTCGTCCTCCTCATCGCCGGATTCGCCACAAAGGCAGGGCTCGTGCCGGTGCACGTATGGCTGCCCCGGGCGCACCCCGAGGCTCCCAGCCACATGTCCGCTGCGATGAGCGCAGCGATGGTGAAGATGGGCGTCTACGGCATCCTGCTGCTCACCCTCAGGCTGCTGCCCGGCGGGCCCCGGTGGTGGTCGATCGTCCTGATCGCCCTTGGTGCAGGTTCGGCCCTCTACGGCATCCTGCAGGCCTCCGTCCAGGCCGACCTGAAGAAGCTGCTCGCCTACTCCACCACCGAGAACATCGGCCTGATCACCACAGCGATCGGGGTGGGGCTTGTGCTGCGGGATTCCGGCCAGAACGGCGTCGCGGACGTCGCTCTTGTGGCAGCGCTGCTGCTGGCCGTCAGTCACGCGGCGTTCAAGTCCGTCCTGTTCCTCGGCGCAGGCTCAGTGCTGCACGCCACCGGTGAGCGCGACCTCGACCTGCTCGGCGGCCTTGCCGCCCGCATGCCCTGGACCTCGGTGACCTTCGGAATCGGCGCCCTTGGCGCCGCCGCCCTGCCAGTCACCTCCGGCTTCGTCGCAGAGTGGGCGCTGCTGCAATCGCTCATCCACGTGGACGCCCGGGCCGACCGCCTGATCGCCATTGTCATCCCGATCACGATGGGCGTCGTCGCCCTGACCGTCGGCCTCGGGCTGCTCACCTTCGTCAAGGCCTACGGCATCGGCTTCCTCGCCCGGCCTCGCACCCAGGCCGCTGCCGAGGCCCACGAAGCCGGGCCGGCGATGCGCGCCGCCATGGTCCTCGGTGCCGTCCTTGTGGTCGGCCTCGGGCTGGTGCCCGGCCCACTGGCACTGGCCCTTGCCGGCGCAGTGTCGGCCGGGGGAGTGTCGACCACCGGTGGCGCCGGACTGCTGCTCGGTGGCGTGGACGTGGTCCTCAACCCCGTCGCGCTGACGCTGCTGACCCTTGGGATCCTGATCCCCCTTGTCGCGGTGAACGCCGTCCTCGCCCGACGGCACCCCCGCAGGGACGTCGACCTGGCGTGGGGTTGCGGCGGCGAACGGACCAGCCCGCGCATGGAGTACAACGCAACCAGCTACTCCGAGCCGCTGGTCCGGGTGTTCCGCTCCTCGCTGCAGGCCAGCCAGCTCGTTGACGTGGTGCGCCACGACCAGTCGCCCCTGCTCGTCGAACAGATGACCTTCACCCAGGCGACCGGGGACGTGATCGAGGACCGCCTCTACCTGCCCGCCGCCCGCTGGGCGGGACGGCTGGGCGACCTCGCCCGCACCGTCCAGAACGGCAGCATCCACCGCTACGTCGGCTTCTCGTTCGCAGCGCTCGTCCTCGTGCTCGTGCTGGTG
>Ga0209745_1000452_pt1 | contig 24739 bp, 15 predicted proteins | sample BarGraNGADG00312_FD_184495 | JGI IMG/M metagenome (GOLD analysis project Ga0209745, IMG submission 184495) | Arctic peat soil microbial communities from Barrow, Alaska - Barrow Graham LP Ref core NGADG0004-312 (SPAdes) (version 2) | ecosystem: Environmental > Terrestrial > Soil > Wetlands > Peat...
TGACTACTGGGGGACCCTTGAACCCTATACTCCGTGGATTGAGAAAGACACCGCCAGGCATTACCAGTACTATCCTTTTGTGAACCTTGGGCATGCAAATATCGGCATGTCAGCAACGGAGTATTCTCAGAAGTACCTCGACTTCATGCGCAAAGGACTGGATATCATTGATAAACGTGATGCAAATGACGTCTTCCAGGTCAGGATACCCTTCGTCTGGTGTTCAAATAATTACGTTTCGGCTGTTCTTACTCAGTGCAGGCTTTATAATGAAGCTACCGGTGACAAGCGATTCCTTTATATGGAAGCAGCATTAAGGGACTGGCTTTTCGGATGCAATCCCTGGGGCACGTCAATGATCTCCGGTCTTCCGGCTGGAGGAGACTATCCCCTTTATCCGCATTCAGCAGTTACACTATACCTTGGAGAGCCAACCTGGGGAGGGTTGGTTGACGGGCCGGTATATAAAGGTATTTATGAAAACCTCAGAGGCCTCTCACTTCAGAAACCTGACCCCTATGAATCTTTCCAGAACGGGAACATTGTATATCATGATGACATTGGCGACTACAGCACCAATGAACCTACCCTTGATGGTACTGCCGGCTTGAGCTATTATTTGTCAACCCTTGAAAAGGAAGGCAGGAAAGTGAGTGAGAAAAACCTGGATGATGTTGTCGATGACTATGGAGCCATTATAAGAAAAGGCATGGACAAGAAAGTTATTTATCTGATTTTCTCTGCTGATGAATATGGCGAAGGTTTTGAATATATTTTGAATACCCTTGATGGCCATGAAATAAAGGCTTCCTTCTTTCTGACAGGGAACTTCCTGAGAAATAAAAAGTACAAGTCAGTTATAAAGCAGATCATTTCCGGCGGGCATTATCTCGGTCCTCACTCTGATGGCCATCTCCTTTATATTCCATGGGAGAACCGCGACACACTGCTTGTGACAAAGGAGCAGTTCAACGCTGATCTGAAAAGAAATATTGCTGAGTTAAGCAAGGCAGGACTGAAGAAATATAAGCCGGAATATTTTCTCGCACCCTACGAGTGGTATAACAGCGCAATAAGCAAATGGAGCGCTGAGATGGGATTTAAGTTGGTGAACCTTACCCCTGGCACCGGTACAAATGCCGATTACACAACCCCCGCTATGAAGAACTACAGGTCTTCCGATGAACTGATACAGAAGCTGAAAAGCTTCGAGACAGATTCCCCCCTGGGTCTCAGTGGGGCTCTGGTGCTTATCCACCCCGGAACCGATCCTGAACGGACTGATAAACTGTACATGAGACTGGGTGAGATCATTGAATATTTTTCAAAAAAAGGTTACACATTTAGCAGGTTATAATTCAGCATGGCAGCACAAGATAAAAACCGCTCTCCCTGGACATGGGTCCCCACTCTTTATTTTTACCAGGGAATACCGTACAGCATCGTGATGATCACATCAGGTCTTATTTACAAGACCATGGGTATCTCAATTGCTTCTTTTGCCTTCTGGACCAGCCTTCTTTATCTTCCATGGGCCATCAAGCCGCTATGGAGCCCCTATATAGATGTTGTATCCACCAAACGCAACTGGGTTGTATGGACTCAGCTCCTGCTTGCCCTGGCATTCATTGGAGCGGGATTGGCAATGCCGGTTAAATTCTTTTACCCGGTCACCCTTGCGATATTTGCTTTGATAGCCGTTTCATCTGCAAGTCATGATATTGCCGCTGACGGATTTTACATGTATGCCCTTGACCAGCATAAGCAGGCTTTCTTTGTTGGCATCCGCAGCACTTTCTACCGTTTTGCCATGCTGACTGCACTGGGTCTGGTACCCCTGGTAGCAGGTACGGTACAGAAAAATACAGGACTTCATCCGGTTCCTTTTGAAGCACGGTCAGTGCCTGAAGATTCATTCATTCAGTTTGACCCTTCCACAATCAATATAAAACCTTCTGCAGGTGAGCCGAAAATCCTGCTGTTCCCTGATAATATTACCGTACCTCTTTATAAAACAGGAAAAACAGAGCTTGACTCAACGGTGATCTATGTTGTACTCTCGGCGCCGCCGGAGGAAGGGAAGACCATTGTGGTAAACATGGCACGCAAGGGAGGCAGTAAGGATATTGACATTCCGAGGAACCAGACAGGAAGGTTTGAATTCACCAGCCGGAACTGGAATGTGCCGGCAGCCCTCTCCCTGAAATCACATCATAACCTTACCGGTGAAGCCAAATCAGAATTTAACATCACTGCCGGCAATATAGCCTTCAGCTGGACTGTTTCGCTGGCTGTGCTTGGCCTGGTGCTGCTTCTGCTTGCATTCTACAACCGGTTTGCATTGCCCCATCCGGATGAGCAAAGTACAAAAGAGAAGATTGGCTGGAATGTATACAAGGAAGTGTTTGTCTCTTTCTTTACAAAACCGGGTATCGGACCGGCTCTGATTTTTTTCCTTCTTTACCGGCTTGGCGAAGCCCAGCTGGTGAAGGTGGCTACACCTTTCCTTGTCGACTCGAGAAGCGCAGGAGGTATCGGACTCACCTCGGCGCAGTACGGTATAGCCTATGGCACTATAGGCATGCTCTGCCTGACAGCAGGAGGGATACTGGGAGGCATAGTGGCCTCAAAGTACGGACTCAAGAAACTGATATGGTTTATGGCCCTTGCCATGAACATTCCTATCAGTGTTTATATCTTCTTGTCATTTACGCAGCCAATGCCCGGCAATTTAGGCATCTATCTCTCCATAGCACTTGAGCAGTTCGGATACGGATTCGGTTTCACAGGCTACTCGCTTTACATGCTTCATTTTGTGGGAGAAAGCAAATACAAAACCGCAGAATTTGCCATTGGCACATCGCTTATGGCTCTGGGGATGATGCTGCCGGGTATGGTATCCGGTAAAATGCTGGAGCTTCTCGGCGGTTATCAGCACTTCTTTGTTTACGTGATCCTATGTGCAGTACCAGGATTAATTGCGATAAAATTTCTTAAGATAGATCCCGCGTTCGGACTGAAAAAGAAAGAATAGACAGGACTGAAGACACGGTTATGAATCCGGAGGCCAGGTTTGAGAGGTTAAGGAAGGAGATTGAAGGTGATCTTTACACTGATGAGACGCAGCGTATCCTTTATGCCACGGACGCATCTGCTTACCGCGAGATGCCTCTTGCAGTAACAAGGCCAGCCTGCATTGATGATATCAGGAAGATAATTGCATTTGCCCGCAGTGAGGGAACATCTGTCATCCCGCGCGGAGCGGGTACTTCGCTTGCAGGCCAGGTAGTGGGACCCGGCATAGTAGTTGACATCTCAAAGTACCTGAAGCGTATACTTGAATTAAACCTGGAAGAGCATTGGATCAAAGTTGAGCCGGGCGTCATCCTTGGTGAGATGAATAAGTATCTTGCCACGTATGGACTGCAGTTCGGACCTGAGACCTCAACAGCAAACCGTTGCTGTATGGGAGGCATGCTTGGTAACAACTCATGCGGTGCACACTCCTTAATCCATGGAAGTGTAAGAGATCATATCCTTGAAGTGGAAGCGGTGCTTTCTGACGGTTCTGAGGTTGTTTTCAGGGCATTGACAACTGATGAATTCAATGCAAAGTGCAACGGAGATCCCGGCCTTCTTGAGACACGCATTTACATGAACCTCAGGAATACTCTCTCTGATTCACATAACGCAGAGGAAATAATAAAGGAATACCCTCATCCTAAGCTCCGGCGACGCAATAATGGCTATGCACTTGACAGCCTGCTTTATACAGATCCTTTTTCAGGAAACGGAGAAAAGATAAACATCTGCACCCTCCTGGCAGGTTCGGAAGGAACACTGGCATTCACTACCTCAATGAAGCTGAACCTGGTGCCTGTTTACAAGGGAAAAATAGGTCTCATGTGCGCTCATTTCTCAAGCCTGCAGGACGCAGTCAGGGCAAATATACTAGCTCTTAATCACCAGCCGTCAGCTATCGAACTTATTGATGATTACATACTTAATTGTACAAAAGATAATATTGAGCAGAACAGGAACCGCTTTTTTGTAAAGGGTGATCCCAAGGCCGTACTTCTTATAGAGATACTCAGACCGACTGTCGAAGAGATTGAGCTGACTGCGGCAGCCATTCAGAAAGATATGACCGATGCAGGTTACGGTTACCATTTCCCCGTCTACACCGGTGCAGACGAGATCTCCAGGGTATGGGAGCTCCGAAAAGCAGGCCTGGGTGTGCTTCTTAATATTCCCGGCTCAAGGAAAAGTGTGCAGGTCATCGAAGACACCGCCGTCCTTCCCGAGCTCTATCCGGATTTCATTGCAGAAGTCGGACAGATGCTTGATAAGTACGGTATCAGCTGCGCCTATTACGCACATATCGCCACAGGCGAGATGCACCTGAGTCCTCTCCTTGATTTGGGGAACGCTGATGATGTAAGGATATTCCACGGTCTCGCCGATGGTATGGCTCAGCTTGTCAAGAAGTACCGCGGCTCACTAAGTGGCGAGCACGGCGATGGCAGGCTGAGGGGAGAGTTTGTACCTCTTATGCTGGGCAGGCATAATTACAACCTCCTCACGGAACTGAAAAATACCTGGGATCCGCACAATGTCTTTAATCCCGGCAAGATCACCGACACTCCCCCGATAACGGAAAACCTCAGATATTCATCCGGGGTCAGAACCAGGATTCCAGGAATGGTGTTCGATTTCCCTGAAGAAAAGGGCTTGCTGTATTTTGTAGAGAAATGCAGCGGCTCAGGCGACTGCCGTAAAAGCGCCCTTATGGGTGGTACAATGTGCCCCACCTTCATGGCAACAGGTGATGAGGATAAATCGACCAGGGCCAGGGCAAATATGCTGAGAGAATTTCTGACCAGGGCTGACAGGAAAAACCATTTTGACCATGAGGAGCTGTACCGGGTACTGGACCTCTGTCTTTCCTGTAAGGCCTGCAAATCTGAATGTCCGTCCAATGTCGATATGGCCAGGTTCAAGGCTGAGTTCCTGCAGCATTATTATGATATCCGCGGCGTTCCTTTCCGCTCATGGCTGATAGCATGGCTGCCAAGGCTGTATGTTCCGGGAATGATAGTTCGCCCGGTGACAAACTTCCTGACGGACACGCCGCTGTTTAAACGCATGGTAGGTTTTTCACTGAAACGCTCCATACCTGCCCTGTCGCCTGTCACGCTGCGTAAATGGGAGAAAAGGCACAATAAAATAAGGAAGCGCCCTGCCCATACTAAAGGCAGTGTGTGCCTCTTTGCCGATGAGTTTACCAACTACAACGACAGCGACATTGGCATTAAAGCAGTGATGCTTCTCGAAAGTCTTGGTTATGATGTGACTATACCGCGCCATAAAGAGAGCGGACGCACATTCCTTTCGAAGGGACTGCTCAGGAATGCAAAAGAAATCGCAGTCAACAATATAAAACTGCTTAAAGATATTATTAACGATGAGCATCCCCTGGTAGGTATTGAACCTTCAGCGCTGCTTGCTTTCCGCGATGAGTATCCTGAGATGGCAGGCAGACAGTTTGAAGAGGATGCCAGATCAATCGCCCGTAATGCTTTCCTCTTCGAGGAATTTATCTGCAGGGAAGCTGATAAGGGTAACATCATTCCTGAACAGTTTACTGACAGGACACTAAAGATATTATTTCACGGGCATTGCCAGCAGAAAGCCATTGCCTCAACAGGACCGACACGTCGCATGCTCTCGATGCCGGCTAATTATCATGTTGATGAGATTGACGACGGATGCTGCGGTATGGCAGGAGCTTTCGGGTACGAGAAAGAACACTATGACCTGAGCATGAAGATAGGAGAGATGGTGTTGTTTCCAGCCGTCAGGAGCGCTTCGGAAGAAACCGTTATTGCTGCCTCCGGAACATCATGCCGCCATCATATTGCTGATGGTACAGGAAGAAAAGCGCTTCATCCCGTTGAGGTGATGTACGATGCCCTGATAAAATGAAATTGACAATTTAAAAAATCACGGATATGAATACGGCACTGTTTACGAAAGTTGAAAAGGCATTCTTTGATCATTCGGGAAGAAAGCAGTTCACCACGAGGCTGCCTTACATCGTCGTAAAAAATTTCCCGGATCTCGGATTGCTGACTTCACTGAGGTTCATCGAATGGGTAGCTGACCATCCTGATGGAGTCATCAGCCTCCCTACGGGAAAAACCCCCGAGTACTTCATCAAATGGACACAATACCTCCTGAATAACTGGGAGAAGCCGGAGGCTCAGAAAATAAGGGAAAAGAACGGCCTGCTCCTGAAAAAGAAACCATCACTGAAAGGTCTTCATTTCATCCAGATAGATGAGTTCTACCCTATAAACCCGAAACAGCATAACAGCTTCTTTGATTATGTCAGGAAATACTACATCGATGGATTTGGTCTCGATCCGTCAAAAGCCCTCCTTATAAATACCGATGAGATAACACTGGCAGACGGAAAACATTATTCAGAGGTGTTCCCGGATAACATTATAGACCTTTCCCTGAGAAACAGGGAAGCCCTGAATCCCTTTGAAAAACTTCAGCAGGCATCAATTTTTATGGTAGACAACTGGTGTACTAACTATGAAAAACAGATCCGTGCCATGGGAGGTATCGGTTTCTTCCTTGGGGGCATAGGCCCTGACGGACACATTGCTTTTAACACCAGAGGAAGTGATCATAATTCAACCACCAGGCTTACGGCTACCAACTTTGAGACTCAGGCGGCATCAGCAGGTGATCTCGGAGGCATTGAGGTTTCGAGAACCCGGCTGGTAATTACAATCGGATTAGGGACAATAACTCATAATCCCGACGCTGTTTCAGTGATCTTTGCTGCCGGCGATGCAAAGGCGCTTGTTGTTAAGAATGCACTTGAAAACAGCCCTGACAATCTGTATCCTGCCACCGTTCTGCAGAGCCTGAAGAATGCACGCTTTTACATTACTGAGGGAGCCTCAGTTCAGCTTAATGACAGCTTCCAGAAATATTACAGGGAAGGCGAATGGACCTTTGAAAAGACAGAAAGGGCTGTTTATGATCTTTGCCAGAAGATTGACAAATATGCACATAAACTGGTCCTGGAGGATCTGAAAAATGATGAGTACTGCTCTATGATACCTGACCTGAGCATGGACAGGATTACGGACGTGATTGAATCGACAAAGAAAAAAATGGAGGCCGGACTGAAAGGAGAAAAGAATGCTGTTTTTCTGCACACAGGGCCGCACCATGATGATATAATGCTGGGGATTTTTCCGGCTATAATTCCACAGCTGAGGGAAATAACCAACAGGTTCCATTTTTCTGTGCTTACCTCCGGCTTTAATGCAGTCACCAACCATATGTTGCTGCAGTTTCTTGAGGAAACACTCTCTCTGATTTCGGTCAATAAAATTCAGATGCTGCGTTATCCTGACTTTTTTGAAAGCGGATATAAATTCAAGTGGGATAAGGATGTAAGCCATTACCTTGATAAAGTGGCGGACAAGGACGATGCGGGCAAACTCAGGGGAGCTTGCCACAGGATAGTCAGAGCAATGGTCGATATCTATAAGCTGAAATCAAAAGATGAGCTGATCAGACAGATACAGAAGAATATCGAACTTATAAGCGCAAGTTACAGCGGTGAAAAGAATCCTCCCGATATCCAGAGGCTTAAGGGAATGCTGAGGGAGTTTGAAGAAGAGCTTGTGTGGGCTCATTATGGTGTTCCGGTGCGAAACATTGAGCATCTCCGCCTGGGATTCTATACAGGTGATATCTTTACCCAGCAGCCTGACCGCAACAGGGACGTTGAACCGATTCTGCAGCTCCTGAAGCGTATTCGTCCGACAATTATAAGCCTTGCATTCGACCCTGAAGGCTCTGGTCCCGATACCCATTATAAGGTCCTCCAGGCTATTGCTGAAGCACTCAGACAATGGGATTTGGAAAAGGACCTGTCAGAACTAAGAATAATAGGTTACAGAAATGTATGGTACAGATTCCTGCCTTACGAGGCAAATGTTTTTATCCCGGTTTCACTCAACTCCATGGCCGTATTGAACCAGTCGTTCCGTGACTGTTATGTGAGCCAGGTAAACGCTTCTTTTCCAAGTCCGGCCTACGACGGACCTTTCAGCGATCTCTCGCAGCAGGTGTGGGTTGAACAGTTCAAGCAGGTTCAGCTGATATTAGGTAAAGACTTTTTTTATGAGAATGAGAGCCCCAAGATCCGAGGTACGCACGGAATGGTTTATTATAAGGAAATGCGTTTCGACGAGTTCCTGAAACACGCCCGTGAACTTGAAAAGAGCGTCGAGGGAGAGGCACTTTAAAACTGACTAATCGTATAAAAAGTATTTCGAAGCCTTCTTCCTGAAAGCAGGGATATCATTTGTCCAAAGGCCCATGATATCGCTGACTTTGAAAGATCTGGTGAACTCAATTCTCACGCTGTCTGTACCGCAAACCTTGTCAAACATTGCAAGACGTGACGGATCACACATCTCGAAGATATTCCTGTCAGGCCACAGCCTGTGGGCCTCCTGCATCAGATAAAACTGGAGCAGTGAAAGAGGAGCAACCGTTGCATCCGTCAAGTGTATCTGTACGCCGTGCACCATCTTTCCCTGTAGTGTGCTGTAGTAAGGTTTGTAATGGACGGGTCTGAAGATCACTCCGGGCAGCTTAAGGCTGTTCATGCCGGATGCAAGTGAGTCAGCGTTGATCCACTCCGCTGCAAAAAGCTGGAAAGGCAGGGTATAACCTACTCCTATGCTTACCGTGTATAACTCTCCCACAATACCGGTTGCAGGATAAAAGAGAGGAGAGTCCCTGTATGGTACATGGGGTGATGAAGGCACCCATGGCAAACCTGTCGCTTCAAAGTACATATTACGCGACCAGCCGGTCATCTTAACCACTTTCAGGTCACACTTTATTCCGTTGGCCAGCATCCCTTCGCCGTTAAGGAAGAGGGCCAGCTCCCCTACGGTAAGTCCATGAATATATGGTATTTCAAACTGGCTCACAAAAGAAATGAATCCCGGCCTTGTCACTGCACCTTCCATCCGTATGCCGCCCAGCGGGTTCGGCCTGTCAAGCACAACCACCGGTATGTTGTTTTCTGCTGCAGCTTCAATGACAAGGCCGAGCGTACTGATGAAGGTATATGACCTCGAACCAATATCCTGAATATCATAGACAATAACATCAATATCCCTGAACATTTCCGGGGTAGGTTTTCTGGTCTTTCCATAAAGGCTGTAAACAGGGATACCGGTAGCGGGGTCTTTTTCCGAGGTCACATACTCTCCTGCTGTGAATTCTCCCCTGACGCCATGCTCAGGGCCAAATAAAGCAGAAAGCGTCACGCCGGGAGTATTAAACAAGATGTCAACCGTTGACCTGAGGTAGCGGTCTACGCCTGTGGGATTGGTCACGAGACCAACTCTTTTCCCCTTAAGAATTTCAAAATCACTCTTCATGAGCTCCTCAAGACCTGTCTCAACTATTTGCCCTCTCAGAACTCCTGGTCCTGACATCGCAAGGATAAGTATCATCAAAGACCTGGATAGTTTAATTAAGGTGTTCATACGATTCATTTTTTTTCTTCCGGTTCACTAAAGTAAATAATTTCACCCTGCCCTTGACTTGAATATGATATTTTTTTATATTTGAATTTGTAAGATGTAATACAACATTTTATGAGACCCTGTAAATACCTGATCATCATTCTGTCTGCTCTTCAGCTTACGGGATGCCATAACAAAGAGGTTCCTTTAGAGATTAAGAATCAGATAGATTCTCTCTCAGCTGTCATGGTACCTCAGCATATGGAATCACTTTGCGACCTTTCAGTAACCATGTCTGAGGGCGGCGTTATTACTGTCAGGGGTGAGACCAACCTGCCCGAAGCAAAGGATAAGGTTATTGAACTGCTCAACCGGTCTGGCTATAAATATAATGATAGTATAACTGTCCTGCCCGACACTTCAGTGGTGAAGAAACCCTGGGGTCTTGTTACAGTAAGTGTCTGCAACATGAGGACCGAACCTTCTAATGGCGCTGAAATGGCAACCCAGCCATTGATGGGCACCCCGGTAAAGATACTTAACAGGAGCGGAGGGTGGCTTTTTATTCAGACGCCGGATGCTTATCTGGGATGGACTGGCGACGATGTAATAGCTGAACTTAGTGATAATGAGATGGCTGCATGGAAAAGTAGTGAGAGGCTTATATTCCTTAAAAACACGGGAGTAATTACTGACAGTTATGATCAGACGGTATCAGATATCGTTCTTGGGTGTGTTTTGAAAAAGACCGGTGAGCAGAAAGACTTTTACAGTGTTGTACTTCCTGACGGACGGGAAGGCAGGATAAGAAAGAATGAGGCCTCTGACTTCAGGGTATGGGCTGAAAAAGCAGAGCCTGTGGCTGACCTGATGATTGCTGTTGCCCGTACTATGATGGGCTCTCCTTACCTCTGGGGCGGGACCTCAACCAAGGGAATGGACTGCAGCGGCTTCACAAAAACGATCTATTTCACTGGCGGAGTAATTCTGGCTCGTGACGCATCATCCCAATACAAGTATGGGATTGAGAGAAGCCTTGATAATGGATGTGATTCGCTGGCCCCGGGTGATCTGCTCTATTTCGGACGGATTCATGATGGGAAGAAAAGAATAACCCATACTGGAATGTATATAGGTGATACTGAGTTTATACATTCATCAGGGATGGTAAGGATCAACAGCCTTGATTCGACGCGCGTAAACTACAGCCAATACCGCGCTTCAACACTCCTCGGAGCGAAGAGGGTTATTGGCGTTACGCCGGGTAAGGGAATTGAACGTGTTTCACAGCATCGCTGGTATTTTTAACATGAAGAAAAGAGATTTCATTAAAATCGGAGGACTGGCAACCGGAGCTTTATTGACAGGATGCTCAGCTTCACCAACGGACATGTCAGCTAAGCAGACCAATTCGGTAAAAAAAAGCAATGTAGGATTAAAGTTAAACTTCAGACCATATGAGCTGCAGCTCAGACATGTATTTACGGTTGCGGCCAATTCGAGAACCACTACGCCCGGAATACTTACAACCATTGAGTATGACGGAGTGACAGGTTTTGGTGAGGCATCAATGCCTCCCTACCTTGGTGAAAGCCTGAAGTCAGTGACAGAGTTTCTTTCAAAGGTAAATCTCGGACAGTTTACTGACCCATTCCTGATGGAAGATATACTTGACTATGTTGAGGGCATCATGCCGGGCAACCATGCTGCTAAAGCTTCCGTTGATATAGCTCTTCATGACCTTACCGGTAAGCTAATGGAGCAGCCATGGTTCAGACTGTGGGGGCTTAACCCTCTTAAAACGCCAAATTCAAGTTTCACCATTGGCATTGATACGGCAGAGGTAGTGAGGCAGAAGACACTCGAAGCAAAGGCCTTCAAAATATTAAAGGTCAAGCTCGGAAGAGACAACGATAAAGAGATGATTGAAACGGTCCGCTCAGTGACGGATGTGCCATTATATGCAGATGTCAACCAGGGGTGGAAGGATAAGCAAAAGGCTCTTGAGATGGTTCAGTGGCTGAGCGGGAGAGGGGTACAGTTCGTGGAGCAACCCCTGCCGAAAGAACAGGTAGATGACATCGCCTGGCTGACAGCCAGGAGTCCTCTGCCGATACTGGCTGATGAGGCACTTCAGACTGTGCAGGACCTGCTGTCCATGAAAGGGATCTATTCAGGTATCAACGTGAAGCTGATGAAATGCGGAGGGATGAGCGCAGCGTATAAGATGATCACCATGGCAAGACAGATGGGTATGAAGATACTTGTCGGATGTATGACTGAAACCTCATGTGCCGTATCAGCTGCAGCACAGCTCTCACCCCTGGCCGACTGGGCTGACCTTGACGGCAACCTTTTGATTAGCAATGATCTGTTCGAAGGGATGACTATTGTTGACGGGAAGGTGACCCTGCCTGACAGACCTGGCATTGGAATAGTTGAGAAAAAAAATAAGATCTGAAATACAACCTCATGAGAAAACCTGTAACTTGCTTTTGAGATAGAAATACTGAATTCTCCATAAATAATAAATAACCTAACTAATCTATTTAACCCTAAATCAAATCACATGAAAACAAAACTATTTGTGTTGTTCACGGTTTTGGGGCTTTTGCTTACGCAAAGTATTTTTGCGCAACCCAAGACCGTAACAGGCATTGTAACAGACGCCAGCACCAATGAAACGTTGCCTGGCGTGAATGTGGTCATTAAGAACACAACTACCGGAGTCCTTTCTGGTCCGGGTGGTTCTTACTCCATAAATGTTCAACAAGGTCAGATCCTGCAGTTTACGTTTGTAGGGTATACTCCCAAAGAAGTAACAGTCGGCTCATCAAACAGGATTGATGTTAATCTCAGCCTCGATGTTACGCTTATTGATGAAGTCGTTGTGGTGGGCTACGGAACACAGAGGAAAGCCAACCTCACTGGTGCCGTATCGTCGGTTGATGCAAAGACATTAGAGGCAAGGCCGATCGCAGATGTTGGCCGCGGACTTCAGGGAAGCACTCCCGGCCTCAGTGTTGTCGTTCCAAGCGGTGAATTAGGATCAGACCCGATAATGAAGATTCGCGGTCAGTTAGGCTCACTGCAGGGCGGATCAGCTCCTCTGATATTAGTGGATAACGTTGAAATTCCTTCAATACAGCTGTTAAATCCGAATGATATAGAATCGATTTCTGTATTGAAGGATGCAGCCTCCTCTTCCATTTATGGAGCGAAGGCAGCTTTCGGAGTTATCCTGATAACAACCAAAAAAGGAGCCAAAACAGAAAGTGTGAATGTAGACTATTCAGGGAACTGGTCATTTCAGAACATTTCCAAAAAAATGGAAATGGGAGGAATTGATGCTTTCGAATATGCCTTGCTTGCTGTTGAACGGACTGGCGGTACAGTTGCCGGAGCATTCTGGTATGTTACCCGCGAAGGCTATGAAAAGGCACTGGATTGGCAGAAGAAATGGGCGGGCATTGTGAAACCGAATGATCCTATGTTGTATGGACGTGACTGGTACGTTGATGCAAACAACCGTAAGATCGGACTGAGAATGTATGACCCTTATGATTATATGATACGGGAATGGGCTCCGACGCAGAACCATAACCTGGCTGTAAATGGTAAAACGGGCAACACAGACTACAATATAAGTGTAGGATATCTGGATCAGGAAGGTATAAACAAACCTGCCAAAATTGATGATTTTAAACGTTATAACGCTACAGTTCATTTAGGAACGGACGTCAGTAAATTTCTCAGAGTTACTGCGAGTGCCATGTATTCCCAGAGGGATAAGAGATATGCTTATGCCACAAACTCCACTACTGCAGACCCATGGCTGTACCTTTACCGCTGGGCAGAAACATATCCTATGACCACAGAAGACGGTGATCCTATCAGAAGCCCTGCATCGGAAATGGCAGCAGCGAATACTGCTACCCAGGGAACGAATTACATGAGTCTTTCCGGGGGTATTGAAATTAAACCTTTAAAAGACTGGGCAATCAACCTTGATTTTACTCACTCCAACCAGGAATATATAACCAAGCGGCCGGGAACACGTTTCACGATGCGCGACAGCTGGTCGAGCGCCATTGTTAAGAATAATGCTGACGGGAACAGAATTTATGTGGATTCTACAGGAACTGAAGTTTCATCCTCTGCTCTTGGAGCAATGCCGGCTTTCCAATTGAGCAACTACACATACACAGCCGTCGGCGCCAACCCGGACCATGTTTACAGGTATTCTAAAAATGACAAATGGAATACAGTCAACCTGAAAACAACCTATATGACTGACCTTGGCAACTTTGGCATGCTCAATTATATGCTTGGAATGAACATGGTGTCATGGAAAAATGCCTACAACTGGTCACAGACAACTCAGCTGGTTGATTATGAAAATCCTCAGTTTGACCTGGCCTACGGTACTCAAACGACCAGTGGCGGGGAGTACTGGGAATCCCAGTTAGGCTTCTTCGGACGCATAAACTACAATCTTAAAGATAAGTATTTGTTAGAGGCAAACCTCAGGTATGACGGGTCCTCAAAATTCCCGACCAATCTGCAATGGCGCTGGTTTCCTTCATTTTCAGCTGGTTGGCGTATACACGAAGAACCATTTATGGAATGGACAAAACCTATGCTCAGCTCCTTAAAACTGCGTGGATCATGGGGAATGATCGGTGACCAGACTGTACCGGGCTCCCTGTATGTTCCCACCATGACAGGATCGCAAAACTCATGGCTGGTATCAGGCGCTAAACTATACCAGTTTAGTACTCCTGGTGCTGTTTCGGCCTCCGTTACCTGGCAGGATATTGTTACTCTTGATCTGGGATTTGACGCAAGTTTTTTTGACGGCGATCTGGGACTTACCTTTGACTGGTTTCAGCGTGATACCAAGAATATGATTGTACCTCAGGAGGGATTCACGGCAACTTTCGGAGTCACAGCCCCTCAAAGTAACTTTGGTTCACTGAGAACCAAAGGTTTCGAAATAGAGGCTACTTACCGCCATCAGTTTACAAACGGTTTTGGTTTCAATCTGGTTGCGTCGCTATCTGATGCTGTTACGAAAGTTACCGAATACGGAACAACATTAAGTATTGATAACTACTATGTCGGCAAAACCTATGGCGAAATATGGGGCTATGTAACTGACCGGCTATTCCAGAAGGGGGATTTCTTATATGACAGTGAGGGTAAGTTAGTTACCGGTATGTCCACAGATAATTACACAGTTAATTTACAATCCAACCCTTATCGGGCAACTCAGGGAAGATTACAGGCAGGCAACTTCTTGTTCGGTCCGGGTGACGTTAAGTTTGTAGACTTGAATGGTGACGGGGTAATTGATCCCGGCAACCGGCTGCTTAGAGCTGCAGATGGAAAACCTGACTACGGTGATTTAAAAATTATCGGAAATAGAACTCCCCGTTATATGTACGGCTTCCGCGCTGACATGTTTTTTAAGGGAATTGATTTATCTGCATTTTTGCAGGGTGTTGGCAAACGCCAGGTCTGGGGAGATGGCTTCCTGGCTATCGCCGGATATTATTCAGCAAACGGCGCCATGCCACAGGCTTTCGCCGGTGATTTCTGGAGGGAAGACAGAACTGACGCATTCTATCCGCGCCCCTATGATCAGGCTGGAAGCAGTACTACCTTGAACATGAATGTTCAGACAAGGTATCTGCTGAATATGGCATATCTCAGAATTAAAAACATTACGTTGGGATACACTTTTCCAGCCAGATGGACAGAGAAAGTGCATGTAACCAAGTTCCGCGTATATGCGGCTTTGGAGAACTTCTTCACATTTGACCATCTTGGCACTATACCGATTGATCCTGAGGAAATTGAGGGCTATTCCATGTGGAATGACTCAAACTATAACCTGGGTCGCTCCGGGGTAGGTGTACCAACCTACAAGAGTGCATCATTCGGTGTTCAATTAAGCTTTTAAAATCGAGGAACTATGAAAAAGATATTGACTATCATAACACTTGTAGCAGCTGGGCTTCTTATCACAGGTTGTGAAAATTTCCTGGACAGACCATCGCTGACTACTATGAATGACCAAACCTACTGGACATCTGAAAATAACCTTCGTTTGTTTGCGAATGGATTTTACGGTAACTACTTCGTAGGTTATAATTCAACATGGGGTGTCAGCTATACGTCACTCAGAGGCTATTATTTTGCAGACGACTTCACTTCTTCAGGGAAGCAGATTAATTTTGAATCTGCAGCTCCTGAAAACAGAGTTTCATACGCTGAGATAGGCGACGGTTCAGCTTCCGGATGGTTAGTTGACTATGCTGGCCCTACCTGGAACTTCTCATGGGTAAGAAAGTCAAATTTATTCCTTGAGAGAATAGATGCTATGAAGGGCGTATATATCACTGATGAGGCCTATAACCACTGGAGTGCAGTGGCCCGCTTCTTCAGAGGTTATGAGTACAGCCGGCTTGTAAGTACCTTCGGTAATGTGCCTTATTATGACAAGGTCATTCTGGATACTGAAATAGAGTTGATGTATAAGGACAGGGACGACAGAACTCTTGTTATGGATAAGGTATATGATGATTTCACCTATGCTTTGGATAATATGCGTTTATCTGACGGTAATGTCCAGTACCTGAACAGGTATATTGCTGCTGCCTTTATTTCAAGACTCATGTTGTTTGAAGGCACATGGCAAAAATACCAGTTAAATAATGAGGAAAAAGCCAAGAAATACCTTGACCTGGCTGCAAGCGCAGCTGATCTGGTGATGAAATCCAACCTATATTCATTTACCAGCAACTTCCGGGCATTATTCGGATCAGAAAATCTTTCAGGTAACAAAGAGGTGATCATGTACAGGACGTATGATGCAGCCATTGGTGTTACACACCATGTCGCTTCTTATTCCAATACCACTGAAAGCCAGGGTCCCGCACCGAATTTATGGCTCGCAAAGTCATTTATATGCAATGACGGTCAACCATATAAATTATCTACGGTTGCAAATGCTGACCAGCTGGACATAAAGAATATGGTTGCCACACGTGACCCCCGTTTTGAAGCTACATTCTGGGATGCCCCGAAGAAGGAGTCTGCCACCCTGCTTTATGCCGATAAGTTTATTGACAGGGTGGGTCCAACCTATTACCCGGGACCCTATCCTGCAATATATGGCTCAAACACCAATACGAATGATGCTCCGGTGATACGCCTCGCAGAAGTTGTTCTGAACTGGATTGAGGCAAAAGCAGAATTAGCTACGATGGGTGGTCCGGCTGTAGCTCAGGCAGATATAGATGCATCCATTAATGCAATTCGTAGTCGTCCATTAGATGCAGTTGCCACAGCAAAAGGAGTCATAAAGACTACTGCCATGACTCTGGCCAGTCTTCCTGATGATCCTGACCGTGACCCGGATGTTCCTGCACTGATATGGGAAATACGCCGCGAACGCAGAATGGAGTTTGTGTTCGAACACTCCCGTCTCCTTGACATTAAACGCTGGAAGAAAATTAATTATATGAATGGCGCTACCAATCCTGATCTGCTGTTGGGTTTATGGATTAACTTCCAGACTGAATACACTGAATGGTTAGTTCCTTCAAAAGTCGGTAAGCTGAAGGTCAAGAAAGCAGATGGTACCATTGTTACATATAATGGCACCAATGCTGCGGACATGATCGGGTACTATATTCCTGAGAACGTTTCTAACCGTGATGCTTTTACTGACCGGGTTTATTTGGCTCCTGTCGGCCGTCTTCAGATGGCAACGTATGCAGATAAAGGTTTTACATTGACTCAAACGTTTGGCTGGTAATAGAATACTGGGACCCCGTATAGGGTTGAATTTTGGTAGATTAGCGTAGAGGCGCCCAACTTGGGCGTCTCTACCCTTTTTATGTCTTGTTGAAACCGCTTCTTTCTATAAGGGCATTAATGGAAGGCTTACGGCCACGGAAAGCTTTGAATAGCTCATCAGGCTCCCTGCTGCCACCCTTTTCAAGTATGTTACGACGAAATGACATGGTTGTCTCATGGTCAAAAATGCCTTTCTCTTTGAAGAGGCTGAAGGCATCCGCGTCAAGCACCTCGGCCCATTTGTATCCGTAATAGCCTGCTGCATAGCCTCCTGAAAAGAGGTGAGCAAATGATACGCTCATGCATGCCCCGTCGGCAGATGGCAGTAGCTCGGAAGAAGCCATGGCTGACCTTTCAAAGGTCACTATGTCACCGTCAAAAGGCCCCGTGAGAGTGTGCCATGCCATATCAAGCAACCCGAAGCTCAGCTGCCTCATGCATGAATAACCTTCATTATACGTAAGTGACTCTTTCAGTTTAACAAGGATATCATCAGGTATCTTTTTGCCTGTCTGGTAATGCGTTGCCCAGGTGTCAAGCCACTCTTTCTCCCATGCCCAGTTCTCCATTATCTGCGATGGTAGTTCAACAAAATCACGCTTTACATTTGTGCCGGCCAGACTCTCATATGTGCAATCAGACAACATGCCGTGCATGGCATGACCGAATTCGTGCAGGAAAGTGTTCATCTCGCTGTGCGAAAGAAGTGAAGGCCTTGTAGGAGTAGGACGGGTGAAGTTCATCACCAGTGATATCACAGGTATGACCCTCTCACTGTTCTCTTTGCGCTGTTCACGGAAGCCTGTCATCCATGCCCCGCCGCCCTTGCCCTGGCGCGGGTGAAAATCAAGCATCAGTATAGCGGTGATACCTTTATCTCCGTCATGTACTTCATAAGCAGTCACTTCCGTGTTGTATACAGGTATCTCTTTGTTTTCTTCAAATGTAAGGCCATAAAGGGTTGTAGCCAGTCCCAGCACCGCCTCTTTCACTTTCTCCAGTGGCATATACGGTCTGAGGGCTTCATCATCAATATTATAAAGCTTCATCCTCAGCTTCTCGGAGTAATAAGCCCAGTCCCAGCGCTCTACCTTTCCCTGGAGTCCCAGAGCACTGGCAAATTTTTCGATTTCCTTAAGATCGTGTATGCCTGCCGGGGTTGAGGCTTTCAGCAAATCATCAAGGAAGCTGTTAACCTGTTCAGGGGTAGAGGCCATGCGATCCTCAAGAGCATATGAAGCATAGTCCCGATAACCCAGCAGGCGGGCAACCTCTGCCCGCAGGCCGGCCAGGCGGACTGTAATCGCCCTGTTGTCATGCTCATTGCCGCGGAAAGCTCTCACAGCATAAGCCCTGAACATCTTTTCCCGCAGGTCACGACGGTCTGCGTATTGCATAAAGGGAACATAACTTGGCGAATGGAGAGTGAAGAGCCACCCTTCTTTTGCCTTCTCACGTGCCAATGATGACGCAGCCTCACTCACGCCGTCAGGAAGACCCGCAATCTCATCAGTTGAAGTAAGCAGCAGCTCAAAGTCGTTGGTCTCAGCCAGGACATTCTCTTCGAACTTAAGTGAAAGAGCAGACATCTCGACGGTAATTGCCCTGAACTTCGCCTTATCTTCATCTGCGAGAGCAGCGCCGCCCCGGACAAATCCTTTGTACTTGCGATCCAAAAGTATGTACTCTTCAGCATTCAGGCCCAGGACATCTCTCTTGTTATATACAGCCTGAATCTTTTTGAAGAGTTCAGTGTTCAGCGTAATGTCATTGGCAAAGTTGGTGAGCAGTGGCGAGACCTCCTGTGCTGCAACCTGCAACCCCGGAGTAGTGTCTGCACTGTTGAGGTTGAAAAGTACAGGTGTGATGCGATTCAGCAACTCACCGGTCTTCTCAAGAGCCTCAATTGTATTTATAAAGTCAGGCTCGGCATTGTTCGAAACAATTGCATCAATCTCTTCACGTGCAACCCCGATGGCATGCTCAATTGCCGGCTTGAAATGTTCAGGCTTGACTTCACTGAACGGAGCTATGGAATATAAGGTGTTCCATTTGCCCAGTAAGGGATTTTCGGTTATACCTTTGACTGACATGACAGTGAACTGAATTATCCCGTAAAAGTAAGATTATTTAGCTGACTGACATTGCTCTCATCACTCAGAGGGCGGGTAAGAGCTGATAAGCTGATTGTAACTTTTTGTGAGTTTATAAAACTCCCTAAATGGCATTGGCATAAATCCCCTTTTCCGGTTACGGTCACTGATCTCGAACATGAGCGACTGGAAACGGAAGAGCTCGCTGTACATTTTACGTATCGGGGTGGAGGCATCCCAGACATGAATAGCTTCAGCCCCCGCGCCGTTGATTTCAAAGATCCGGAAGTCTTCGCCTTTCATGAGCGTTTCAAGAGATCTGAATTTTATGTCAAATCTTCCGAAATAAAACTCGGGCATGCTTTTTCCGATTGCATCAAAGCGACTGTTGAGCAGGTCTGTAATAGATGGTGATGCATCGCGATATAATCCTCCAACCCTTATACTTCCAATGAATGCCAGTCTGCAGATTTCACCTTTCTCAGGTACGGCCTCAAGCTTTTGTTCACTCAGGCCTTCATGCAGCGGTTCTTTGCCATGGTAAAAACGGTTCTTGAACCGGGAGCGGTCATCATTGTTTATTAGCTGCCTCACAGTGCTTATACCATCTCCTATAACATGGGGATAATAACGAAGCGTAAGGGAAATGACCTTCCCCTGCTCTTCACCCGGGAGCCTTGAATAGAACACACCTGCTTCGCCTTCCCAGGGAAGAAGTTGTTGTATGATGAGATGTGTGTTTGCAGGATACAGTGCAATGAATTTCCTGAGATCATCCTCATTTTGAACTGATCTTACTCCATAGCCCTGCCATCCTATATCAGGCTTGACAACCACCGGGAAAGAGAGAGAGCAGCCCTTCATGGCTTTTAAAATGATAGCTGCCATTTCATTATTGTCGTGCTTGTCATTGATGACAACGGTTGTGTAAGGGGCAATCCATTCTCTTTGATCAATTCCAATCTGATCCATGAGCCGGCTTTTTGACTCACCCCATAAACCCCCTGCTTCCACATAAGGATTAGATACAGTAGGCAGAAGGAGGCTCCGGTATTTTATTCCAAGCAACAACCACCTGATGGCAACCGGCGAATAAAAGAGCATGGGTGGAATTCTCTCGGACAGGGAAACCCTTTTGAATACTGTCTGCAATGATGGCATGCCATTGAATTCATATTTATCTTCAGGAATTTCACTGTCAAAATTGATGATTGAATTATCTGTAGTTGCGGCTGCCAGTTTGCGCTGTTTCAAAAACCTGTACGTAATGAATAAAAGCATAGTGATCAGGATAATTATCCATAGCCAGCGTCCTATTGTCGGTATTAAAGCTTCTCCCAACTTAATAAGGATTGTAAGGAAAACAGCAGTATAGGTTGCGCCTGTAATACCGGTGGTGACGATAAACCTCTTGAATGAAACTCCGGTAAAACCGCAGGCGATGTAGGTCGGGAAAAGCAAACCGGGCACAAACCTCACAAAAAGGAGTGCAGCTATCAGGTTATCATGAATTTTAACCTTTGCATTTTCGACTTTGCCTGAGTATACCTTCCTGTATAGCCAGGGGACTTTGCGCGACAACCAACCGATGCCATATATTATTGTGTCTCCGATAAGCAAGCCTGAAATCAGCGAAATAAGTACTGCCGTTAACGAAAGGGTTCCGTTAGTGACCATAACGCTCCCTGAGAGAATAGCAAGGTCCTCCTGGACAAAAGTCTCAAGGAACAGGGTGATACATTTTAATAAGGTCTCATGAATCATATAACGACCTTAAAATGCCCGGGGGAAGCCCGGGCCGTATATTTAAATTGCAATCAATCAGAATGGAAGGTCATCAAGCTCGGGGCTTTCGGAGGGGGCGTCTTCAAGCTTCACATTGCGTATGGCCTGCTGGCCGTTCTCTGCGACAGTTATACCCCTTGTGACTGAGACAGCGTTAAGGTTGGTGATATAATTCACCATCCCGTTCTTCTCCCAGCGGTTACCTTTGATATTAAAGATTACGGTAACATCCTGACGGAGCCATGACTCATCAATAATCTCACATTTATCCTGTGTGAGCTGGAACTTGATAAAGTCAACATACGGCTGGCCGCTGCCGCTCTCCTTATGTTCAATGACGAACTCGCGCTTGCGGAACCGTTCATTGACCCTGATAACCTGGTAGACCTCAGCAACCTTGCCTGTGATCTGATAATCCATTATTCTGACTCTGTTATGACTATTCTGTCAATACGGTCACCTGCTTTTATCAGGTCAATCACTTCAAGCCCTTCAGTCACTTTCCCGAAACAGGTGTGTTTTCTGTCCAGGTGCTTTGTGTTTGACCTGCTGTGGCAAATGAAAAACTGTGAGCCCCCGGTATCTTTCCCGGCATGAGCCATGGAGAGAACTCCGCGGTCATGATATTGTCTGGAACCGGTGAGCTCGCATTTAATCTTGTAACCGGGCCCTCCGGTGCCAACCCGGGGATCGCTCAGGTCTTTTGAAAAAGGACAACCCCCCTGGATGACAAAGTCAGGAATGACTCTGTGAAATGCCAGTCCGTCATAAAATCCCTTTCTGGCCAGTGTAACGAAGTTCTCCACTGTGCCGGGAGCATCGTCCTCGTACAGGGTTGCCTTCATCAGACCTTTCGGGGTATGGATCTCGGCAAATCTCATTTTTTAACAATATCCAGCAGCTCAATGTCGAAAATAAGCGTTGAATAGGGAGGTATAGGGCCTGTGCCATTCTCACCGTAAGCCAACTCATAAGGAACGTAGAATTTGAACTTTGATCCTACCGGCATTAACTGTATGCCTTCCTGCCATCCCTTGATAACCTGGTTGACACCGAACACTGCAGGTTCATTCCGATCAAGGGAAGAATCAAATTTTGTACCGTCCATGAGTGTTCCGGTGTAGTGAACCTTTACGGTCTCTTCCGGACCGGGCTTGGCACCGGTACCCATTGTGATGACTTCATACTGGAGTCCGCTGGCAGTTTCCTTAACGCCTTCACGTTTTTTATTGTCAGCAAGAAACTTCTCACCTTCGTCAATGTTTTTACCGTATTGCTTTTTCATCTTCTCAGCCTGTCTGTTCTGCATGAACGACATAACATAAGCCTGCGCGGCCTGTTCATCGAGAGTGTTCTTTTTATTCTCAGCATCGATCATTCCCTTGGCGAAGAGTAAAGGGTTAATGTTAAGACTGTCACCCATATAATAGAAATAACTTGCTATTCCCAGCGAATATGCCAGAGAGTCTTCCGGATTTTGAACTTTTGCACTGGTTATACCTGATCTTGTATTACATGATGTGGTGATAACGGCTGCGGTCACAGCGAGGATTACTAAACCTTTGATTTTCATTGTTTCTGTTTTATTTAAATTTTGGCAAAGATAATATTTTGGTGATCAACATCAGACCTGATTTCATTCTTTTATTATTTCAAGGAGCTCAACCTCAAAAATAAGGGTCTCAAAAGGCTTGATTACATTGCCTGCGCCTCTCTCACCATAAGCGAGATCAGACGGCACGTATAACATGAATTTTGATCCTACCTGCATCAGTTGTAACCCCTCAACCCATCCGCGGATGACATTGCTGACCCTGAAGCTGGCAGGCTCACCGCGGTCATAGGAAGAATCGAATTTGGCTCCATTGATGGTAGTGCCCGTGTATTGTACTTTTACAATATCATCAGGACCGGGTGTTGCACCTGAACCAGGCGTGATGATCTTATATTGCAGGCCGCTTGGCAATGTCACAACACCCTCTGCCTTGCCATTCTCAGCAAGGAACTTCTTTCCTGCCTCAATCTGAGCTCCGTACTCAGCCATAAGCCTTTCTTTTTCACGTTTTTGCATATAGCTGACTATGTAAGCACTTGCCGTTGTGTCAGTCATGAGGGCTTTGTCTTTTGAGGCATCTGTCATTCCCTTAGTGAACATTTTGGTGTTAATATTAATACTGTCGGCGATGTAATACTTGTAGTTTGCCACTCCCAGAGCATAAGAAAGAGAGTCTACCGATGTTGCGAATTTCGCTTTCTGTCCTGAAGCCGGAAGTACAGTAATGGCTGCAAAGGTCATAACAATAATCATTTTTATGTTTCTCATTCTTCTTTTTTTTTTATTTCCAAACAGAGACGTTGGATACAAAGTCTCTTCTAATATTTTTTCAATCCCGCAAATATACCATAATTCATTTCTTAACCGCTCTTATCATGACCCTTTTTCCCGGGGGACCAGGCAACAATGTCACTTCGAAGCCGAGATCCCTGAGGTTTCTCTTCAGTTCTCCCTTTGCAGAATAGGTGACAAACACCGAACCCGGGTGGGTGACAGCTGCTATCTTCTGCATCACCTCTCTGCTCCACATCTCAGGCTGTTTGTCGGGCCCGAAAGCGTCGAAATAGACAAGGTCATAAAGGCCTTCAATATTCATCACCGTGAGGTCAGACAGTTTCTTTTCAATGGTGAACCACGGCGTGAGCTTTACCAGTTCATCCCACGGTGCAAATGATAATGCTCGTCAAGAGAAGGCACGTACAATGTATGTGAGCCGTCACTGGTAACCCTCAGTTCCCTGGATTCCCGGACTTTCGACTTCATCGCCAGTCTGAATGGTACCAGCTCCGGACATCTGTGGCAATCATACCTGCTCTTCTGGCAGCCTCAATACCCAGGTCGCCGTCTTCAAACACCTCGCAGAATGAAGGTGCGACGTTCATCAGCCCGGCACATTTAAGGAATGTTTCGGGATGCGGTTTATGTTTTGTCACATCGTTGGCAGTGACTATTATGTCGAAGTATTTACGCAGGCCTATTATCTCGAGCGTCTTCTCCACTGCTTCGCGGTGACCTCCTGTGCCTATAGCCATCGGGAGCTTGCCATAATATTTCTGCACAAGTGCTGTGACAGGTTCAATGGGCGTCACGTTATGCTGGATCGTAAAGAATTCGTCAAGCTTGACTTTCATCAGCTCATCCGGTGAGATAATTCCTTTCATGCCGCTGTGTTCAATAATATCCTCAGCAATCTGCCAGCCGGGTGCTCCGGTATGTTCCTGGAGGAAGGCAGTGTCCATGCTGATACCGAATCTGCTGCAGGCTTTCTGCCATGCCTTGTAGTGGTATGGCATGGTGTCGGCAAGTGTGCCGTCAAGGTCAAAGATCAATCCTTTTACCCCGGGAGTGATGTCAAAATTCAT
>Ga0209745_1000453_pt1 | contig 24714 bp, 20 predicted proteins | sample BarGraNGADG00312_FD_184495 | JGI IMG/M metagenome (GOLD analysis project Ga0209745, IMG submission 184495) | Arctic peat soil microbial communities from Barrow, Alaska - Barrow Graham LP Ref core NGADG0004-312 (SPAdes) (version 2) | ecosystem: Environmental > Terrestrial > Soil > Wetlands > Peat...
GACTTTTTACTTAATAAACCAACTTACATTATGGCAAAAAAAAACCATCCTGCTGGGATGGTTTTATATCATAAACTACTGTTAAACAGTTGGTTCGTATATTGCGGCTGCAAGTCGTTGATATGTTTTATATCTCCACTTCGCATTCGCTTCGGCAGCTTTAAACAGTACTTCAGCTTCTTTCGGGAATGATTGTGACAGTGAGGTATACCGTACTTCAGACTTAAGAAACTCCTGGAATTTTGTCCAGTCGGGTTCTTTTGAATCAAGTGTGAATGGATTTTTACCTTCTGCCTCAAGCATCGGATTGAATCTGTAGTTATGCCAGTATCCTGCTTCAACCGCATCTTTTGTCTGAGCCTGGGTTTTACCCATTCCATGCTTCAGTCCATGATTAATACAGGGTGAATAAGCTATGATAAGTGATGGTCCCGGGTAAGCCTCAGCTTCTCTGATAGCTTTCAGGTACTGGGCATTGTTAGCTCCCATAGCAACCTGAGCAACATATACATAGCCATAACTCATTGCCATCTGGCCAAGGTCTTTTTTACGAACCTTTTTACCCGATGCTGCAAATTTTGCAACGGCACCTGCAGGAGTTGACTTAGAAGCCTGACCTCCGGTATTGGAATAAACTTCGGTATCGAGAACCAGTATATTTACATCTTCTCCTGATGCAATAACTTGATCGAGACCGCCATAACCGATATCATACGCCCAACCGTCACCGCCAAAGATCCAATGTGATTTTTTAACAAGATATTGTTTAAGACTCAGGATCTCCTTCGCGATTTCTGATTTTTCTTTACCGCACGCGGCAATTACTTTATCAGATGCGATTTTTGAAGGTTCTCCCTTATCCATATTCTTAAGCCATTCTTCAAAAGCAGCTTTGGTTTCGGCATTAATTGAGCCGCTGGCAATACTTTCAGTCATCTTTAAAGAAATACGGTCTCTCAGTTTATTTGCCCCAACTGACAAACCAAAACCATATTCTGCATTATCTTCAAATAGTGAATTGGCCCATGCCGGACCACGGCCATCTTTATTAATAGTATATGGAGTGGAAGGAGCGGAGCCACCATAAATTGATGAACATCCGGTAGCATTTGAAATAACCATCCTGTCACCAAATAGCTGTGTAACTGCTTTTATATAAGGAGTTTCTCCACAACCTGCGCATGCACCTGAAAATTCAAAAAGAGGTTGAGCAAACTGACTATTCTTCACATTAACAAATTTGTCAGCAACAGTATCTTTATATCCTACTTTCTCATGCATGTATGTCCAGCGTTCTGCTTCTGCGAGTTGAGTTTCAAAAGGTTTCATAATGAGCGCTTTGTTTTTCGAAGGACAGATGTCGGCACAGTTACCGCAACCTGTACAATCATAAACGCTTAACTGCATTCTGAATTTATATGCTTTCAATGGACCTCCAACACCCTGGATAGCTTTTGTTCCTTTAGGAGCATTTTTGAGTTCCTCTTCTGTTAACAGGAAAGGACGGATTGCTGCGTGAGGGCATACATAAGAGCACTGGTTGCATTGAATACATTCATCAGGTTGCCATTCGGGAGAAAAGACAGCGATACCGCGTTTTTCATAGGCTGCAAGCCCGGCAGGGAATGTACCATCTTCCCTTCCAACGAATGCACTTACAGGCAGATCATCACCTTTCATCTGGTTAATTGGCTCCATTATATCGCGAACGAAAGCTGGAATGTTCCTTTTATCGGCGACAGTAGTAATTTTTATTTTAGCCCATTCTGCCGGAATTTTGATTTTAGTTACTTCACTACCTTTGTCAACTGCAGCGTTATTCATTTTTACAACATCTTCACCCTTTTTACCATACGATTTGTAGATCGCTTTTTTCATTTCAGCTTCTGCTTTTTCGTAAGGTATAACGTTTGCTACCTTAAAAAATGCAGCCTGCATAATGGTATTGGTACGGTTTCCGAGTCCAAGTTCTTCAGCTATCAATGTTGCATTAATAGTATAAAAATTGATTTTGTGCTCAGCCATATATTTCTTCATATGATCAGGAAGACGATGCTTGGTCTCTTCTGCATCCCATGTTGAGTTGAGCAGAAAAGTTCCTCCCTTTACAAGACCTTTCAACATATCATATCTTTCGAGATATGCAGGTACGTGGCAGGCAACTAAATCAGGTGTGTTAACGAGATATGGAGAACGTATCGGCTTATCACCAAAACGTAAATGTGAAGTTGTTATACCTCCTGATTTTTTTGAATCATAGGCGAAGTAAGCCTGGCAATACTTGTCAGTTGAATCACCTATTATCTTTATCGAATTCTTATTTGCACCAACAGTACCATCTGACCCTAATCCATAAAATTTAGCTGAATATGTTCCTGCAGTAGAAATATTCATCTCAGGAAGAATCGGAAGTGATCTGAATGTTACGTCATCAACGATTCCAACTGTGAAATGATCTTTAGGTTCTTTGAGTTTCATATTCTCAAATACCGACAGCATCATAGAAGGAGTAGTGTCCTTGGAGCTTAGTCCGTAGCGGCCACCGAGAATTGCAGGTCTTTTGTTGTTCTCGTAGAATATACTTTTTACATCAAGGTAGAGTGGGTCGCCTGTTGCTCCCGGCTCTTTGGTTCTGTCGAGGACTGTTATTTGTTTCACACTTGCAGGGAAAATATCAAAAAAGTACTTTGATGAAAATGGACGATAAAGATGAACACTTATCAATCCTATTTTTTCGCCTTTTTCAACCAGATAATCTATTGTTTCTTTTATGGTTTCAGTAATTGAACCCATAGCAACAATAATATTTTCTGCATTAGGTGTTCCATAATATGTAAATGGTTTGTATTCCCTGCCTGTAAGTTTTGTTATCTCTTTCATGTATGATGCTACTATTTCAGGTAGTGGCTCATAGAATGAATTGGAAGCTTCTTTTGCCTGAAAGAAAATATCAGGATTCTGTGCAGTTCCTCTTGTAACAGGATGATCCGGATTAAGGGCATTATGGCGGAACTTTGTCAGAGCGTCAATGTCAATTAATTTTTTCAGATCCTCCATGTCAATGGTTTCGATCTTTTGAATTTCGTGTGATGAGCGAAATCCATCGAAAAAATGCATGAAAGGAACCCTTGATTTAATTGAAGAAAGGTGCGCAACACCTGCCAGATCCATAATTTCCTGCACACTGCCACTTGCCAGCATGGCAAACCCTGTTTGGCGGGTTGCATAGATATCGCTATGGTCACCGAATATTGATAAAGCGTGGGCAGCTATTGCTCTGGCACTAACATGAAATACTCCGGGAAGAAGTTCTCCGGCAATTTTATACATATTAGGAATCATAAGAAGGAGTCCCTGTGAACATGTATAAGTAGTACATAAAGCTCCTGACTGAAGCGCCCCGTGCATAGCACCTGCCGCACCTGCCTCTGATTGCATCTCAACAACTTTTACCTGTTCTCCGAAAATATTCTTTAGCCCGTTGGCAGCCCATTCGTCGATGAATTCTGCCATAGTAGATGAAGGTGTAATTGGATATATGCAAGCGACCTCGCTAAACATATATGCAACATGCGCCGCGGCTTGATTGCCGTCGCATGTTATAAATTTTTTTGTTGCCATTGTGATTATATATATGTGATTAAAAGTGATTTTTTGAATTTCAGTGCGAAATTAATAATTTTTTCTTTTCGTTACCCATCATTCATTGAAATAAGGAACTCTTCATTCGATTTGGCCTGCAGCAATCGATCGCGAAGAAATTCCATCGCCTCTACTGAATTCATATCGGTGAGGAAATTACGCAGTACCCATATCTTCTTGAGTATATTTTTATTCAGAAGGAGATCTTCCCTTCGAGTACTTGAAGCAGGAATATCGATTGACGGGAATATCCTTCTGTTGGAAAGTTTCCGGTCGAGCTGAAGTTCCATATTACCTGTTCCTTTGAATTCCTCGAAAATTACATCATCCATCTTTGACCCTGTCTCAGTAAGAGCAGTGGCGAGTATAGTGAGTGATCCACCGTTCTCTATATTTCTGGCTGCTCCAAAAAACCTCTTTGGCTTATGAAGTGCATTTGAGTCAACACCACCCGATAATACCTTACCCGATGCGGGAGCCGTTGTATTGAAAGCTCTTGCAAGGCGTGTGATTGAGTCTAGAAGTATTACAACATCGTGTCCGCATTCAACAAGCCGTTTAGCTTTTTCAAGAACGATATTTGCTACACGGCAATGGCGTTCAGCCGGTTCATCAAATGTTGAAGCAATGACTTCAGCCTTAACATTTCGTGCCATATCGGTAACCTCTTCAGGACGTTCATCTATAAGTAAAATCATCAGATAAACTTCAGGGTGATGCTTGGCAATTGCATTTGCAATCTCCTGAAGTAGAATTGTCTTACCTGTTTTAGGTTGTGCAACGATTAACCCGCGCTGTCCTTTTCCGATAGGAGTGAACATATCAATAACTCTTACCGATAGTGATCCTTCGCCTGGTTGGCATAAAGTGAATTTCTCATCAGGAAACAATGGGGTTAGAAAATCGAATGGAACCCGGTCTCTGATAAAATCGGGACTTCTTCCATTTATTTCATCAACTTTAATCAGAGGAAAATATTTTTCACCCTCTTTCGGCGGACGAATTGAACCCTTAATTGTATCTCCGGTTTTTAGGCCGAATAACTTTATCTGCGATTGAGAAACATAAATATCATCAGGAGAGTTCAGATAATTATAATCAGGTGATCTTAAGAAACCATAACCATCCGGCATAATCTCAAGAACACCGGTATTGTATATTATACCTTCAAAATCATACGATTTTTCCTTCTTATCTTCTTTTAAAGGAATTACTTTAACTATATTCTCCTTTACAGGTGCATCAACAATTATATCGCCAAAGTAAACATCTGAAGAAGGTTTAACTTCTTCTATTGAATCATCTGCATTAATTATAGGGTGAGTATTTTCATCTAATGGTACAAAAAGAGGTTCCTGACTTTTTTTATCTGGTCGTACAACAGGTATTTTATTAAACCTTTCTTTGACATCACTCTTTTCATTTGGAATCTGGTTTGTTTTCCATTTTGGAACCTTTTTCTCGTCTGAAACAGGTGTGACATTCCTGAATAGATCTGGTTTATCCTCAGTTTTTACTGTAACTTTAACCTGCTCGTATCTTTCTGAAGTCCTTGTTTCTGGTTTTAACAGGTCGTCAGGTGAAACCGACATTACAGATTCTACCCCTCTTTTGACAATCGGTTTTAAGGTTCTAGGACGTTTCCCTCTTCTCAGGGAAGAATCTGACTCCGTGTTTTTCTCCTCAGCTGATAAAACATTCTCCTCAGTTGCAGAAACTTTTTCTTCAACTAAAGCTACATTTTCTTCATATGAAGATACTATATCCTCATTCTCTGATTTCGTAACTGTTGTGCTTGCAGTGGCTTCAATTGCCTGCTGATCAATGATTTTGTAGATCAAATCCTGTTTTTTTAAAGATTCAGCTTTATTGATTTTCAACCCCTTTGCTATATCCTTTAATTCAGGAAGGAGTTTTTTACTTAACTCAAGAATGTCGTACATATTTTAATGATAAATGGAATATTAGGAGATCTTAATGATTTTTTTGGAAAAGAGGGTAAGATATGTAGAATACACCCCTGGATAAAACTACAATAATTTCACATATCTGAAAAACGCTGCAATATTAAATAAAATTGCGAATATAATTAGTGCTAAATAATGTTAAAAATGAAAAGTGATGCTATCAAATCAATTAATCGTTTGATATTCAATGTGAAAAATATTTTTGCAAGTTACTAAAAAACTAACATATTCCAAAAAAATCAGCAAATTATGTTGTCTGATGGTTTTTTTTTTGTAAAATTGTACCAATTGCCTGAAATACCTTTGCAAACTAATATCTGGCTGGTAAATGCGTCAGTTAAAAATAACGAAGCAGGTTACTAATCGTGATACCCCATCCCTTGATAAATATCTTCAGGAGATAGGAAAGGTTGATCTTATTCCTCCGGAAGAGGAGGTAGTACTTGCCAGAAGAATAAAATCAGGTGATGCCGATGCTTTAAAAAATCTGGTTAAGGCTAATCTCCGTTTTGTCGTATCAGTTGCAAAGCAGTATCAGAATCAGGGGATGAGTCTGCCTGACCTTATAAATGAAGGTAACCTTGGACTGATGAAAGCTGCACAACGATTTGATGAAACAAGGGGCTTCAAATTTATTTCTTATGCGGTATGGTGGATTCGTCAGGCAATTCTACAGTCTTTGGCTGAACAGGCAAGAATAGTAAGACTTCCTGTTAATAAAATTGGATCGATTAACCGTATAAACAAAACTTTCGCAAAACTGGAACAGGAATTTGAAAGGGAACCTTCTTCTCAGGAGGTTGCGGAAATGCTTGATATGGTTCCGGAGGAAGTGAAAGAAGTACTAAAAACAAATGGCCGTACTGTAAGCATGGATGCACCTATAAGTTCAGAGGAAGATAATAATATGTATGACGTTCTTCAGAACTCTGAAACGCCAAGTCCTGATAAAAATCTTATAAACGAATCATTAGCTTTTGAAATAGAAAGAGCTTTGAATACACTCTCTACCCGTGAATCTAAGATTTTGAAGTTGTATTTTGGTTTAGGTATGAAACATCCTTTCACTCTTGAAGAAATAGGGGAAGAATTATGTCTTACGCGTGAAAGAGTTAGACAAATAAAAGAAAAAGCTATCAAAAGAATCCAGTTTACAACTCGCTGCAGAATATTAAAGACATACCTGGATTAACAATTTATTCTATATTTGTCCAAAATATTCTCAAATGGACCATCTGATATCTCCTTCAATTTTAAATGCCGATTTAGGTAATCTCGAAAAGGTTGTTTTAATGATCAATAACAGTCAGGCAGACTGGATCCACCTCGATATAATGGATGGAGTTTTTGTCCCTAACATTTCTTTCGGATTTCCGGTTATTGAATATGTAAAAAAGATTTCTGAAAAGCCTCTTGATGTGCATCTGATGATTGTAGATCCGGATCGTTACCTATCCCGTTTTAGCGATGCCGGAGCAAATATACTTACGGTTCAATATGAGGCTTGTTCACATTTGCATAGAACAGTTACAGAGATTCGAAACCTCGGCATGAGAGCAAGCGTGGCTTTGAACCCACATACTCCTGTGTCATTACTTAAGAATTTACTTCCCTATATCGATATGGTACTTATTATGACTGTCAACCCGGGTTTTGGAGGCCAGCATTTTATCGAAGAGAGTTATAATAAAATTGAAGAGCTCAGGAACATGATTGAAAAAGGTGCTTATAATGTTTTGATTGAGGTTGATGGTGGTGTTGATACAAGTAATGGAGCTAAGCTTATTAAGTCTGGCGTAAACGTACTTGTTGCAGGAAATTCGATTTTTGGTTCAGCCGATCCGACTGGTGCAATACTGAAATTAAAGAATTTAAAATAAGAAACCCCCTCTGCCGCTCCGCGGCATCTCCCCCAGGGGGGCGAAGAAATCCAATAAACCGATAAATTTCCCCCCGTGGGGGGAATTAAAAGGGGGTCATACTAATGTGGATAGCAAGCTTTTCCATCAGCCTTTTATTGATTCAGAGATATACTCTATAATCTCCTCCACTTTCTCCGGACTAAACCATTTTATTTCCTGATTTTTATTCCACCAGGTTATTTGTCGTTTTGCGTACCTTCGGCTATTCCGTTTAATTAGCTCAATTGCTTTTTCTCTTGATATTAATCCGTCAAAAAAATCAAAATACTCTCTGTAACCAACACTGTTCAGGGCATTAAGATTTCTGAAATCATAAAGTTGCAGAGCCTCTTGTTCAAGGCCCGATTTCACCATTTCGTCAACTCTCAGATTGATTCTGTTGTAAAGATCCTCTCTGTTCCTTTCAAGGCCGATTATAATTTTCGTAAAATCCCTCTCCCTTTTTTGTTTTATGAGAAAAGAAGAATACGGTCGGCCGGCTGTTTCGCAGATCTCAAGAGCCCTGATAATACGTTTGTAATTTTTAAGATCAACTTTTGAATAATATTCCGGGTCAAGGAGTTTCAGAGCTGCTCTTAAACTTTCAATTCCTTCCTCTTTATATTTTGAAATGTATTTCTCTCTCACTAAAGGATCAACATCCGGGATGTCATCAATTCCGTAGCAAACCGCGTCGATATACATTCCTGAACCACCCGTCATTAAAGCAATATTATTTTTGCTGAATAGTTTTGGAAGAAGTTCAAGAACATCTCTCTCGAAGAGACTGGAACTATAGTAATCTTTTACCTGGCGAAACTGAATAAAATGATGATTTATTGTATTGAGTTGAAGATCAGTAGGAACGGCTGTTCCAATTCTCATTTCTCTGAAGAACTGCCTTGAGTCAGCAGATATTATTTCACAATTAAACCGGGTAGCCAGATCGATAGAAATATCTGTTTTTCCGACCCCTGTAGGACCAAGCAGAACAATAAGAATATTTTTCATCGGGAAAAGTCCCTGAGAAGATCTATTCTTCCTCTTCGTTTAGGTTTTCTATATTTTCAAAATCCGGAAGTGTTTCTTCATCATTCCCTTCAAGGAAAAGATCGTCCACTTCGGGTTCATCTTCATCATCGTCGTTGGAAACAACAATATTGTTATAAAGCTTGCTCACGCTTCCCCCGAATACGACTTGTTTTGGCGGTACCCCCTTAGAATTTGTGCATGATGGGTACTCACGGCCATCTATCTCTTTTGCTTCTCCGGTGTATTCAAGAAAGAGACTTCTTTCATTAAAAAAGTCAAAAACGTATAACAATTTCTGGCTCTTACGGAAAATAATATCTTCCAGAAGGGCAGTATCCATAGTCGAAGAACCGGCACCCATATCGAATAGAGTGAATTCTTCCTCCTTCTCCCAATTATCAGTTGTCATAAAAAATGAAGCCATTTGGGATTTATCAAACTCCAATTCATCCTGAATCAGGTTGTGAAAATCCAATAATGTGTTAGAATCAAGAAACTCAAATTCCCTGATAAACGACTCATCTTCATCTGATAACACTACAAATTTGTAAACCATAATATGTATTAATTCAACGGGTGCAATATAATATTTTTTAGATTACAATATCCCGGCTAAATTATTTTTAAGAAGAAATTCTATTGTATCTACGCCGTCGGCAAAATCCCAGAGGTGTGGCGACTGAGCTTTGCCAAAAGGTATGTCATTCCTTCCGACTATACACTGAATATTTCCATTTAAGAGTTTTATTTGCTGTATTACAGCTGATTGAGATTCAAAATATTCATAATTGAGAACAGAAACCGGTGAAGATAACCTGCTGTCTTCTTTCAATAAAAGGTAACCTGTATCGTGAAATTTTTCCTTATTAACTATAAAAACTGCTTTATTGAAATCGTAGTTGTTACCATACTTACTATGGTTGATGATTTCAGAAAACTTTACCCATTTATCTGTCAGTATCTTTATATCAAATGCTTTAGGGATATAAATTTTAGATACGTTCCTGCACCCAAGTCCAAAATAGGTAAAGATATCTTTCCCAAGATCTTCAAATTCTGAATCAGTCTCATTTCCTTCAAGAATGGCGACACTGTTCCGGTTCTTCCTTATTATATTGGGATACTTACCAAAGTACTGCTCAAAGTATCTGGAGCTATTGTTGCTGCCAGTGGCAATTATAACATCAAAGTTTGCAAGGGTTTTATCAGTAAATTCAATTCTATTTCTGAAATCCGGATTTATTGAGAAAAGGATTTCAGAAATGAAGACAATAAGCTCAGAGTCTTTTGAGCTGGTTTTTGAAATAAGTTTATTACCACTAATCAAAACGGAAAGAAAATCATGAAAACCTGCCAATGGTATATTACCCGCCATAATAACACCTGCCTTCAATGAATTTTTATTCTCCTTTAGTTCAGGGTAATGATCTGTCCATTTAGTGAGATTCTCTTCAGTTAATTCACAGGCGATTGCATTTATCGCCGTTCTTACATTTTCTTTTGTAAACCATGAATTGATAACAGATTGATTCTCAATCAGATGATTTAGTTTTGTATAGTAGTTTCCTGATCTGCCCTCCAATGCATCATTCAGGATATCTCCAAGCCGGGCAAATGATTTTATTCTTTCTTCAAGATTCATTATCTGCATTATATTGTAAGCTGCAAATTTACTGAATTTGGTTTAGAATAAATTAAAAAAGTAGGGATGGGTCGCGTATTAATAAACGGAACAGTCGCGACCGTTCCGTACAAAATGCGTTCTATTTCAGAGTGAATGTGATTGGTACCATATACCAGACAGGAACAGCTTTCCCACCTTGTTTCCCCGGTTTGAAATCAGGCAGTGTTTTTACTACCCTTATCGCTTCAGTATCGAGTAAAGGACTAACTCCTTTAAGAATACTTATCTTGTTTACACTACCTTTGGATGTAACGCTGAACCTGACAATAACTCTTCCCTGAATGTTTTTCTCTTTTGCAACTTCGGGATAAACAGTATTTGCTGCGATAAATTTCAGGAGTTCGGCATCCCCACCCGGGAACATGGGCATCTCTTCCACTACAACAAATGGAGCCTCTTCAAATTCAGCCGAGGTGTCCTCAACAACAACTGGCACCTGTTTCATTTCCGGAGTCGAATTTTGAGGCGGAGGCGGGGGAGGTGGTACTGTTTCGGGTCGGGTTACAATAGAAGATGTTCTGTTTTCCCGATTAACCGGAACCTTAGAAGGTTCAGTTGAAGCTATAGAAGAAGGATAGGGTAAGGAAGGATTCGGTAGCACGTTTAGATGTTGAGCAATAATTTGTTTGTCAGGTAAATCAGGAATCTCCCTGTAGGCTGAAATAGCAAGCAAAACTATTCCTACAACAGGTACAACAATGAGAAGTTTTACGTTTGCAAAAGCTGCAGTGCGTTTTTTTGTCATCATTATCATTCTCTTTTTAATAAGAGAGGGGTTTGAAAAGCTGTTTGTAAGATTGAAAGCTTTTGATTTAAAAACCTGGCTTAATAAAAGACTTTGATAATTTACAATAGGTACTCCTGAGCTCAGACACCCTTCATCAGCCTGATATTCATGAATAGCGCGCAGCGATCTGCTAAATAGATAAACAACAGGATTGAACCATTGAAATGCTATGATTAATTCAACAAAAACGATATCAATGAAATGATTCTGTTTCAGATGATTTTGTTCATGTCTGATTATTTCCCCGGCCTCTTCCGGACTCAGTCTTGTGTTAATAAATATATATCCTATTGCTGAAAAACCGGCAGTATTGAATCCGTGGAATCTTATAATCCTGCTTCCTTCGTTTTTTTGCCGGGCAATAAGATAAAGAAGGTTAAGGATGTTGGTTATTAATTTCAATACGAAAACAAATACACCTGCAATATATATCGAATTCATTATCTGCAGAATATCTATAAAGGATGAGGTGACGTTTAAAGGCTTAGTGCCGGTCGATGTAGCAGTAATAAATACATCTGACAGGAATTTGCCAAAAAACTGAATGTCAAGTGGTTTGACAGTGTAAAAAGTAAAGAATGGCAAGATCAGGGATGATATTAAGGAAAAAATAATAAAAGCTCTGTTCCGGATATAAGTAGTATCCCTGCTTAACAAAATTGAATATACCAGGTAAAAAGCAATCAGAAAGGCAGCAGCTTTAACTGAATATATTAATAGTGTGGTCATTTCTTGCCTTTTTGCTTTTTAACTTCACCTTCCATTATTTTCATAATTTCTTCCATCTCCTTTACAGATATACTTTTTTCCCTGGCAAAGAAGCTTACCATTTTCTCGAAAGAATTTGAGAAGTAGTCGTTTACGAAAGTACTGAGATGTGATTTTGAATAATCGGATTTCGATACTACAGGATAGTATTCATGTGTTCTTCCGTATGCTTTGTGGGTTACAAACCCTTTGTCCTGCAAAATGCGGACTATAGTGCTGACAGTATTATAGGCCGGTTTTGGCTCATTAAAGTGTTCAAGAATTTCTTTAACAAAGCCTTTTTTTATCTTCCACAAAATCTGCATCACCTGCTCCTCTGCTCTTGTTAATTCTCTCATAATATAGATTTTAATTCAAATTACTATTTATTTTCTTCACTCGTTCTTAACCTGATTCTTTTCAGAAATATATCCCAAATATATAACGAATATATTAGTTGTACAACTAATTATTCAATTTTTTTTTATAATAATTATTCCCATTTCACTTTTTCGTAAAAAGGAAAAAAAGTGTACTTTTAGTTTTTTATAATTGAAACAAAGGGAAGGAAGCTTTTAGATGAGACGAGCTAAAATTAAAATAAGCATTTTCAGAGAAAATTTAAGAATCTCATTCAGAGCAATTCAGTCTAACAAAGTAAGGGCTATACTTACAATATGTATTATAGCGATTGGTATTATGGCCCTTGTAGGTATTCTGACGGCTATTGATGCAATAAAATCGTCTCTCACCAACCAGTTTACAATGATGGGTGCCAACTCATTCACTATTACCTCGAGGGGTATGAATATTGAAATCGGAAACAGCAAATCAAGGTCTAAAAACTTTTCCCGGATCTCCTACAGGGAAGCCGAAGAGTTTAAAACAAGATTTGATGAATCAGCTATCGTTTCAATTTCATTTAATGCCTCAAGGGGGTCGACGGTAAAGTATGGATCTGAGGAAACAAATCCTACTGTTAATCTTACAGGTTCTGATGAAAACAACCTTGCGGTGGCGGGTTACGAGATTGAATTCGGAAGAAATTTTAGTGCAGATGAGATTCAGCTCAGCCGGCATTTTGTTATTATTGGTTCAGATATTGTAAAGGATCTGTTTATAACAGGTGTAGATCCGTTAGGAAAGGAGATAACAGTTGCAGGAATGAAATTACAAGTAGTGGGTGTTTTGAAAAGTAAGGGCTCTGGTATAGGTAACCCAGATCGTGTATGCTTTATGCCAGTGACTACTGCCCGACAATACTTTTCCCGACCCAATATGTCATTCAATATTACTGTTATGCCTGTTAATCCTTTGAATCTTGATGTGATGACAGGAGAGGCAGAAGCTATTTTCCGGATTGTCCGCAATTTAAATCCAACCGATGAATCAGATTTCAATATCAATAAAAGTGATAATATAGTTAAGATGCTTCTTGAAAACCTTAAATATGTGACACTTGCAGCAACAATAATTGGCATTGTGACATTATTCGGAGCTGCTGTCGGGCTTATGAACATTATGCTTGTATCTGTTACAGAACGGACACGCGAAATAGGAGTCAGGAAAGCTATTGGTGCTAAAACCCAGACTATTAAATATCAGTTCCTGTTTGAATCTATACTAATAAGTCAGCTCGGTGGCGTGTTTGGAATTATTCTTGGTGTACTTATCGGAAATGCTGTGTCATCTATGCTGAGGTCGAACTTTGTGGTGCCTTGGATATGGGTATTGACCGGAGTTGTTGTCTGCTTTATTGTAGGTGTTGCTTCAGGTTATGCACCTGCAGTTAAGGCAGCTAATATTGATCCTATTGAAGCTTTAAGATACGAATAAATTATCTGATTATGGAAAAACATGTAATTCAGGAAGAGTTAAAAAATTGCCCGGGGATTGTCTATTATCCTGATGTAAATAAACTTGAACTCACCGGACGGTCTATTCCTGAGAATCCCGAGCTGATCTTCAAGCGTCTTGAAGAATGGATTACCCTTCATTTTGGAAAGAATAGCAGTCTGGATGTAAGTATTCAACTTGAATACATAAACAGCGGATCTTCTAAATACCTGTATGAGATACTGAAAAGGCTTACAGGATATGGCCGTTCGGGAAAGCAGGTTGTAATAAAATGGCTTTATGAGGAAGACGATGAAGCTATGCTTGAACTTGGTGAGCATTACCGCGATACAGCCGGTATTCCGCTCGTGATTGATATGATAGTATAAAAAAAGAGAGGATTTCCCTCTCTTTTTTATTTAATATTCTTGTTACTTCACTGTATTCATGTGAGCTATCAGGTCGAGAAGTTTGCAGGAGTATCCCCACTCATTATCGTACCATGCAACTACCTTAACAAAGTTGTCGTTAAGCGAAATACCTGCTTCAGCATCAAAGATTGATGTATGTGAATCGCCGATAAAGTCACTGGAAACAACCGCATCTTCAGTATATCCCAGGATTCCTTTAAGCGGTCCGTCAGCAGCAGCTTTCATAGCTTTTTTGATTGTATCATAACTTGCTGCTTTCTCAAGACGGCAGGTAAGATCTACAACAGAAACGTTAAGCGTTGGAACTCTGAAAGCCATGCCGGTAAGTTTCCCCTTAAGTTCAGGAATAACTTTGGTTACTGCTTTGGCTGCACCTGTTGATGAAGGAATAATGTTGGCAGCAGCAGCGCGACCACCTCTCCAATCCTTATTTGAAGGACCATCAACTGTTTTCTGTGTAGCTGTGGTTGAATGAACGGTTGTCATAAGAGCTTCAACAATACCGAAATTGTCATTAAGTACCTTAGCAACAGGAGCAAGACAGTTTGTTGTGCATGATGCATTAGAAACAAACTGCATATCTTTTGTATATTTATTGTGGTTAACTCCCATTACAAACATTGGGGTATCATCTTTGGAAGGACCTGACATTACAACATGTTTTGCACCTGCTGTGATATGTCCCATAGCACTTTCCTTTGTAAGAAAAAAACCTGTGCATTCAAGTATATATTCAGCACCAACCTCATTCCATTTAAGGTTTGCAGGAGATTTCTCGGCAGTAATACGGATACTCTGACCGTTTACAATAAGTTTGCCGTCTTTAACTTCAACTTTCCCATCGAACCTGCCATGAACGGTGTCGTATTTAAGCATATAAGCAATATAATCTACTTCGAGGAGGTCGTTGATTCCAACTATTTCTATATCGTTCCTCTTAAAGGCAGCTCTGAAAGCCAGACGGCCGATTCTGCCAAAACCGTTGATACCTACTTTAATTTTTGACATTTCTATATCATTAAATGGTTAATAAATTTGATCTACAAAAATAATATATTCCCAATAATAGGCAAGAAGTAATTGAGATCAATTATTCTTTTTTTCTTTTGAAGATGTTGGAAAGCTTATTAGATTCAGGATCAAGAGGATTAATAATCATTCCAAATCTGTAGCTGACGAATAATGAAAAATATATGGATTTATTATCAGAACTTGCCATAATTGGTATTTGTTTTGGAAAAACATTTATTTGTGCTCCAATCTCTACAGCGTGTATAATCTTATCCTCTTTACTATATTCGAAATTTAATCCTCCTTTTGCGTACAGACCCGGGAGTATTTTGGTTTCGTTAAGTCCTTTCGAAAAAGCAGCTTTGCCATATATATCCTGAGGTGAAGTGATATTGAATTTTTCATCTTTAGTTATAGGACCACTTGCAGTAAGATAAAATGCCTGGTAATAGATTGGCTTGTATAATGCCAATACCGGTCCGGCTCCATAGAAATATCTGATAGCAATTCCGCCCAAATCGGCTTTCTTGAAAAGTTCGCGCTGATGACCAATTCCTCCTCTGATGTAAAAAACGCTATTTAACTTTCCATAAACGTAAGTAGATTGCGATTGATTAGAAGGATTTGAGATTTTATATTCTTTAGGATGCTTAATTATGCCAGCCTCTATTTCGAGCAGGCGCTTATTAAGATAATCAATTCTGGTGGCTCCCCGATAACTTAAACCAAAACCATCACTATTGAGAAGAATTGCAAAAGATTTTTCATTTCGGAAAAAAACCTTTTGTTGTTCATTTAATTCACCCTGCCCGTACAGTGAACCTGTACCAAAAACAATTAATACCGCTAATATAAGCAGCTTCTTCATTATTTAACTGCTAACTTATAAAACTGGAGGAATTAAAAAAAAATAATGCGAATCAGACATTCTTGCCTGTCTGCTCGGTTTTTGCTTTTGAATAAGCAGGACATTCCTTTTTGTTACAGGAGCTTACAACCAATAGAGTAATAAAAGCAGCTATAAGTAAAAGAGCAAATTTTTTCATACGGGATACAATATTAATTCTTTACAAAAATAGTCTTTTCATTCTAATAACAAACTTTGAGCCAAATAAATTTTTTCGATAAGAATAGCTTCTGAAAGGACTTGTATAATCAGGGTTTTGATGAGTTTCTGTTTTTTAACCGGTCAACAAAGAGACAAAACATCTAAGAAATTGTCATGGATTGTCTCGAAAAAACAGGTAATAATGCTGGTAAATAATTGGATAACTGATCTGAAAAAACTGTAATCTTTATTGACCGGGAACCACATAAACTATTAACTTTAACAAGTTTTAATAGATTCTTTTCCATCGGCATGAATAAACGAGGCAATCGTAACGGAACATACATTACAGGCGCGAAAAAGCTGTGGTTTATAGTATCAGGCTTTATTATATGTCTGATCTTTATAAAATCCGGGAAAGAGGTAGTTTCATACACGTCTACTGATAAATATTGCGTATCGTGTCACATACATCCTCAGGCTGATCAGACCTGGAAACTTTCTACTCATTATAATAATCCTTCAGGAAATATTGTTCATTGTTCACAATGTCATCTTCCGCCTGAAGGTCATGGATATTTGCCCGCCAAGGCAAAACATGGGATAAAGGATGCTTATGGGTATTTCTTCAAAGACAGTGCAAAAATAAACTGGGAGGAGAAAATATTGCTTGAAAACGCGAAGGGATTTGTTTATGAAAAATCATGTCTGGAATGTCATACAAACCTTTTCCCTGTGACACTATCCATCAACGGCGGAAATGCTCATCTATTCTATACAACAAGCAAGGATCCATTGAGTTGTATTAACTGTCACATTAATGTAGGACATTACGACAAAAATGCAATTCATGCTCATGATACAAGTTTTGGTGTAACAGTAACAGCCAATCAGGCCATTTATACAGAACCGGCAAAAGTTGAAAGATTTATTAATTTCAGTGAAATGATTCCGGGAACAAATGTCTCATTTGAAATGGTTGCTGTTCCAGGCGGAACATTCAACATGGGTAGTCCTGAGACAGAACCTCTACGAAAACCTGATGAAGGGCCTGTACGTAAAATAGCCGTTTCAAAATTCTGGATGGCTAAAACCGAAGTGACATGGGACGAATACCTGGCATTCTTCAGGGCAACTGGTTCTCAGGGAAGAACTGAAGGACAGTCGGCCAGTAAAAAAAATGTTGATGCAATAAGCGGTGCCACTCCTCCGTGGGGAGCTCCCGACCAAAGCTGGGGCAAAGGTTCACGTCCGGCTATTACTATGACCTGGTATGCTGCGAATGTCTATTGCCGTTGGTTATCGAAGGTAACAGGCAAAAAATACAGATTACCAACCGAAGCTGAATGGGAATATGCCTGCAGGGGAGGAACTGAAACTCCTTATTTTTTTGCAGGGAATCCAAAAGAATTATCATCAATTGGTTTGCTTAAAAAGTTTTTTAAACCTGATACTTCTAATATTAATTCAAGAGTAGTTTATAAGTTAAATAGTTCAGCCAGGACAAAAGAACCTTCATTTATGAAAGAAAATCCTTTCGGATTGGTGAATATGGCCGGAAATGTTGCAGAGTTCTGTTTTGATTTCTACTCCCCCGATGCATATAAAGCAGATTCAGTGGGAATGATAAATCCCAAAGGCCCTATAACCGGACAGGAACATGTGATTCGTGGGGGGTCATTCAAAAGCGATGCTAAAGATGTAAGGAGTGCAGCCCGCGATTTTACCAAAACAAAGGCCTGGCTGGTTACTGATCCGCAGATGCCAAAAAGTATCTGGTGGTATTCCGATTGTATCGATGTGGGATTCAGAGTGGTATTGGAGGCAGATACTTCAATTTAGAAATAAGTTGAAATAAGTTGAACTAAGTTGAACTAAGTTGAAAATGATATAGAAATGGAGAATATCGACAGACGTAAATTCATTGGAAAAACAGCTCTTGCAGGACTTGGATTAGCTGGTTCCGGAGCATTCATAGCAGCTTGTAAAAGAAAGCCGGATGTAAAGATCCTTGGTCTTCCCCCTATTTTAAGCGGAGCACCAAAGGGTAAAAAACTGAGAGCCGGACTAGTCGGTGCAGGAGCAAGAGGTACAGGAGCTGCCATAAATTTTATAAGTGCAGGACCAGACCTTGAAATAATTGCCCTTGCTGATGTTTTTCAGGATAAGATTGATGTCTGTCGCAAGAGATTTGCATCGTTCAATCTGCCAATACCTGCTGAAAACTGTTTTGTAGGTTTCGATGCCTATAAAAAGCTAATGGCTCTTCCTGATCTGGATGTCGTTATTCTTGCTACGCCACCACAATTCCGACCGGAACACTTTCTGGAGGCCGTTTTGAAAAACAAACATGCTTTTTTGGAAAAACCTGTGGCTGTTGACCCCGTTGGGATACGATCAATAATAACGTCTGGTAAAAAAGCTGAAGCTATCGGATTATGCGTTATAACCGGAACACAGCGGCGCCATCAGGAAGACTATATTGAGACATATAAGCAGGTAATGGGCGGTGCTATAGGTACAATCACATCTGCCAAAGCATTCTGGAACCAGGACCATGTATGGTTTCGTGAGCGTGAAAAAGAATGGAATGATATGGAATATATGATCCGGAACTGGAACAATTTCTGTTGGTTATGTGGCGATCATATTCTTGATACACATGTACATAATATAGATGTTATAAACTGGTTCATGGGTAAATGTCCGGAGAAGGCTATTGGTTTTGGCGGACGTCACCGTAGAGTTACTGGTGATCAATATGACTTTTTTAGTATCGATTTTGATTATGGAAATGGAGTCAGCTCACATAGCATGTGCCGTCAGATCGACAGTTGTGCAAATGGTACCGGTGAACTCATAATGGGAACAGAAGGATATACAAACTGCGCCAACACAATATGGGACCTGAAAGGAAATGTGAAATGGAAATTTGAATATCCTAAAGATGAAAACGGTAATCTGATGGACGCTATAAAAATTCCTCCCTATGTTCAGGAACATATGCATCTTGTCCATGCAATCCGAACAGGTAATTATGTTAATGAAGCAGAACAGACTGCCCTCTCAACACTTACAGCTATAATGGGAAGAACTGCCGCATATACCGGGCGTTTGATAACATGGGATGATATTTTTAAATCTGATATGGATCTTGGTCCGGCTAAAATTGAATTCGGTCCGGTTAACATGGTTTTTGAAACTCCAATTCCAGGAACACCTGTAATTGTTTAAAATATAAATCATTGGCGTAACGGCAAGAAGATTTCACTCAAACATCTTCAACCTCAAAAATAGTGTTATGATTTCACTTGTAATACCAATATTTAACGAAGAGAAATTGATTGATGAATTGGTAAAGAGAACCATTTCGGCGATTGAATCATTTATCTCAGATTATGAGTTGATTTTTGTTGAAGATGGAAGCACTGACCACAGCCTTATCAAGCTTCTGGCGTATAAGGAAAAAAACAAAAAGATAAAAATACTCTCATTATCAAAGAACTTTGGTCATCAGGCTGCCTATACATGCGGTCTGGAATATGCAAAGGGAGATATTGTTGTAATGATGGATGGCGATTTACAGGATCCTCCTGAACTACTTTCAGAGATGTACAGGAAGATCAGCGAGGAAGATTATGACATTGTAAGTGGTAAGAGGACAGGGAGAAAAGGGAAAAATGGCAGAATCATCTATGAAGTATTGTTTCACTTGTTTTTTAAAAATATTGGTGAAATAAAAAACATGGAGAATTCCGGTAACTACTCCATGATGAAGCGTGAAGCAGCTAACGCTTTGCTTATGATGAAGGAGAAAGTCAGGTATCTCCCCGGTTTGAGAACATATATCGGTTTCAAACAGGGTTATGTTGAGTTTGTGAGAGATAACCGGTTTAAGGGCAATACTAAAATGAGCATTCGAAAGCTCTTCATTCTTGCGGCCGATGCAATATTTTCCTTTTCAAGATTTCCAATACAGTTTTGTCTGATCCTGGGGGCATTAGGCGCACTGGTTTTTATGGGCGCCGGGATATATGTTTTAATTGCCAAAGCATACGGTTTTGCAATTATTGGATGGTCGTCTACTTTGCTAAGCATCTATTTCCTCGGCTCCATTCAATTGATTTTTATGGGAATTCTGGGCGAATATGTTTACAGAAGTTATAAGGAGTCGCAAAATCGTCCGATCTATTTCGTCAGGAAATATTATGATGGCGATCAGGAGAAATGATGAAAGTGACGAAGTCAAAATATATTTTCATTTTCTTAGCTGTATTCCTACTCTTAATAATGCTGGTCACAAGCAGAGATGCCGGGATAACATGCGATGAAGTCCTTCATTATAATCATTCTGTCTCAGTCTATAACTATTTTTCAAGTCACGGAGAAGATCAGTCTGCCCTTGATACTCCTGTTTCCAACCTGAAATACTATGGCCAGTCATACGACAACCTGGTAACAATATTTATAAGATGGTTTAATATTGAAGATGTTTATGGATTCAGGCATCTGATGAGTTCCCTGGCAGGGTGGGTTGTTATTTTATTAACAGCACTTTTTGCTATCTGGATGGCGGGTTATGGAGCTGGTATTCTTGTACTAATCCTTTACGCGCTTTCGCCTACTTTCATTGGACATACGCAGAATAACCTGAAAGATATTCCATTTGCACTGGGTTATATTGCAAGTATTTTTTACACTTTTAAATTTATTGTTTCAGGCAGAAAAGTTCCATTCAAAGTTATTTTGTTTCTGACTGCAAGTATTGCCTTTTCAATAAGTATCAGGGCCGGTGGTTTGCTCCTGATCTGTTATCTCTTCTTTTTCTTTATTATCTACAATCTGGTTAAATATTTCAGAGAAAAGGAAATAGATATTATTGAGATCAGGACAAAGTTGTTATGGATGACCATTATTACAGTAGTAGCCTGGTTATTAAGCATTTTATTATGGCCTTTTGCACTTCAGAGTCCGGTTAAGAATATTCTCGAATCTTATAGTGTAATGGCCCATTACCCCGATACATTTCGTCAGATATTTGAAGGTAAACCTCAATGGTCCGATAATATGCCATGGTATTACCTGCTTAAATCGATGGCAATTACGATTCCTGTTATTGTACTTACAGGCCTGGCTTTATTCACAGTTTTCTGCCGTCATCTGGTTAAGAAAGACAAGGCAGTCCTGTATGGATTTTTAATTTTTGCAGTTTTTTTCCCTCTGGTTTTTGTGGTTTTTGTGAATTCAAATCTTTATAGTTCCTGGAGGCAGTTTCTTTTTATCTATCCTGTTATTGTTTTATTAGCTGCAGTAGGATTTAACTATTTGTTTGATTATTTGAAAAGTAAATACCTTAAATGGGGTGTAATTCTACTATTCCTTCTTCTTTCGGTTCATCCTCTTAAGTTCATGATAAAAAATCATCCTTACTATTATCTGTATTATAACCAGATTGTAGGGGGTCTGAAAGGGGCTTATGGTAATTATGAGACCGATTATTATTATGTTAGTCAGACCGAAGCATCAGTATGGCTTATTAATTATCTGAAAGAAAAGAATGTTACCGGCAAAATAAAAGTTAAAGCAACTTTTTCTGTAGAATGGCAGTTCCGTAATCTACCCGAAATTGAAACTTCATATTTCCGGTATGAAGAGAGAAGCCTTTCAGATTGGGATTATGCAATTGTTGTAAACAGATATATTTCACCTTTTAAATTAAAGAATAAGTTATGGCCGCCTGAAAATGCCATACATGTTATATATGCCGATCAGATTCCTGTTTGTGCTGTTATTAAAAGAGAATCTAAAGATGATTACTATGGGTATAGTGCTTTAACTGAGGGAAGAACAAAAGACGCAATAAATTATTTTGAGAAGGTTGTTCAGACAGATGATAAGGATGAAATGTTTTTTTATATTTTTGCATCAGCTTTATTTGACGATGGACAATTTCAGAGAGCAGATTCGGTTTTAAAAGCAGGATTAAAATTCAACCCTGATTTTGAACCGATACTCATGTACCTGGGAAATATTGCAAAATTTCAAAATAAGCCGGACGTAGCAATAATGTACTACCAGAGGCTTATTACAGCAAACATGAAGTACTTTGAAGGATATGTGGCACTTTCAGAATTATTGGCTGAAAGGGATGTTTTAAAAGCTCGGGATTTATTGAAAACTTGTCTGACAATGAGTCCGCATTTTAAGCCGGCAATAATTGCGCTTGCTGATACTTACCGGCAGTCAAATCCCGACATAGCTAAGAAGTATGATGAACTGGCAAAAAGTATTAAGTAATTTATAAAGAGTTAAAAGATGAAAAAATCATTATTAGTGTTTTCAATGACTTCACTCCTTCTTGTTGGAAGTATGAATTTTGCAATGTCACAAGAGCAACCACAACCAAAAAAAGATTCAGTAAATATGGATAATACTGCAAAGCCTACATTCTACTATGCTATTGAGGATGAAAAGAGTGAAACAAAAGAAAAATCCCCAATAATTGCCATTATCGCAGGAGGTTTAGTTGTAGTTGCAGCTGGAATTTTCTTTTTAACAAGAAAGAAGAAGAAATAGTAAAGTTCAGTGACAACTGTCAGGAGCTTTATTTATTTGAAACTGTATCCTTCAGCCTTTTGTCTTTTGTCTTTTGTCTTTTATCTTGATTAAAGCTTCACCCACGTGTTTCCTGCTTTATCAGAGTTGACAACAGAATGGATAAATTATTTTCTGCTTCCATCTTCCTAAATTCTCTAACAAGTATATTAAGTATTCTTTTTAAAAACAGTAGTAGAATCGGGTATGTTCAATATGTTTTAGTAAAAGATCTCAGAACATTTTAACAAATAACAGTTTATCTATTACCTTCACTTTCAGACTACAAAATTTACTGGAAATTGCTTACTTTACATGATAATCTATAATTTAAAAAATGACAAATATTTCTGGTATTTTGTCGGATCGCAGGACAATTCGAAAATACTCCTCAGAACCGGTTGATGATACTCTTATAAATGAACTGATCACAATGGGTTGCCGCGCTTCTACAACTGGTAATATGCAGCTTTACAGTATCATTATAAACAGAGAAGATGGAAAGAAAAAGGAATTGGCTCCTTTACATTTTAATCAGAAGATGATTACGGAAGCTCCGGTGGTTCTGACATTTTGTGCAGATTTCAACAGATTTAACAAGTGGTGCCGTTTGAGAAATGCAGATCCGGGGTACGATAATTTCCTGTCGTTTGTAACTGCTGCGATTGATGCTTTAATTCTTGCCCAGACAATCTGTATTGCTGCCGAAGCAAAAGGACTGGGTATATGTTATCTCGGAACAACGACATATAATGCCCATAAAATTATTGAAGTATTAAAGTTGCCAAAAGGGGTTGTACCGATTACAACAGTTACTCTGGGATGGCCGGCAGAGAAACCCGAACAGGTAGACAGGATACCGTTTGATGCTGTGATTCATAAAGAAATTTACCACAATTATTCGAATGAAAGTATTGCAGAATTTTACAAGGCAAAAGAGAATAGAGCTGATTCACAACAGTTTGTGAATGAGAATAATAAATTATCTCTTGCACAGGTATTTACAGATGTGAGATATAAGAAGGCAGACAATGTTCACTTCTCAAAGATCCTGTTAAATGTACTGAAGGAACAAGGGTTTATGGAGCAGTAAATAAGACAAAAGACAAAAGTAAAAAGACAAAAGTTTAGAACCATCACTACATTTGCCTTTTGTCTTAACCTTAACCTCAGCCTCAGCCTCAGCCTCAGCCTCAGCCTTAACCTCAGCCTCAGCCTCAGCCTTTTCTGAAATTATGATTAACACCTGCCTGCTGAGTGGCAGTAATTACAAGGTCATTTATACAGACATGAGCCGGGAGAGTAGCGCAATAATAAATTACATCTGCAATATCACTGGCTGTAAGAGCGTCGATTCCTTTATAAACAGATTTGGCTTTATCATCATCTCCTTTAAAACGGACCAGCGAAAATTCTGTTTCTGCCATTCCGGGAGCAATATGAGTTACCCGTATATTATTCTTAAGCAGATCTATTCGCATTGATTTCGAAAGTGCATCCACCGCAAATTTTGATGCACAGTATACATTGCCATACTCGTAAGCATCTTTACCTGCTATTGAACCGATATTGAAAACGTGTCCCGAATTTCGTTTAACCATAAGTGGAACTACCGCTCTGGTAACATATAAAAGTCCCTTTACATTTGTGTCAATCATCCTGTCCCAGTCATCGATATTCCCCGTATCTATATGATCGAGACCTACCGCGAGCCCGGCATTATTCACAAGGATGTCGATTGCCTTCCATCCTTCCGGCAGATTGCCAATTATCGATGCAACATCCTCCCTTCTTCTGACATCAAAATTCAGAGACAGGACTTTGATATTTCCAAACGAAAGCAGCTCTTTTTCAAGTTCTTCCAGTCTTTCTTTTCTTCTGCCGGTTATTATAATGTCATATCCGTTTTTTGCAAACAACAATGCAGTTGCCTTTCCAAAACCGGAAGTTGTACCGGTTATCATAATTATTTTATTCATTCTGTTCATACGATTTTATTTTGTGTAAAAATAGGGATTTATTTTAATGTCTGAG
>Ga0209745_1000454_pt1 | contig 24710 bp, 20 predicted proteins | sample BarGraNGADG00312_FD_184495 | JGI IMG/M metagenome (GOLD analysis project Ga0209745, IMG submission 184495) | Arctic peat soil microbial communities from Barrow, Alaska - Barrow Graham LP Ref core NGADG0004-312 (SPAdes) (version 2) | ecosystem: Environmental > Terrestrial > Soil > Wetlands > Peat...
CCGCTCGATGCCCTCGATGCGCTCGACGCCACCGCGCCGGCCGCCCCGACCGTCACGGCAACCGGTGCCCCGACCGAGGCGGCACCCGACAGCAAGGCTGAGGCCAGGCACAACCGCCGGCTGCGTAAGGCGGCCCGGACCGCGGCGGTGCCGGGTGGTCCGATCACGTCGCCGACGCACAAGGTCGCGCACTCGGGCCGTCCCCGGCAGCGTGTCGCCGTGATCGTCCCGGCCAAGGACGAGTCCCGGCGCATCGGCGCGACGGTCCGGTCGGCTCGCGCCATCCCGCACGTCGACCTCGTGCTCGTGGTCGACGACGGGAGCGAGGACGACACCCAGCACGTCGCGCGCGAGGCGGGCGCCGTCGTCGTGCGCCACTCGCACAACCGCGGCAAGGCCGCCGCGATGGAGACGGGCGCAGCGATCGTCGCGATGCGCGACACCGACGACCGTCCTCCGCGTCTGCTGCTGTTCATCGACGGCGACCTGGGCGACAGCGCGGTGAACACCACACCGCTCGTTCCGCCCGTGTTCGAGCGCGCTGCCGATCTCTCGATCGCGTTGCTGCCTCCCCAGACCGGGGCCGGTGGCCGCGGCATCGTCGTGGGTGCGGCGCGCCGGGCGATCGCTTCGCTCACCGGCTGGACGCCGACCCAGCCGCTCTCCGGGATGCGCTGCCTGACCCGCGAGGCCTTCGAGGCTGCTACCCCGCTCGCGCGCGGGTGGGGGGTCGAGACCGGCATGACGATCGATCTGCTCCGGCAGGGTTTCGTCGCGGTCGAGGTGCCCTGCGACCTGCGGCACCGGCCGTCTGGTACCGATCTGCGCGGTCAGATGCACCGCGCCGCGCAGTACCGCGACGTGATGATCGCAGTCACCAACCGTAGGATGCGCGGCGCCGTGGATGCCGTCCGGGAACGGGTCACCCCGCCTCCGCCCTCACCCCGCACCCATCGATGACGCACCCTTCGAGCGCTGAGGTCCGGTCGGAGGTCAGCGCTCGGACGGTGCAGGGGTTGGGGTTGGGGTTGGGGTTGAGGTGGCGTGCGGGGCGGTAGGGCGGACGCCCAGCATCCAGCCCGCGCAGGCGGCGACCAGCAGGGGCACCACGACCGCGATCCCGACGGCCGGGATCACGACGCCGGAGTCGTTGACCGCGAACCCGATCCCTAGCGCGATCGCGAGTGCGATCAGGCCTGGGCGCAGCAGCGGTGCGTCGGTGCCGAGCTGGGTCAGTGGTGCGCCAGCCGAGAGCCAGCCGAACGGGCCGCCGTCGGGCGCGCTGGCCAACGTGCGCAGTGGGCGCCCGAGCACGAGCACGACGAGCGCGACGCCCGCGATCGCCAGCAGTGTGAGCCAGTTCCCGAACAGGATCGTCAGGTTCTGGGAGGCCTTGCGGGTGATCACGGGCCAGATGCCGCCGTCGAGCACGGTCTGCACGAAGCGCCCGAGGTGCGTCTGGGTGTCGGCGGGTCGCAGCCAGTCGAGCACCGCGAAGCCGATCACCACGGCGGCACCCGAGGCGAGCACCCCCAACGACTTCCACCAGCCGACCCGCACGCCGGCGGCGAGCAGGGCGAGCACGGCGAAAGCCGGCACGAGCGCGGGCGGGCCGCCGAAGTCGCTGCCGAGGCCCGGCAGCCCGTCGAGCACCGTGGCCACCACGCCGATGACGACGACGACCGCCGTCGCCTGTCTGCGGTGCCCCCGCTGCACGAGCGGGTTGGCGATCGCTACCGCGAGCAGGATGGCCGAGGCTGCGAAGAGAGCGAACGCCTGGTTGTTGAACCCGTAGAACCGCGCTCCTACCAGCGGCTGCACGCCCATCGGCGCGGAGATCTGCAGCCGGCCGCCGACCGCGATGTCGCCGGCGATGACGGCGGCGGTGACGGCCGCGACGACCCCGACCGGCCCGAGCAACCAGGACTTCCAGCGGGGTAGCAGCGCGACGCTCGTGACGAGTGCGACCCAGCCGACGATCAACGCGCTGAGCGCATAGGACGGCGGTTGAACGCGCCACCAGGGCGCCAGGTTGGCCAGGAACGTGGCGACCGGGATCGACGCGACCGCGACGCTGGCCACGCGCAGCACCGCGAGCACCCCGTCAGGTCGGCTCGTGAGTCCATCTGCCACCGCCCGGCCCAGGCGCCCGGGCAGCACGCGGTTCAGCCCGCTGCTCAGGCTTGCGAGGACCACGCCGTTCAGACCGAGGGTCACCAGCGCGTAGAGGATGAGGTTGATCGCGATGAGCAGCGTGAAGAACGGCGGGGTGAGGGGGCGGACCTCCCGGGCGTGCTGGTCTTGGTCGATCATCTTCGCAACCCGCTGGCTCGCGAGCGGCGGACCGGGTGCGGTGGTCACGGGCGACCCGACCAGTGCGCCGGCGGGAGCCCTGTCGCGGATCCCGAGCGCCGAGAGCACCGTGGGCGCGAGGTCCGTCGGCACGAGGTATCCGGGCTGCCGGGTGGAGCGCGTCTCGAGCAGCGTCCCGGCATATCGTGCGCCGCTTGCGACGACGTTCGGTCCTATCGCGGCCGCGAGCTGCAGGTGTGGCTGGCGGCCCGAGTCCGCGATCGATGTGACCAGTACGGTGACGTCCAGACCGGAGCTGTCGACCGCCTCGAGCACGGCCCGGAGCCGCTCGTCGATCGCCTGGACCTGGTCCGATCGCGCGGGCTCGGTCATGGCATCGGGCGCAGTGAGGACACTCTCGGGCACGTCGCCGGGCGTGGGGGGCAAGGTGGCGCCCGGGTCCGGCAGGCCGTCGCGGTTCGCGTCGAGCGCGGATGCGGGGCGGTTCACCGTCAGCTGACCTGGGTCGCGCACGGTGCCGGCGTCCACGACGACGAGCCGGGAGGTCTTGAGCGCCGCCCCGACGCGCGCGGTGAGGTCGTCGGCGCCGCGCGGGCGCTGGAGGTGCTCGCCGACGGGGCGGCCGCTGGAGTCGGCGAGGGCGATGGCAGCGCCGGGTCCGATGCCGGTCGCGGTGACCCCGGCACTCGCGAGCGTGTCGCCGAGCAGACCGGGCCGCGCGGCGTAGTCCGCTTCCGTCGCGGACTCGAGGTAGTCCGCCCAGCCAGGAACGAGCCCGTCCGACCCTGGCTCACGTAGCGTCCGGCACTCACCGAAGTTCGCACCGGCCAGGTCCGAGGCGCGCTCACCGGCCGACACGGCGAGCCACCCGTCCGCCGGGCAGGCCGAGGTCCCCAGGCTGCGGGCGGAAACGGTCCCGACGGACCCGCTGCGCGAGAGGTCCCACAGTGCGGGCGTGGTCAGCGCGCCGACATCGTCCCACCGCAGTCCCGTCGTGCCGACAACGACGATGGGTGTACTCGCAGGGTTCGCTGTCGCGCGCCCGACGGGTGCCAGGGGGGTCGTACCGGCTGGGGCGGCCGACGCGGCCCCGCCCAGCACCGCGAGCGTGCCGATCGTGAGCGCCGCGGCAGCGGCGCCAACGCGGGCGAAACCGGTGGGACGGGGCACTGCATCAGCCTACGGGTGCGTGGATCGCCGGTACCGACCCGCCCGGCGACCAGCGTGGGGAGGGCTCACCCGGTTAGGCTCGACTGCCTCTGGCGGATTCGCGACCGGCGGGGTGACCACCTCGCCCGCAGAAGGAGCACGCCGATGGCCGCTTCGACCCGACTCCCTCGCTACGCCTACCTCGGACCGGCGGGCACGTTCACCGAGACCGCGCTGCGGCAGGTCGCCGGACCCGACGAGGCGGAGTACCTGCCCCTGGTCGATGTCGTCTCGACGCTCGAGGCGGTGCGTTCTGGGCGTGCGGACTTCGCCGTCGTGCCCATCGAGAACTCGGTCGAGGGCGGCGTCACGGCGACCCTGGACACCCTCGCGACCGGTGAGGCGCTCGTGCTGCTGCGCGAGGTCCTGGTCCCGGTGACGTTCGTGCTGGCCGCTCGGCCGGGCATCGTGCTCGGCGACGTCACCCGCGTCTCCACGCACCCGCACGCCTGGGCGCAGTGCCGGCGCTGGTTCAAAGCCATCCTGCCGGCTGCGTTGCACGTCCCCTCGACCTCGACCGCGGCGGCCGGTGCGCTGCTTGCAGACACCGAGCCTGGCCACGACCCCGGTTTCGAGGCCGTGCTCGTCTCCCCGCTCAGCGCCGAGCTGTACGGACTCGAGGTGCTGGCCGATCACGTCGCCGACAATGAGTCGGCCGTGACGCGCTTCGTCGTCGTCGGTCTGCCGGGGGCGATGTCGGCCCCGACCGGGGCGGACAAGACCTCCCTCGTCGTGCACCTGCCGAGCAACGAGGCCGGCGCGCTGCTCGAGATGCTCGAGCAGTTCGCGGCACGCGGGGTCAACCTGTCGCGGATCGAGTCGCGGCCACTCGGCGACCTGCTGGGTCGGTACTCGTTCTCGATCGATGCCGAGGGGCACCTCGCGGAGGAGCGCGTGGCCGAGGCCCTGATCGGGCTGCACCGCGTGTGCCCTCACGTCCGGTTCCTCGGCTCCTATCCGCGGGCCGACGGCGCAGCGACCGATGTGCGACCCGGCACGGCCGACGCGGACTTCGAGGGCGCACGGCGCTGGGTCGACGCGCTTCGCGCCGGTGACTGGCCCGGGACGTAGTACTCGCCGGGACGTGGATCCGTCCACCCCTCGGCGGATGGAGATCTGCAGATCCAGCCATGTACTCAGTGGCCGGTCGGAGTCTGTCTGGGGACGCGGACGATCAGAGCGCCTGGGTCGATGCGGACCGTGAGCTCCCGCGCGAAGCCGAGCGTGTCGCCGTCGACCTGGACCGCCTCGGGTCGGTCCGCGGAGACGTGCAGGCGGCGCGCCCGCAGGTGGTCGATCCGCCCGATCTTGCCTGGCAGCCCGGTGCGCACGCCGATGCCCTGGAGCACCACCTCGCCGAACAGCTGGGCCCAGCCGACGAGTCCGCCGCGGGTGTCGATCGCCCCGATGTCGAACCACCCGTCGTCGAGCACTGCGTCCGGCAGCAGTGTGATGCCGCCGGGCAGACGCCCGCAGTTGCCGATCAGCAGGCTGCGCACCTGCACCGATTGGTGCGGGGAGTCGTCGACCTGCAGGCGCAGCCGCAGTCGACGGCCGTGCAGGTGGCGTGCGCCTGCGACGAAATAGGCGATCCAGCCGACGCGCGCCTTCAGATCCTCATCGGTGTCGGCCACCATCGCCGCGTCGAACCCCACTCCGGCGATGACCAGGAAGATGTGGTCCCGCGGTGGTTCGTCCGACTCGGTCAGACCGTCGCGGACGACCCGCAGCCAGCCGACGTCGATGGTGCGACCCGTCCCGGTGAGGGCCAGCCGGAGGAGCTCGACGGTGTTCGCCAGGGGCAGGTCCAGGTTCCGGGCGAGCAGGTTCCCGGTGCCCTGCGGGATGAGGCCCATCGGCACGCCGCTGCCGGCGAGGGCCTCAGCCACGGCGCGCACCGTCCCGTCGCCCCCGACTGCGACGACGGCAGTCGCGCCGCGTTCGATCGCGGCACGGGTTTGGCCGACGCCCCCGTCCTGCAACGTCGTCTCGAACCACAGCGGCGGGGGCATGGAGCGCGCGCTGCACGCAGCGACAGCGGCCTCACGCAGCTCGCGCGCCCCGGGCTTCGTCGGGTTCGCCACGAAAGCGATGAGCTCACCTCGGGTGTCCGGCTCGGGAAAGGACCCCGCCGAATCGGCAATCGACGCGGTCCAGGTCGAGATGAGACGTCGGGCGGCGCGCGCGCCGCCCGAACCGCGAGCGGACATGGCCACGACGAGTGCACCGACCGCCAGGAGCACGGCGATCAGGCTGAGCCGTTCGGACCACGACATGGCGCAACGCTACGGCGCGCCGCGCCCGCCCGGGTCGTTACCCTCGGGGGGTGATCGACCTGCGCGTGCTCCGTGACAATCCTGACCTCGTCCGCGCGAGCCAGCGTGCGCGCGGCGACGACCCCGCCCTCGTGGATGCCGTGCTCGATGCCGACGCGCGCCGTCGAGCCGCGCTCGCCGACTTCGAGCGCCTCCGCGCCGAACAGAAGGCCCTCGGCAAGCAGGTCGCCGTCGCCCAGGGGACCGAGAAGGCAGAGCTGCTCGCTCGTACCAGGGCGCTCTCGCAGGAGGTCAAGACCCGCCAGGCGGAGGCCGACGCCGCGGAGCGCTTGCTCACCGAGACCGCCTACCGGATCGCGAACGTCGTCGAGGACGGCGTGCCGGTCGGCGGCGAGAACGAGTATGTCGTGCTGCGCACCGAGGGCAGCCCGCGCGACTTCACGGCCGAGTACGGCCCGGAGTTCACCCTGCGCGACCACCTCGAGCTCGGTGAGCTGCTCGGGGCCATCGACACCGAACGCGGCGTCAAGGTCTCGGGCTCGCGGTTCTACTTCCTCACGGGCGTCGGCGCGCGCCTTGAGCTGGCGCTGCTCAACGCGGCGGTGGACACCGCGCTCGCGGCCGGGTTCACGTTGATGATCACGCCGACCCTGGTCAAGCCCGAGATGATGACCGGAACCGGGTTTCTCGGTGCGCACGCGGACGAGATCTACCGGCTCGAGGCGGATGATCTGTACCTGACCGGCACCAGCGAGGTCGCGCTTGCCGGGTACCACGCGAACGAGATCCTCGACCTGTCCGGAGGGCCGAAGCGCTACGCCGGCTGGTCGGCCTGCTACCGGCGTGAGGCCGGCTCCTACGGCAAGGACACCCGCGGCATCATCCGCGTGCACCAGTTCCACAAGGTCGAGATGTTCAGCTACACCTCGGCCGAGGACGCAGCCGCGGAGCACCGGCGACTGCTCGGCTTCGAGGAGGCCATGCTGGCGAAGGTCGAGCTGCCGTACCGCGTGATCGACACGGCGGCGGGCGACCTCGGGATGAGCGCCGCCCGCAAGTTCGACTGCGAGGCGTGGCTGCCCACCCAGAACCGGTTCCTCGAGCTCACGTCGACCTCGAACTGCAGCACGTTCCAGGCCCGGCGCCTGGGCACGCGCGAGCGGACGTCGTCGGGCGGGACGCGTCCGGTCGCCACGGTCAACGGCACGCTCGCCACCACCCGGTGGATCGTCGCGATCCTGGAGAACCACCAGCAGGCCGACGGTTCGGTGCGCGTACCGGCGGGCCTGCGCGGCTACCTCGGCGGCCTCGATGTGCTCGAGCCGGTCGGCCGGTGAGCGCGCCGGGGGTGGGTCGCACCCGTCTGGTCGGGTCAGGCCCGATGCTCGTCGCGCTCGACATCGACGGCACCGTGATGACGTACGACGAGCACATCTCCGATCGCCTCCGCGCGGTGGTCGCGGACCTGCGTGACGCTGGCGTGCACCTGGTGCTCGCGACCGGGCGCTCCGTGCACGCGACCGTGCCCGTCGCCCACGAGCTCGGCATCACCGAGGGGTGGGCGGTGTCCTCGAACGGTGCCGTCACGGTGCACCTCGATTCCGAGGCCGCCGTCGGCTACGAGGTCACCGAGCGGATCACTTTCGATCCGGGGCCCGCACTCCGGCTCATGCGCGCCGAGCTTCCCGATGCGCTCTTCGCGGTCGAGGATCTCGGCACCGGCTTCCGGATGAACAAGCTGTTCCCCGCCGGCGAGCTCACCGGCCGCCACGAGGTCGTCGACATCGAGGACCTCTGGAGCGAGCACGTCACCCGTCTCGTGGTGCGCAGCCCCGGCCACACGAGCGCGGAGTTCCACGAGCTCGTGCACCGGATGGGCCTGGAGAACGTGTCCTATGCGATCGGCTGGACGGCTTGGATGGACATCGCGCCGAAGGGTGTCACCAAGGCCAGTGCGCTGGAGACGGTCCGACGGCGGATCGGTGTCGAACCTTCCCGCACGGTCGCGATCGGCGACGGCAGAAACGATCTGCAGATGATCGACTGGGCGGCCCGCGGGGTGGCGATGGGCCATGCCCCGCAGGAGGTTCGCGAGGTGGCCGATGAGGTCACGGGCACGATCGACGACGACGGCGCGGTCGACGTCCTGCGCAGTCTGCTGCGCTGACGCGCCCGGGCGAGGGTGGACTGGGACCCCGGCGGGTGGCACAGTCACCGACCATGGCGCATGGCATCGATGAGGTTGCCCGGGTCGCCGGTGTTTCGACGGCGACGGTGTCCCGTGCGCTCCGTGGGCTCCCGAACGTCTCGGTCGCCACCCGCCAACGGGTTCGGGTCGTCGCCGCGGAGCTCGGATATGTCGCCTCGCCGTCGGCCGCGTCGCTGGCCTCCGGGCGGACCCGGACCATCGGCCTGCTGACCCCGTGGGTCAACCACTGGTTCTTCGCGAACGTGATCGAGGGCGCCGAGCGGGCCTTGCGGGCCGAGGGTTTCGATGCGCTGCTGCATACGTTCGAGGTCTCGCGCCGCGCCCCCAGACGCCGGGTCGATGTCGATGTGCTTCGTCGGCGCGTCGACGGGATCCTCGTCGTCGGCCTCCCGCTCGACGTCATCGAGGTCCGGGAGCTGATCGGGCTCGGGCACCCGGTGATCTTCATCGGCTCCAGCGTCGAGGGGCAGGTCACGGTCCGCCTTGATGACCTGGCCACCGGGCGCATGGCCACCGAGCACCTCATCGGCCTCGGCCACCGGCGGATCGGGCACATCAGCGGATCCCCCGACGACGTCACACCGTTCTCCCCGCCGGTCGCCCGGCGCGAGGGCTGGGTTGCCGCGCTGCGTGAAGCCGGGATACCCCTCACCACGGGGCTCGACGTGCACGGGCACTTCGACCTCGACGGCGGCCGGGAGTCGATGCACATCCTGCTGCGGCAGTGCCCCGACCTGACGGCGGTGTTCGCGGCGTCGGACGAGATGGCGATGGGCGCCATCCTCGCCGCCCGGGATCTGGGTCTGCGTGTCCCGCAGGACGTCTCCGTGATTGGTGTCGACGGGCACGACCTCGGAGAGCTTGTCGGTCTGACGACGATGGTGCAGCCCGCGCTCGAGGAGGGGGCGATCGCGGCGACGCTGCTGCTCGAGATGATCGCCGGTCTGGCCGTGCCTCAGGACGTCGTCTACCAGACGGAGCTCATCGACCGGGGTTCGACGGGCTGCCCCCGCTCATGGGATCTCCCGTAATCCAATCGTTATCCAATTGTTGCCTGCCCGACTTGCGTCCCGCAGATGTAAGCGCTTGCATAAGCGACGAGGCCCACATCGGATGAAGATCGCTACATACGGGGCTGTCCAGACCACAACTCAGTGGAGGTCACTATGTCCAGCGTTCGCACTCGTCGCATCTTTGCGTCGGTTTCTTGCGGGTTGGGGTTCGCCCTGGTCCTCACGGCATGTTCCAGCTCAAGTCCGAGCGGCGGTAGTACTGCCTCCGCAAGCGGCGACTGCACCGCTTTCAAGGCCTACGGTGATCTCAAGGGCAAGACGGTCACCATCTACACGGGCATCGTGACGCCCGAGGACCAGCCCTACATGGACTCGTACAAGCCGTTCGAGGACTGCACGGGCGCCAAGATCGAATACAACGGCGACAAGGCGTTCGAGACCCAGATCCTCGTCCGGGCCAAGGCGGGCAACCCGCCCGACATCGCGATCGTTCCGCAGCCGGGGCTGCTCCAGCAGCTGGTTGCGACCGGTAAGGCTATCGCGGCCCCGAAGGCGGTTGCCGACAACGTCGACAAGTTCTGGGGCGCGGACTGGAAGACCTATGGCTCGGTCGGCGGCAAGTTCTACGCGGCGCCGTCGGGTGCGAGCGTGAAGTCGCTGATCTGGTACTCCCCGAAGGAGTTCACGGACAACAAGTACAAGGTCCCCACGACCTTGGCCGAGCTCAAGACGCTCTCCGACAAGATCGCCGCGACGGGCAAGAAGCCGTGGTGCGCGGGCATCGGGAGCGGTGACGCGACCGGCTGGCCGATCACCGACTGGATGGAGGAGATGATGCTCCGCCTGTCCGGTCCTACCGTCTACGACCAGTGGGTCTCCCACAAGATCGCGTTCAACTCGGCTGCTCCGACCGCAGCGCTCAACGCCGTCGGCGCATACCTCAAGAACGACAAGTACGTGAACGGCGGCCTCGGCGACGTCAAGAGCATCGCCACCACGACCTTCCAGGACGGTGGCCTGCCGATCCTTCAGGGCACCTGTTCCCTGCACCAGATGGCCAGCTTCTACGCCTCGAACTTCCCGAAGGGCACGAAGGTCGCCGCGGACGGTGCTGTGTTTGCGTTCTACGAGCCCGGCGTGAAGGCGACGGACCACCCGGTCGAGGGTGGCGGCGAGTTCAACCTCGCGTTCTCCGACCGTCCCGAGGTCAAGGCCTTCCAGACGTACCTCTCCACGGACCTGTGGGCCAACACCAAGGCCAAGATCAGCTCTGCGGCAACGGGGGGCGGCTGGATCAGCGCCAACAAGGGCCTCGACGTGGCGAACCTGACGAACCCGATCGACAAGCTCTCGGCTTCGATCCTGCAGGACCCGAAGACGGTCTTCCGGTTCGACGGATCGGACCAGATGCCGGCCGCCGTGGGCTCGGACGCGTTCTGGAAGCAGGCAACGAGCTGGATCACCGGCCAGAGCACGAAGGACACGCTGGACAAGATCGAGGCGGCCTGGCCGAAGTCCTGACCTGACCGGCACCCTCGGTGTCCGGGTGTGCTCGCGATGCGGGCACGCCCGGGCACCTGTCCGTTCTCCGAACGAGTGAGGAAACTCGGATGGATGTATCCGTCAAGTTCTTGACGATGGCTCTGGCGATCTTGCTGTTCGTGGCCGTGGTGGGCGTGATCCTGTTCATCGCGGGCAGGTCGGAGCGCAGAAGCCCCTCGCTCGTCGCCTATGTCTTCCTGTTCCCGTCGCTCCTGATGCTCAGCGTCGGTCTGCTCTTTCCCGCGGCTCAGACGATCTACCAGTCGTTCTTCGATGCAGCCGGGAAGGCGTTCATCGGGTTCGGCAACTACCAGACGATCTTCTCGTCGTCCGATGAGATCCTCGTGCTGCGCAACTCGGTGTTCTGGGTCGTGGTCACCCCGTTCGTGGCCACCGCGATCGGTCTCCTCTACGCGATCCTGGTCGACGGTGCGAAGGCGGAGGCTCCGGCAAAGGCGCTGATCTTCCTCCCGATGGCAATCTCGATGGTCGCCGCGTCGATCATCTGGAAGTTCGTCTACGAGTTCCGTCCCGACCAGCAGGGCGTGAAGCAGATCGGGTTGCTCAATCAGATCTTGGTCTGGCTCGGGGGTTCCCCCCAGCAATGGATCGTCAACTCGCCGTGGAACACGTTCTTCCTCATCGTCGTGATGATCTGGATCCAGGCTGGATTCGCCATGACGATCCTGTCGGCCTCGATCAAGGCGATCCCGAACGACGTGATCGAGGCCGCCCGGCTCGACGGGGTCAACGCGTTCGGGATGTTCCGGTTCGTGACCTTGCCGAGCATCCGGCCCGCGGTCATCGTGGTCCTCACCACGATCGGTATCGGCACCCTGAAGGTGTTCGACATCGTCCGGACCATGACCGGCGGGAATTTCGGGACGAACGTCGTGGCGAACGAGTTCTACACCCAGAGCTTCCGCGCCTCGAACCAGGGGCTCGGCGCCGCGCTGGCTGTCCTGCTGTTCATCCTGGTCGTCCCGATCGTGGTCTACAACATCCGTCAGCTGCGCGCTTCGGAGGCACGATGAGTACCAGCACGCCCAACGCCGCCGTCGACGTCGAAGCCAGGGAACGCGCGATTCGCGCTGCGATGTCCCCCACCGGTCGCGCCGCGGCCAACGCCAAGAAGAAGGTCACCTCACCGCTCGCGTCCGTCATCGCGGTCGCGCTCGCGGTCCTGTGGACGCTGCCAACGTTCGGACTTCTCGTCTCGTCGTTCCGGCCCGAGCTGGCGATCAAGACGACGGGTTGGTGGACGTTCTTCAGCAACCCGCAGCTCACCGTCGACAACTACACGGGCGCCCTCAATGCGTCCGGAGGCGGGGGGTTGGCGGGTGCGTTCATCAACTCGGTAGTGATCACCATCCCGGCGGTTGTCATCCCGTTGTGCTTGGCCGCGCTCGCGGCGTACGCGTTCGCCTGGATCGATTTCCGGGGCAAGAACTTTCTGTTCATCCTGGTGTTCTCGCTCCAGATCGTGCCGCTCCAGGTCACATTGCTCCCGCTGCTCACCTTGTTCGTCAAGGTGCATCTGGCCGGGACGTTCTGGACGATCTGGCTGTCGCACTCGACCTTCGCGCTCCCGTTGGCGATCTTCATCTTGCACAACTTCATGAAGGAGATCCCCGGCGAACTCATCGAGGCTGCACGCATGGACGGAGCCGGTCACGTGAAGATCTTCTTCCGCGTGCTGCTCCCCCTTCTCACCCCCGCCCTCGCCGCTTTCGGGATCTTCCAGTTCCTGTGGGTCTGGAACGACCTGCTCGTCGCCCTGACCTTCGCGGGTGACAGCAACGTCCAGCCGATGACCGTCGTGCTCGCGAACTTGAGCGGAACCCGCGGCACCGCGTGGCAGCTGCTGTCGGCAGGGGCGTTCATCTCGATCATCGTCCCGGTCGCGGTGTTCATCTCGCTGCAACGGTTCTTCGTCCGCGGCCTGCTCGCGGGCGGGCTCAAGGGCTGACTCGGTTCGGCCCCGACCCCGCAGGCTCATCACCCAGGATCCATGGCCAGTAGGGACGTCGAGAGGGATGGCTCAGGGCGATTCACGCGAAGGCGTTCAGCTGATCGTGTACGCGGACCGGTTCGGGGGCAGCTTGTCGGCGCTGCACGAGATCCTGGACGGGCCGTTGGCTGAGGTGTTCGTCGGAGTGCACGTGCTGCCGTTCTTCACCCCGTTCGACGGGGCGGACGCGGGGTTCGATCCTGTCGACCACACCGAGGTGGACCCCCGGCTCGGATCGTGGGACGACGTGCGTGCGCTGGCGCGCGAGTACGCCCTGACGGTCGACCTCATCGTCAACCACGTCTCGGCGGACTCGGCCCAGTTCCGTGACGTGCTCGCCCGCGGCGATGCCTCGCCACATGCGGGGATGTTCCTGACGATGGGCGACGTGTACCCGCAGGGAGCGAACGAGGACGAGCTGGTGGGGATCTACCGCCCGCGACCCGGCCTGTCGTTCACGGTCCGCACGCTGGGGGAGCGGCGGCGGTTGGTCTGGACGACGTTCTCCAGCCAGCAGGTCGACCTGAACCTGGCCAACCCGGCCGGCTGGGCGTACCTGGACCGGGTGCTCACGACGCTCGCCGAGGCTGGTGTCTCGATGGTGCGCTTGGACGCAGTCGGGTACGCGATCAAGACGGCCGGTACAACCTGCTTCATGACGGCTCGCACGCTGGAGTTCATCGACGAGCTCACCGCTCGGGCGCGTGAGCTCGGGTTGCAGGTGCTGGTGGAGATCCACGCACACTTCGGGCGGCAGATCGCCATCGGGTCCGCGGTTGACCGGGTGTACGACTTCGCGCTGCCGCCGCTGCTCCTGCACTCCCTGTACTCGGGAGACGCAGCGCCGTTGCGCCGGTGGCTCGACGTGCGCCCCGCCAACGCGGTGACCGTGCTGGACACGCACGACGGGATCGGGATGATCGACGTCGGCCTCGACCAGATGGGCGAGGGCCGCCCGGGTCTGTTGAACCCTGAGCAGGTGCACGCGCTGGTCGAGGGTATCCATGAGCGCTCCGGCGGGCAGTCGCGCCAGGCGACCGGGTGGGCTGCGTCCAACCTGGACGGCTACCAGGTCAACTGCACCTACTTCGACGCCGTCGGTCGTGACGATTCCGCGTACCTGCTTGCCCGGGCCGTGCAGTTCTTCGTTCCCGGGATCCCGCAGGTGTACTACGTCGGCCTGCTCGCCGGTGGCAATGACATGGATCTGCTAGCGCGCACCGGCGTCGGTCGGGACGTCAACCGGCACCGCTACACGCGTGACGAGATCGTCGGCGAGCTCACCCGTCCGGTGGTGGCCGCGCTCACGCGGCTGATCCGGTTCCGCAACACCCATCCGGCCTTTGCCGGAACCTGCGCAGTGGGAGGTCACGGCGACACGGTCAGCCTGACCTGGACCGATGGTGCCGAGACCGCGTCCCTGAGCGTCGCCTTCGGGAGCGGTCGGACGACACTCACGTGGACCGGTCCCGATGGCGAGCTGCGCACGTGCGAGAACCTGGTCGAGTTCCCCGTGCACTAGCGTGTGGGCGTGCATCAGCGTCCCGGCCCCGTTCTCGACCGGGTGCCGGCCCCGGCGCTCTTCGTCGTCTCCGGGCTGAGCCAGTACCTCGGCGCAGCGGTCGCCGTCGGGCTCTTCGCCGTTCTCGCCCCGCCGACGATCGCCTGGCTGCGGATCGCTGTGGCTGCCGTGGTTCTGCTCGCGTGGCGAAGGCCCTGGCACACGCGCTGGACGTGGCACGACCTGCGAGCTGCTGCGGCCTTCGGCGTGGTGCTCGCCACGATGAACGTCACGTTCTATGTCGCCATCGACCACCTCCCTCTCGGCTCGGCCGTCGCGATCGAGTTCATCGGTCCGGTCACGGTCGCTGCGATCACCGGTCGCGGTCGCCGCGAACGGGTCGGGATCGCGCTCGCCGCCGCCGGGGTGATGCTGCTCGCCGGGGTGACGCTCGCCCGGGGCGGCGGGTCCGGCGTCGTCGTCGGCCTGATCGCGATCGGAGCCGCGGCGACGTGCTGGGCGGGCTACATCCTGCTCGGCCGACGCGTCGCCCTGCGTGGGTCGGGGGTGACGTCGCTGGCGCTCGCCATGACGGCCGGCGCGGTCGTGTTCGCGCCGTTCCTCGCGGCGGGGGCGGCGCCCGTGCTGCGGGACTGGCGGCTCGCCCTCGGGGTCCTCGGAATCGCGGTGCTCTCGTCGGTGATCCCGTACGCGATCGAACAGGTCGTGCTGCGACGGGTCAGCGCCGCAACCTTCGCCGTGCTGCTCGCCATGCTCCCGGCGACGGCGGCGATCGTCGGTGCCGTCGTTCTGCGGCAGCTCCCGACGCCGGCTGAGGTCGCGGGTCTCCTCGCGGTCTCGGGTGCGATCGCTCTGACGTCGACGCCGACCCCGACCCCGACCCCGACCCCGACGCTGAGATCGCGAAGCTCCGAAGTCTGACGACCACCTTTCGGCGCGGAGCGTGTGATCGGGTGATGCTGGTGGGTGTTCGTCAAGCGGGCATCCCAGCTCGGCGACGTACGGGCAGGTCTCGACGCCCTCAGAGGTACTGGCCCGGGGTCGGGCGGCCGCCGTCGTCGGCCGCGGAGGTCAGGGTCGGTCGCCCCTCGTGGGGTAGTTGGACGAACCCGGTCGACGGCGTCCCCCGCATGTGCGCGAGCTGAGACTGGGCAGCCATCTGCTGGGCGACGAGCACCGTCTGGATCCCGTGGAAGAGGCCCTCGAGCCAGCCGACGAGCTGGGCCTGGGCGATGCGCAGCTCCGCATCGGACGGAACGCCGTCCCCACCCAGCGGCAGGGTGATCCGGTGCAGCTCCGCGACCAGCTCGGGGGACAGCCCGTCCTCGAGCTCGCGCAGGGACCGTTCATGCACCTTCGCGAGCCGGCTGCGGGCCTTCTCGTCGAGCGGGGCGCTCCGTACCTCCTCGAGCAGTTGCTTGATCATCGTCCCGATGCGCATGACCTTTGCCGGCTGGTCGACCATCTCTGCCGGGTTCTCGGACGCGTCTAACTCTCTCGGGTCGGACGGTCCGCTTCGCTCCGGACCGACGACGACGATGCGCGTCCCGGTCTCGTCCGGGTCTCTCGCGTCCGTGGTGGTGTCATCGCCCTCGCCGCTCATGTCCCCATCATCGTCCGCTCGCGCGTGCACCACCCAGTGATCGGCGGCAAGCCCGGGGTCGTGTCACGGGACCAGCAGGACCTTGCCGAACACCTGTCCCGAATCCAACAGCTCGTGCGCCTCGCCGGCCCGGCCGAGGGGGAGCCGCGCGTGCACGACCGGGAGCAGCCGGCCGTCGTCGAGCATCGGCCAGACGTGGGTATGCACTGCTGCGACGAGTGCCGCCTTTTCCTGTGCCGGTCGGGACCGCAGCACGGTCCCGATGATCGAGGCACGGCGGGCGAGGAGCAGGCCGAGGTCGAGCTCCGCGTCGCGGCCCCGCTGCATCCCGATCACCACGAGCCGGCCGCCGGGTGCGAGCGCCTCGAGGTTTGCCGTGAGCGCGCCGGCTCCTAGCACGTCGAGCACGACGTCGACGCCCCGGCCGTCGGTGGCGTCGATGACGGCGCGGGTGAAGTCCTCGGTCCGGTGGTCGATGACGAGCTCGGCCCCGAGCTCGGTGCACCGCGCGGTCCGCTCCGGTCCACCGGCGGTTGCGGCAACGCGGGCGCCGAGAGCGACCGCGAGCTGGATCGCAACCGTGCCGACGCCGCCCGAGCCGCCCTGCACGAGCACCCATTCATCCGGGCTGAGCCGCCCGGCGTCGACAAGGCTCGACCAGCCTGTGCAGACCGCCTCGGGCAGCGCGGCCGCGTCTACGAGATCAAGCCCAGGTGGTACCGGAAGCAGCTGACTCGCGGGTACCGCCACTCGATCCGCGTAACCGCCGCCGCTGAGCAGGGCACAGACCCGGTCTCCGACGGACCAGCCCGATACGCCCGGACCCAGCGCGCCGACCGTGCCCGAGACCTCGAGCCCGGGCCAGGTCGGTGCACCCGGTGGCGGTGGGTAACGTCCCTGGCGTTGCAGGATGTCGGCACGGTTCACGCCTGCGGCGGCGACGTCGATCAGCACCTCGCCGGTGCGAGGCACGGGATCTGGAAGCTCGCTCTCGACCAGGACGTCGGGCCCTCCGGGGGTGGAGATCGTCACGACGCGCACGCAGCGGAGCCTAGACCCGGGGGTAGGGTTTCGGGCCGTCGAAGCGTGCCGCGCGACAAGGTTCCGTTGTTCTTCTCATGTTGGGCTGATCGCAAGCCGATGAGGAACCAACGGCACCCGACTGTCCCGGTCATGGCTGCCGTCGGCGCACCCCGCCGGACTCGTGACGGATAGAGGGAGCCATGCTGCGCAGGTTGGGCGTCCGCGGGAAGGTTCTTGCGGCCCTCGCGGTGCCCGTGGTCGTCCTGTTCGGCGCTGCTTCGCTCATCTCGGTGCAGTCGATCAGGTCGGCTCAGGTCGCACGCGCTGTCAGCGGCTTCGTGGGCACGATCGACGAGACCCGGGACTTCGTCCGGACGATGCAGGTCGAGCGGCAGGCAGGCTTGGCGTTCGTCGCGGACCCGGCGGCTCCCCGAGACGAGCTGTACGCGGCGCGCGCCGCGACGGACGTGGCGTCCGCGCGGGTGGCCATCGTGATCGACGCGGTCGACATCAAGCCGCTCGGCCCCAGGTTCGCCGAGTCTCTCCAAGTCACCTCAGACGCGCGCAAGGCTGTGCCCACCCTGCCCGCGCGGTCCGACGTCACCGGGCGGCTTTCGCCGGCAGTCGTCGACGCCCAGTACAGCGAGATCATCAACCTTCACGTCGAGCAGGCGCGTGTGCTCGCGAACGTGCTGACCGACCGCGAGCTGGCCACCTACCTGAACGCTTACGGAATCGTCGCTGAGGCCGGCGAGAAGGAGGCCCACGAGCTGCCCTTCGCCGTGAAGGCGGTGCAGACACGCGGAGCGGATCCCCGCGCTGTCTCTGATCTCGCCTCCGAGGTCGCGAGCAACACGGTTGCTCGGGCGGAGGCTCGCACCGCGGTCGACCAGCTGCGCCGGACCGGCGTTCAGCTCCCAGCCATGGACCCGGCCTACGTCGTTCAACGTTCGGTGCTCGCGTCCGGCGACGCGAACGCCATCGCCACGATCGACCTGGCGTCGTTCCAGACGCACGCGACGGCCGAACGCACGGAGCTGGCTGCGGTCAATGAGCGGGTGCGTGTCCTCGCCGTCGCACTCGCGGCCCGGAGCGCGGTGACAACAACCCGGGACACGAACCTCACCATCGCCGGGACGGTCGTCGCGGTGCTCTTCTCCATCTTCATCGCGCTGCTCATTGCCCGCCAGATCACCGTCCCCCTGCGCCGTCTGACCAAGGCCGTCGGTGACGTGCGCGAGCAGCTGCCGCTGCTCGTCGAGCAGGTCTCGGTGCCCGGTGAGGCCCCGCAGCTCGCGCTCGTGCAGATCCCGGTGACCTCCGGTGACGAGATCGGCCGCCTGGCGACCGCCTTCAACGACGTCAACGCGACCACGGTCCAGGTCGCCCAGGAGCAGGCTGCCCTGCGTGGCTCGATCGCGGAGATGTTCGTCAACGTCGCCCGTCGTGACCAGGTGCTGCTCAACCGGCAGATCTCCTTCATCGACGCACTCGAGCAGACCGAGGAGGACCCGGGCGTCCTGGCGAACCTCTTCCGCCTCGACCACCTCGCGACCCGGATGCGCCGCAATGCAGAGTCGCTGCTCGTGCTCGCCGGGATCGACTCTGGTCGGCGTATTCGCGATGCCATGCCGTTCTCGGACGTGATCCGCACGGCTTCCTCCGAGATCGAGCAGTACGACCGGATCCGGCTCGAGCTCAGCGCCGATCCACACATGCTGGGGTTCCACTCGCTCGCTGCTGCGCACCTGCTGGCCGAGCTGCTCGAGAACGCCACGGTGTTCTCGGAGCCGGAGACCCCGGTCGAGGTCGAGACGTCCACGGACGGTGAGTACGTGCAGGTCGTCGTGCGCGACCAGGGCCTCGGGATGTCCGACGACGAGATCGAATCGGCCCAGGTCAAGATCCGGTCGACGACGGCCGGCGACATGCTCGGCGCCCAGCGACTTGGTTTCTATGTGGTCGGCCGACTCGCGGCCCGTCTCGACGCGCAGGTGACTCTCGCGAAGAGCATCAACGGCACCATCGCGGTCGTGCGCTTCCCAGCGAGCCTGTTCGAGGTATCCGACGCGTCGCTGTCCGCTCCGCCCGAGTCGCGCCCCGCGCCCGTCGAACCCGAGCCACCTGTCGCCGTGCTTGTCGACGTGGAGGCGATGACCGACGGCGCGACGTCCCTCGGGCTTCCGCGTCGTCCCTCGCACAATGACGACCGCGAGGTTCTGGTGGGGGGGAGCCGCGCCGAGGAGGAGAGCAAGATCGTGCTGCCGCCATTGGCGGAGGTCACGCTCACGCCAGAGCTGACGGCCGCCCTTGGTGCATGGGCACCCGAGATGCCCGCGTCCGACGTGGCATCGGGCCTTCCGAGCCGCGCCGCCGCGCCAAGCAGCGGCCGCCAGGAGCCTGAGGTCGAGAAGTCTGCGACCCAGCCGGTCCCGGCAACGGAGTCGGCGGGGGTCCGCGGCGCGATCACGGCCGGATTCCGCGGGCGCGCCGTCGATGCACCACCGGTGTTCGACCTGCGGCCGCTCGACCTGCGCACGGTCGCAGGTGGCCACGGCGGCACCGAGGCCACCGCCTCGCGGGCCCGGGACACCTCCGCAGATGTCGTCCCCGACGTCGCACCAGAACCGGAACTCGTGATCCCCGGGCTCGAGCCCGACGAAGATTCGTGGGAGCTCGACGCGTACGGCGTGGACGAGCCCGCCGAACCTGCCTACGGGGGTTACTCCCCGCCCTCCGAGGCCTACCAGGAGCCGGCCTATGAGCAGCCGGCCTACGAGTCGACGCTGAACGAGGCTCGCGCCTGGGGCGAGGAAGAGCTCACTGCCGCATCGTGGCAGCCTGCCCCAGCTGTCGCCCAGCCGGTGACCCGCGAGCCCTTGCAGGTAGCCGCCGAGCCGGTGCCGCCCGCGGTACCCGAACCGAGTCAGCCGGTGCCTGTCGCCGTTCCCGTGTGGACCCCGACGGCGCCGGACCAGTGGGCGCACACGATCGTTCGGACCGCTGAGAGCGTTGCGCCCGCGCCCGTCGCGGAATCTGCCGAGTCCACGTCTGCCGTCGAGCCGCGCCCTGGGTGGCGCGCACTGCGGGGGTGGCGGGGACGCAAGCCCGCGGGTTCGGTCGTTGATGCTCCACCGGATCCCGAGGCAGCCGATGAGCCGGTCCCCGGGTCCGTCCAGGGCGTTGAGCCGGCGGATGTCGTGGAGCCGGCTGAGGCAACTGAGGCGGTCGAAGACGCGCTCGCGGTGCCCGTGGTCGAGGCTGGAACGTCTTCGCGGCGCGACCGCAGATGGCGGCTTGGGCGCAAGTCCGCGGTTCCGGTTGCTGAGGTCGTCGAGCCGACACTGGTGGTGGAGCCGGTTCCGGTTGCTGAGGTCGTGGAGCCTGCTCTCGTCGCCGCATCCATGGCAGCTGCCGGCGACGCCGGGAGTTCCGGGCGTCGTGTCCACTTCAGGTGGCTGGGGCGCAAGTCCGCGACTCCGGCCCTCCCCGCCGTGGCCACGCCGAGCGAAGTCGTTGATCTGCCGGCTGACGCGGTCCTGCCGCTTCGGCCGTCGGCCTGGGAAACCGGGAGACGCGCGCACGGCGACGAGCATCACGCTGCCGACGGTCGCCGGGCCGCCGCGAAGCCTGCCGTATCCCAATGGACCCCCCAGGGTGGTTTCAGCGAACCGGAGGCCGTCACGCCGTCCTCGTTCACGCCCGCTCCGACCTGGTCGGCAATGCACCCGGCCGCCCCCGCGTCAGGCGAGAGCACCGACGGCACCGGGGTTCCGTCCGTGTCCGTCTCCCCGGCCGTCGCGAACAGCATCACGGCGACCGGTGTCATGGACGCCGGCATCGCGTCGATGCTCGCGCTTCGTTTCGACATCCAGGAGCAGGCGTTCGCGGAACTCGGTCAGCTCGCGGCCTACCGGCCGACCGCGGTCGGGACGGACGGGAGCGGCAGCAGCACCCTCACCCGTCGCATCCCCAACGAGATCCCTGCCGAGGTGCCCGACGTCACCCGACCCTCCAACCGGGATGCCGAACAGCTGCGCGCGCGGCTGGCGAGCTTCCGGGCCGGCACTGACCGCGGTCGTCTCGCGGCCGAGCAGTCCGGTGACGGCGCAGCAGCGAACGGTGCCGAGCCACCCGTTGATCATGGGCTCCAAGACCACTCAGACGACGCAGGCTCCGTGATCACCAGGACCCGTGCCGCCGCCACAGGCGGACCACACAAGGAGGAAGAATGACAGTGCTCAGCACCGAGGCGGCCAACTTCGGCTGGCTTCTGGACAACTTCGTCCGGACAGTACCCGGAACCCGCCACACCATGGTGGTCTCCGCGGACGGGTTGCTCATGGCCATGTCGGAACAGCTCGACCGTACGAGCGGGGACCAGCTCGCGGCGATCGTGTCTGGTATGTCGAGCCTGACCCGCACTGCGGCGCGGCAGTTGCAGGCCGGCGAGGTCCGGCAGGCGATCGTCGAGATGGACGACCTCTTCCTTTTCCTCATGAGCGTGACGAACGGCTCTGTGCTCGCTGTCGTCGCGGACTCGAGCTGCGACGTCGGTCTCATCGGCTACGAGATGGCGATGCTCGTGTCGCGCACGGAGTCCACCCTCACCCCGCAGCTCATCATGGAGATGCGGGGCCAGCTCCCGATCGACGGCCCGATGCGGGCCTCGGTGGGGTGAGAACTCGATGAAGGAGCCCGTGGAGCATGAGGCCCGGTCGGTCCGGCCCTACACCGTCACCGGTGGTCGGGTCCGTTCGGCGAGCTCCGACATGCCGCTCGAGGCGCTGGTCGAGGTCTTGCCGGGAGCGATGAACGGCCACGGTCTGCCACCCGAGAAGCGGGCGATCCTGCGGCACGCGGCCCACACCTACGTAGCCGTGGCCGAGCTCTCGGCGCTGTTGCACCTACCTATCGGGGTCGTCCGCGTGATCGTGGCCGACCTCGCGGACGCGAAGTACGTTCGCGTTCACACCGCGGCCCCCATGGCCGTCCAGTCCGGATGGTCGCAAGCCCTCTCACTGAGCGCGTTGGAGAGTGTTCTCAATGGCATATCAGCCCTCTGACACCGCGGTGACGGCGTCCCCGCCGCCCAGCGCGCGGGTTGCGCCCACAGTTGTCAAGATCGTCGTCGCAGGCGGCTTCGCCGTCGGAAAGACCACGTTCATCGGCTCCATCTCCGACATCGAGCCGCTCAGCACCGAGGCGGCCATGACGGAGCACTCGCTGGGCGTCGACGACGCCGGCGGACGTTCCGACCGCAAGACGACCACCACTGTCGCCATGGACTTCGGCCGCATCGCGCTGCCGGGTGCGTTCTGGTTGTACCTGTTCGGCACTCCCGGCCAGGACCGCTTCCTGTTCATGTGGGACGACATGGTGCGCGGCGCGATCGGCGCCGTCGTGCTCGTCGACACCGACCGGCTCGATCAGTGCTTCCCGGCGATCGACTACTTCGAGAGCCGTCGGATCCCGTTCGTCGTCGGAGTCAACTGCTTCGACGGCGTCGCCAAGCACGCGCTCGAGGACGTGCGGGAGGCGTTGACGATCTCGCCGCAGGTGCCGGTGCTGTACACCGACGCGAGGTCGCGCGCCGCGACCAAGCAGACGCTCATCCAGCTGGTGCGGCTCGCGATGGAGCGGCTGCACGGCGCCTGAACGCCCCGCTAGGCTTGGAGGCCACAAAGCGCCCATGGGCGTGCCACTGCGATCCGGGGCGTGATGTTGGTCTACGTCGATGGGTCGGCGCTGTGCCGCTACCCGGTCGACCTCCCGGGATCGTCGGAGTGGCGCGGGTGGGCCGCCGTGCACGAGTCCTCGTTCGTGACCACCCCGCTCGGGCTCACCGAGCTGCGCCTGGTGGCCGATCGGCTCGACTTCGCCGGCCGAGCCCGCGCGCACGCTGTGCGTGAGCGGATCGCGGTGGTCCGGTTCTCCGACCAGGCCATCAAGACAGCGGCCATGGCCATGACCGTTCTGTCACCGTTCGCGGCGCTGCACCTGGGCACTGCGGTCTCGCATCCCGACATCTGCACCGTTGCGACCTACGACCGGCTGCTGGCACGGGTCGCCGTGATCTATGGGCTGTTGATAGCGACTCCTGGGTGGCCGGACCACTGGTGGGAGGGGTAGACGTCCTCGGGCGTCACGGTCACGTTCACGTTTGCCGTGCGGCACAATACCTGCGTACGGGAGGGCTGTCTGAGCGGCCGAAAGAGACGGTCTTGAAAACCGTTGGAGCGGGACAACCCCGTTCTCGTGGGTTCGAATCCCACGCCCTCCGCGCTGGACGTCTTCCGCCGGTCGGCCCAGACTCCGAGCCCGGACATGGGACGTACGGAGGTCCTGGCGGCCAGTTTGCGACGTCATGATGGACCAGTGAACGCTCAACCGCCCACCGAGGAAGCGCTCGAGCCTGTCGAGCTGATCCGCCAGTCCGGCATCGTGCTGCGCACCGGGAAGCTCATGCTCTCGGCTGGCACCGGCAGCTACCGGGTGAAGAGCGCGATGCACCGGGTTGCCGTCGCTGTCGGCCTGGACCGCCTCCACGCGCACGTGACTCTCACCGAGATCACCGCCACGTCGCATCGCGGGCCGATCTTCCGGACCGAGGTCACCGAGGTGCGCGCGATCGGCGTGAACGCCGACCAGATCGCCGAGCTCGAGCGGCTGACGAAAGGGCTCCAACCCCCGGCCACTGTGGACGAGATCGTCGCCGAGCTGGACCGGATCGAGCGCAAGCCTGCGCTGTACCCGTCATTGGTCAATGCGCTGTGGGGCTCGCTCGCGTGTGCTGCGTTCGCGTTCCTCAACAACGGCGGCCCCGTCGAGATCATCGGCGTCATGCTTGGTGCGGGGATGGGGCAATTCGTACGCCGGTCGTTCGCGCAGCGGGGCTACAACCAGTTCGGCGCGGCCATGGTCGCCGCGGCCGTGGCGTGCCTCGGGTACCTGGGCCTCGTCGTCGGGCTCGAGGCCCTCGGGGTGGTCGATCCTCGGCACGAGATCGGGTACGTCTCGGCGGTCCTCTTCCTCATCCCGGGGTTTCCGCTGATGACCGCGGCTCTTGATCTCGCAAAGCTCGATTTCAGCGCCGGCGTCGCCCGGCTGACCTACGCTCTGATGATCCTCACGTCAGCCGCGCTGAGCGTCTGGGGGGTCTCTTCGCTGGCGGGGCTGATCCCGGACCCGGCTGCGCCGATCCCGCTCGCACCCGCCACCTTGCTTGTGTTGCAGCTGCTCGCAAGCTTCTTCGGGGTGCTCGGGTTCGCGTTGCTGTTCAACAGTCCTGCGCGGATGGCGCTGACGGCTGCGGGGATCGGCATGATCGCGAATGTGCTGCGGATCCAGCTGGTCGACGTCGGGGCGGCGCCGCAGGCCGGCGCGGCGGCAGCCGGTCTGCTTGTCGGACTGCTGGCTGCGTGGTGGGCGCCGCGGGTGGGCGTCCCGCGCATCACCGTCTCGGTGCCCGCGGTGGTCATCATGGTGCCTGGCGCCGCCGCCTACCGGGCGGTGTTCTTCCTCAACAACGGCGACACGACGCAGGCCGTCGCGTTCGGTTTCCAGGCAGCGCTCGTCGTCGTCTCCATCGCGATCGGACTGGCCGTGGCGCGCATGCTCACGGACCGTGCGTGGGCGTTCGAGCGATGACAGGCGGGCTCGCGTGGGGCGCTTTGCGGCGCGCTCCACGGGGCGGGTAACCTGTCCCCGCCTGGAGATGTCGCATAGTCCGGTCTAGTGCGCGACCCTGCTAAGGTCGTGAAGGGGTAACCCTTCCGTGGGTTCAAATCCCACCGTCTCCGCATCGCACGGCCCTGACTCCCTGTTGGAGTCGGGGCCCTCTGCATCTCCGGGTCGTCGGTTTGGGTGCACGACGTAAGGACGCTATTCTCGTCTCCGGCCGCCAGGCCACGCGCCCGTAGCTCAACGGATAGAGCATCTGACTACGGATCAGAAGGTTGGGGGTTCGAATCCCTTCGGGCGCACCCT
>Ga0209745_1000457_pt1 | contig 24599 bp, 23 predicted proteins | sample BarGraNGADG00312_FD_184495 | JGI IMG/M metagenome (GOLD analysis project Ga0209745, IMG submission 184495) | Arctic peat soil microbial communities from Barrow, Alaska - Barrow Graham LP Ref core NGADG0004-312 (SPAdes) (version 2) | ecosystem: Environmental > Terrestrial > Soil > Wetlands > Peat...
CGTCACGATGTAGGGCCGGGGTCCCTGGGTATCGGCATCGAGAACAGCCGCCACACGGGCGTCCTGCACGCGAGCCAGCGTCTGGACCTCCCGTGCCAGGCGGCTGCGCGCATCAGGGTCGTGAGCGATGTGCTCGCGCAGGACCTTGATGGCCACCGCGCGACCGGACTCGGCGAGCGCGAGGTACACGACGCCCATGCCGCCCTCGCCGAGCTGTTCGACCAGCCGATAGGGCCCGATCCACTCGGCGGGACCCGGCACGACTCGGCCCGCCTCGTCATCTCGCCTCAGCCCCGCTGTCATGGGTCCTACGGTATGCCGCGAAGGGGGCTTTTGAGCGCAGGACGGCGCCGGGGGAGGGCGCTACTGCCTGATGTAGTCCACCAGATGGTCCCGTTCGGTCAGGAGCTCGTCGATGCGCCACTTGACGATGTCACCGATGCTGACGATCGCCCGGAGCTGTCCGCCGACCACGACCGGAACGTGACGGATCCGGAGGTCGGTCATCGTGCGGGCCAGATCCTCGATGAGGTCCTCAGGGGTGCAGGTGTGGACTTCGCTGGTCATGATCGTCGCGACCAGCTGGTCGAGCACGCCCGCGCCGGCGTTGCGAAGGTGTCGCACCACGTCCCGCTCGCTGACGATGCCCGAAACCGTCGAGCCGTCATCGCTGACCACAACCGCGCCGATCCGGTGCTCCTCCAGGACTTCCAGGAGCCGTTGAACGGTGGCGTCCGAGCGAACGGTCACCACCAGGTCGCCTTTACGGCGGATCACGTCTGAGATGCGCATGAGACGACGGTAGCCCCGCTCCTGCACTCTCGCCAGCCGACGACCGAAGCGGGGCCGGTGCCGGACGAAGGTCACCCGTAGGCTGACCTCAGACCCCCGAGGCAGGAGCTGATGACGCGTGACCGTCGCTGCACCGACGTTCGACCTGGTGGTTGCCGCAAACCGCCTCCCCGTCGACCGCGTGGTCGATGCCCGCGGCAAGGAGAGCTGGCAGCGTAGCCCGGGCGGGCTGGTGACAGCCATGGAGTCGGTCATGCGCGGCCGCCACGCCGCGTGGGTGGGATGGGCCGGTGAGCCCGGACCGCCGCCCGAGCCGTTCAGCGAGGATGGGATGCACCTGCATCCTGTGGGTCTGTCGCCCGTGGAGATCCAGGAGTACTACGAGGGCTTCAGCAACGACACACTCTGGCCGATCTACCACGACGTCATCGTCCCGCCGACCTTCCACCGGATGTGGTGGAACACCTACCGGACGATCAACCAGCGCTTCGCCAAGACCGTCGCCGAGGTGGCCGCGCCGGGTGCCACCGTCTGGGTGCACGACTACCAGCTGCAGCTGGTTCCCGCGATGCTCCGGACGGTCCGACCCGATGTGCGTATCGGCTGGTTCAACCACATACCGTTCCCGCCCGTCGAGCTCTTTGCGCAGCTGCCGTGGCGCCGCGCCCTGGCGGAGGGTCTGCTGGGTGCGGACTACCTGGGCTTCCAGCGCACCGCCGACGCCGAGAACTTCCTGCGCGTCTGTCGGCGCCTGCTCGGCCTGACCACCCGCGGCGACACCGTGACATTCCGCCGCGCCGAGGGCCGGACCGCCGGTGACGAGGAGCTGCGCGAGACCGAACGCACCGTGCGGGCCAGTGCCATCCCCATCTCGGTGGACTTCCACGCGCTCGATGCACTGGCGCACACCCCGGAGGTCATCGCCCGGGCCGCAGAGATCCGCGAGTCGCTCGGCAGCCCGCAGACGTTGATGCTCGGCGTGGATCGACTCGACTACACCAAGGGCATCGGTCACCGACTGAAGGCCTACGAAGAACTGTTGCGGGACAAGGCAATTGACGCGTCCACCACGACTCTGGTACAGGTGGCGTCACCGAGCCGTGAGCGTGTGGACACCTATCGACAGCTCCGCACGGAGGTCGAGGGCACCGTCGGCCGGATCAACGGAGAGTTCTCCGCCCTGGGCCAGCCAGCAGTGCACTACCTGCACCAGTCGTACCCGCGCGCCGAGATGGCGGCGCTGTTCAGGGCCGCCGACGTCATGCTCGTGACCCCCTTGCGGGACGGCATGAACCTCGTCGCCAAGGAGTACGTCAGCTGCCGCCCAGACCTCGGCGGCGCGCTCGTCCTCAGCGAGTTCGCGGGGGCATGGCACGAGCTACGGCAGGCGTTCGTCTGCAACCCCCACGACATCGAGGGACTCAAGCAGACGATCATGTCAGCGATCCGAAGCCCGAGGGACGAACGCCGGCGACGGATGAAGGCCCTGCGCCGGCGGGTGTCCGAGCATGATGTGCAACGTTGGGCAGCCCGCTATCTCGAGGCCTTGGCCCAGGCCCCGAACAAGCCTGATCGACCGGATTGGCGCACACGGTGAGCCAGCTGCCGGGCTCCCTGCGCGCCGCTCTCGAGGCCTTCGCCCGTCGCCCCCGGATCCTCCTCGGCGTCGACTTCGACGGGACCTTGGCCCAGTTCGCCACCGACCCCATGCAGGCACGCCCCGCGCCGGGTGCGCTCACCAGCCTGTATGCCGCAGCCGCTTTCCCGGGAGTCACCGTCGCCGTGGTCTCCGGCCGGGATCTGCAGACGCTTCGGGCGCTGACCGGGATCCCGTACACGTCGCCGATCGTCCTGGTCGGCAGTCATGGCGGACAGTCCAGCCTCGAGGACGTCGACGGCTCCGCCCTGCTCGACCACGACGCCACGGCCCGACTTGCCGCCGCCTGCGCCGATCTGGAGGACGTCGCTCTCGCCCACCCCGGCACCAGGATCGAGCTCAAGCCTGGCGCCGTCGCACTGCACACGCGCGGGGTCGACCCATCGATTGGTGCGGCGGCCCTCGCTGCCGCGCTCGGACTGTCCGCACGGCATTGGGGAGTGCACGTTATTCCGGGCAAGGAGGTCGTCGAGCTCACGGTGCTCGAAACCGACAAGGGGGTCGCGCTCCGGGCCCTTGCCGCCGCCCGAGTCGCCGATGCAACCGCCTACTTCGGGGATGACGTCACCGACGAGCGGGCGTTCGCAGCTCTGGACCCCCACTCAGGTGACATCACGGTCAAGGTCGGCGACGGCGACACACTCGCCGCCCATCGGCTCGGCGCGGTGGACGACGTGGTCACGGCACTCGGCGTAGTGGTGACAGCGCGCCAGTCCGCCTATAGCGACTAGCCTTTGGCCGCTGTTCGACAAGCGCCGGTCGAGCCGCGCACGATCAGCTCGGGCCGGAAGACGTACTCCGCTCGTGGCGCAGGCTCTCCCGCGATCTCGTCGAGCAGGGCGCGCACAGCGGCCTCACTCATCGCCTGCACGCTCTGTCGCACAGTGGTCAACGGCGGATCGGTGAAGGCGATGAGCAGTGAGTCGTCATAGCCCACGATCGAGATGTCCCCAGGGACACTGAGCCCCAGGGCGCGCGCGGCCCGAACTGCACCAAGGGCCATCAGGTCCGAGCCACAGACGATCGCCGTGGCACCCTTGGCGATGAGCCGCGTGGCCGCCACCCCTCCGCCCTCGACGGTGAACAGCGTTCTTTCGATGAGGGCCTCGACATCGTCCTGGCCGAGCAGCTCCCGCATCGAGTGACGGAAACCGACGATCTTGCGGACAACGGGAACGAACCGGTCAGGGCCGACCGCAAGCCCGATGTTGGTATGGCCGAGGTTCACCAGATGGCTCAGGGCCAGCGACATCGAGGCCACGTCGTCGTTGGAGATGAACGGTGCGTCGATGCCCTCTGCATAGCCGTTGACCAGAACGATCGGCAGACCGCGGTTGCGCAGCGCGATGTAGCGGTTGGGGTCGGCCAGGGTGTCGGCGTGCAAGCCACTGACGTAGATGATGCCGGAGACGTTGCGGTCCAACAGCATCCGAACGTAGTCGTCCTCGTGCATTCCCCCCGGCGTCTGGGTGCACAGCACCGGCGTGTACCCGTGCCGGGCCAGCGCGGTCTCGATGATCTGGGCGAAGGCCGGGAAGATCGGGTTGGTCAGCTCCGGAGTCACAAGGCCGACGAGCCCGGCGCTGGTTCGCCGCAACCGACTTGGGCGGTCATAGCCCAGCAGGTCCAGGGCCGTCAGGACAGAGTGACGGGTCGTCTCGGCGACGCCCGGCTTACCGTTGAGGACCCGGCTGACCGTCGCCTCGCTGACCTTGGCGTGCTCGGCAATGTCCGCCAGTCGCGCTCTCATCGCTCGTCCTTCATTGTGCTCGTCATAGTCGCTGTCACCCTAGAGTCTCGGCCAGGTCCAGATGTTGATCCCCGGCGTGTCCGCCACGAGAGACACGCTGTCGCCACTACGGACCAGATCCCGGCCGTATGCCGTGGCCGCCTCCGCGACACCGGCCAGATGCCGGGTGGAGAGCTGGATCGGGTCATGCGCCCCGCGCGCGCAATGCACCAACGCAGTCTGCTCTGCGCTCTCACGCAGGAACACGAGCGTGTCGTCATCGGCGTGGACCCATCTCAAACCGCCGTGCCGGAGGGCATGACTGGCGTTGCGCGCCGAGATAAGGCCACGGTAGACCTCCAGGATCCGCGTGTCCCAATGCCTACTGTTCGAGTGCTCACTGTTCGAGCACTCTGCGTCCGAGGGCTCTGCGTCCGAAGGCGCTGCGTCCCAAGGCATCGGCCGCCGGCCATCCTCACCAAAGTCGCCGCGCATCCCGATCTCGTCGCCATACGTCATCATCGGGATGCCGGGCATCGTGAAGAGAAGTCCCGCCGCGACGTCGACCTGCCGCGAGTCCTCGCCCACGAGGGTGCGGATCCGCGTGGTGTCGTGCGACCCGACGAGGTTGAAGCTGTGCCGGATGCTGCGCCACGGCGCGACCGCCGCGAACTCGCGCATCGTCTCCATCACCGACCAGCCACCGAGCCGCGGCACCATGAGCGGCGAGCCGAGGAACTTGGGCGCATAACCCTTGTCCCGCAACCAGGTCCAGACCGGCCTTGTGAAGCCGGCGTAGTTCATGACACCGTCCCAGCCATCGCCCAGAGCGTCGAGCGCGAAGTCGTGACAGTGCTCGCCGACGAGCAACGAGTCGGGTCGCGAGTCGTGCATGGCCTGACGCATCTGGCGGGCGACCTCATGGTTGAGGTCCTGCCCCTTGTAGCGACCGGTCATGTTGGCGACGTCGACGCGCCACCCGTCCAGCCCATGCGAGCCCGAGATCCATTTGCGGACGACGCCGTCGCGGTCCTCGAAGACCCGTTGGCGCAGCAGCTGGCTGTCGTAGTTGAGCTTGGGCAGCGACACCACGTCGAGCCAGGAGACGTAGCCGCCGTCTTCCCAGAAGTAGAAGCCGCGCTCGTCGCTCTCGGGGTCGGCCTGAGCCTTCTGGAACCACTCGTGGGCGTCGCCGGTGTGGTTGGTGGTGAAGTCGCCCAGAACCTTCATGCCGAGCGCGTGCGCAGCGTCGATCAGCCGCACCAGCGCCTCGTCGCCGCCGAGCACCGGGTCCACCCGCTCGAAGCTCGACGCGTCGTAACGGTGGTTGGACCGCGACGGGAAGAACGGCGTCAGGTAGAGCACGTTGACACCGAGTGACTGCAGGTGGTCGAGGTGCGCGATCACACCGTCGAGGTCGCCACCGTAGAGCTGCCGGGAGCCGGAGGCCCGCGTGAGATCGACCGGGTCGTCCCACTCCGCGGGGATGGCCCAGTCCGGAGCCGGCCGTTCGACCGCCTTGGCGAACCTGTCCGGGAACACTTGGTAGACAACGGCATCGAGGGCCCACGCCGGCGGCGCGGCGAAGGTGACGATGCGGAAGTCGGCCGCGTCGGGCACGTCGCGCAGATGCACGCCCGTGCCGTTCAGCCACTGGTATGCCGTCGGGCCGCCTTCGAGGATGAAGCGGTAGCTGGTGGCGGGGTTGCGGCAGGTGATCTCGGCCCGCCACCACGTCTCGGTGTCGGACTTGCGGTCCACAACGGCAGCAACGAACTTCGGCTCCGCATCGGCGGTGACACGCACGTGCACGGCCGAGACCTCAGCCTCGTGGGGGACGCGGACCCACACCGAGACCGTCTCCCCCAGCCGGGGACGATCATTCGAGACGTAGAGCGCCGAGCCATCGTGGTGCGGCTGAGCGAGCAGGTCGATTCGTTCGGGTGTCACTTCACCGATCCTTGGGTCAGACCGCCGACGAGCTGCTTCTGGAAGCCGAGATAGAGCAGCACCACCGGAAGCGACGCCAGAAGCGCCCCCGCGGAGAACTGCCCGAACAGGCTGTTGCGCTCCCTGCCGATGGTCATGCTGTACAGACCGACGCCGAGCGTCTGCGAGTCGACGTTCTGCAAGAAGATGCTGGCCAGGAGGAACTCACTGAACAGGCCGACGAAGGACAGCATGAACACCGTGACCAGGATCGGCATGACCAGTCGCAGCGTCATCGTGAAGAAGATCCTGGCGTGTGAGGCGCCGTCCACCTTGGCTGCCTCGTCGAGCTCGCGCGGAACCGTGTCGAAGTAGCCCTTGAGCAGCCAGACGTTGGCCCCCATGGCGCCGCCGAGGTAAGCCAGGATCAGACCCCACGGGGTGTTGAGCCCGATGGCAGGCAGGATGTCGCCCACCACGACGAAGGTGGTGTAGAGGGCGACGAACGCCAGGAGCGCCGGAAACATCTGCAGCAGCAGCAGCGCCAGGAGGCCAGGACGGCGCCCCATGAAACGCAGCCGTGAGAAGGCGAATGCGGCACACGCGCCGATGAACACCGAGGCCGTGGCGCCGACCATCGAGATGATCAGGGAGTTCTTGTACCACGTGAGGAACGGCCGGTTCGGGTCGTTGAACAGCGTGTCGAAGTTGACCATCCCGAAGGACTTGGGCAGCAGCTCGCTGGTCTCCAACGAACCGCCAGGGTTCAGTGCAGCCGACACGATGAACACGATCGGGAACAGTGACCAGATCAGTGCCAGCACCGCCAGAGCGTGCCGCCACCAGACTCCCCCACCAGCGCGTGATCGTGGCCTCTTCGCCCCCGCCACCGTTGGGACGGCTAGCGACTGCGCCTTGGTAGCACCCGACATCAGTTCACCTCTTCCAGGGACTTGGTGCGGCGGAAGCCCTGATAGCTGATCAGGGCCACGATGGCGAAGATGAAGACCGACACGGTTGCAGCCAGACCGTAGTTGGGTTTCACCCCGCTGAACGCGAGCCGGTAGGCATAGGTGATGAGCAGGTCCGTCGAGCCGATGCTGGAGTTGTCCGACTCGAACGGCCCACCGAGGGTCAGCAGATAGATCAGCCCGAAGTTGTTGAAGTTGAAGGCAAACGACGCGATCATCAACGGGCCCACCGCGACCATGAGCAGCGGCATGATGATGGACCGCATGGTTCGCAGCGCCGACGCACCGTCGATCTTGGCTGCCTCGAGGACGTCACCGGGGATTGACTGCAGGGCACCCGTGCAGACGATGAACGTGTAGGGGAAGCCGAGCCACAGGTTGGTGATCAGGATCGCCGCCTTGGCCGCCCACGGGTTGCCGATCCAGTCGATATCAAGGTGGGTGATCTGGTTGATCAGACCGAAGTCCTGGTTGAACATATTGGCCCAGACCAGGGCCGTCACGAACAAGGGGAGCGCGAAGGGCAGGATCAGCACCGATCGGTAGAACGCCTTGCCCCTCAGCCGTGGGTCGTTGAGCAACAGTGCCAGCAGCATGCCCAGCAGGAAGGTCGAGGCGACCGAGACGACAGCGAAGACGAGGTTCCAGACGAAGATCTTGAGGAACCCGGCTCGCAGCGTCTCGTTGGTCAGGACGTTCTTGTAGTTGTCGAAGCCAACGTTCTCCTTCCACCCCTGGGAGAAGGCGTCACCGCGGCCGTCGGCCGGCACCCAGGTGGCGTTCTTGCCGACGACATACTTCTTGCCGGTGACCGAGTCGGTGAGGGTGTCACTGGCCGCGTCATGGCGCACCGTCGTCTTGCCCTCGAATGCCTCGCTGAGGCCGACCCGCTTGATGCCGCCGCCATCCTTGGTTGGCACCGCGAAGTCGTTGAGATCCTTGCGCGCATTGACCTGGATGGCCGTGAGGATCTGGAATCCAGCAGCCTTGGTGATCTTGCCGTTCGGCGCCTTCTCCACGCCGTCGGTCAGGTCCTTCAGCCCCGAAATGTCGCCGACGATGGTCTTACCCTTGGGGTCGGTGAGCAGGAAGAACGTCTTGCCAGTGGCGATATCGGCCCCATCCTTGACGGCCACCGACAGCTTGTACCGCGGCGCGCCCTGCACCTCTCGGACCGAGTTGGCGATGATCGCGTCGATCGAGTCCTGTTTGCTGATCTTGTGGCCATCGCCGTAGTTCGTGAAGGATGTCTGCACCGTGTACGCGATCGGCCAGATCTGCAGGGCGACCAGGAAGATCAGGCCGGGGAAGAGGTACTTCATCGGAACCGCGCGCTTGGTGCCGTAGATGGCAAGCACGGCCATGGCGACGAAAGCGACCCCGACGACGGCCGGCCACTCGCCCTCGCTGGTCAGCTTCGCGGCGACCAGGACGATCAGGGCGAGGACGAGGGCGATGAGCACCCACTTGGCGAGCATCGCCCACAGAGGAGGCTTGGTGGCGTCCTGGATGTGGCGCTTGTGCGGGGCGACGTCAGGCTGGGTCATACGAGCCTCCGGTGCGGCCAGGGCAACGAGTCAGGGGCAACGAGTCAGGCGACGGTTCGCCCGGGCGGGCAGCCGTCCGGGCGGGTGGCCGGTCCCGATGGGGCCCGGCCACCCGGCATACATCAGCCCTTGGCGATGTTGGCGACGATCTCCTTCTGAGCGGCATCAAACCGGGCCTTGGGCTCGGACTTCCCGGAGATGACGTCAGCAGCGGCCTGGCCCAGCGGGCCCCAGACCGAGTTCATGGCCGGGATGTTCGGCATGGGCTGTCCGCCCTTGCCGGCCTCGAACCACGCCTTGACGTCCGGATCGGTCACGGCAACCTCGTCGTATGCCTCGGTCAACGCCGGCGGGCGGCCACCCGCCTTGAAAAGCGCCAGCTGGACGTCCTTGCGCGGCACGTAGTTCGTGACGAACTCCTGCGCGAATGCGGCGTTCTTGGCCTTGGCGGAAACATAGAACATCTGCACACCGAGGAACGGCTGCATCTGCCCGCCACCAATGGTCGGCAGCGGTGTGATGGCGTACTTGACGCCGGCCTTCTTGGCGTTCGGGACAGCCCATGGACCGGTGATGAAGAAGGCCGACTTGCCCGTGTCGAAGATTGCCTCGGCGTTGTCGTCGCCGATGTTGGTGGTCAGGACCTTGGCCTTGCCGAGCTTGGCCAGCTCCTCGGCACCCTTGAGGGAGCCGGCGCTGTTGACGATCACCTTGGCGGCGTCGTAGTCACCGTTGGCCTTGGTGGCGAAGATGCCACCCTTGAACGCGGCCAGATACGGGTAGGAGTAGTACGCGTTTCCCACCTTGCCCACCTGCTGCACCAGGACGTTGGTGACCTTGCCACCACTGGCATCCTTGATCTTGGTGCCCGTCGCGACGAGCTCCTCCATCGTCTTGGGCGCATCCGGGGCGAGCGCGGTGTTGCGCATCAGGCCGATGTTCTCCACGGCGTACGGCACGCCGTAGATCTGGCCGTTGAACTTGGTCGCGGCTATGGCCTTGGGGGCGAACTTGGCCGCGGTCTCGGCCGAGAGGTTGACCGGCGCAACGGTGTTGTTCTGGACCAGCTCGCCCAGCCAGTCGTGGGCGCCAACGACGATGTCGGGACCCTTCCCGACGCTGGCGGCGTCCTTGAACGCCTTGCGGGTGTCCGCCGCGATCTGGACAGCCACCTTGATGCCGTTCTCCTGGCCGAACTGGTCGGCGTACTTCTTGATGATGGGTGCCCGGTCGGCGTCGCTCCAGATGACCAGGTCGGCTGCAGCGTCACGAACGGGCGGGCCGCTCGCGCTCGGCGCGGGCGCCGCAGAGGTCTTGGTCGAGCTGTTGGCAGCCGGGGTCGTGGACCCGCCGCAGGCGCTCATCAACAGTGCCGCGACGCCGGTAACGGCCACCGCACCTATCGCACGCTTGTGCATCAAGTTTCTCCTTGGGAAGCCCCGGCCAGCCCTGCAGCCAGCCCGTGAGGTAACAGAAACCGTAGCAACTTCTTGCAAGAATCCGCAAGGTTCTTGCAAGAAGTTGCAGGCCACGTTTCCATAACGGACCCTCTCAGAGGAGGCGTTCTGACCCGACAGGACCCGCGGTGGGCCACCCCCCTCTTCCGTAACAGGCCCGTTATACGACAAGATGGTCAGTGATCCACCTCGCTCCCGCGGGGAGGAAGCACCACCTCACCCTTTACAACGGATCGTCCGGCACGTTCCTGCCGGTGAAGGAAGGCCGATTTTCCATGGCAACAGTCAAGTTCGATAACGCATCCCGGACCTACCCCGGCAACGACACACCCTCGGTCGACAAGCTCGACATCGACATCGCCGATGGCGAGTTCCTCGTCCTGGTCGGTCCCTCCGGCTGTGGCAAGTCCACCTGCCTGCGGATGCTCGCCGGGCTCGAAGAGGTCAACGTCGGCGACATCTGGATCGGCGACCGCAACGTGACGGACCTGTCCCCCAAGGACCGCGACGTCGCCATGGTCTTCCAGAACTACGCGCTCTACCCGCACATGTCCGTCGCCGACAACATGGGCTTCGCACTCAAGATCGCAGGCATCAACAAGAGCGAGATCGCCAAGCGCGTCGCCGACGCCGCCAAGATCCTCGACCTCGAGGACTACCTGCAGCGCAAGCCCAAGGCCCTCTCCGGTGGGCAGCGTCAGCGCGTCGCCATGGGCCGCGCCATCGTGCGCCAGCCGCAGGTGTTCCTCATGGACGAGCCGCTCTCGAACCTCGACGCCAAGCTGCGCGTTTCGACGCGCACCCAGATCGCTTCTCTGCAAAGGAGATTGGGCGTCACGACGGTCTACGTCACCCACGACCAGATCGAGGCCATGACGATGGGTGACCGTGTCGCGGTCCTCAAGGATGGCATCCTGCAGCAGTGCGACACCCCTCGTCGCATGTACGACCACCCGGACAACGTGTTCGTCGCCGGGTTCATCGGCTCGCCGGCCATGAACCTCTTCGACGTCCCCGTCATCGAGGACGGAGTGCGGTTCGGCTCGGGCACTCACAAGATCGAGCGCGCCCTCCTGGCCGGCGCCGGCAAGGAGGTCACCCTGGGTGTCCGTCCCGAGGACCTCGATATGACCGCTGAAGGCGAGGGTCTGCCCGTCACCGTCGAGGTCGTCGAGGAGCTGGGCGCCGACGCCTACATCTATGGTTCGACGACCGAGGCCGATGGTGAGGTCAAGCCAATCATCGTCCGCGTCGACGGTCGCACCCCTCCTGAGAAGGGCTCCGTCGTCCACCTCACGCCCAAGGGCGGCCACGTGCACCTCTTCAATGCCGAGACCGGCCTGCGCATCGAGGGCTGATCGGCCCCTTTGACCCAGGAGGTGGCGGTGTCCCCCGAGGACGCCGCCACCTTCTGCCCTGTCATGACCCAACGGCGTCACACGCGGTTCACGTGAGCGTGCCACGATGAACACGTGGCACTTGAGATCACGACAGTCAAACCCGGTCCTGTCCTGCTCGACCTGCCGTGGCCCGTGCCCTTGGAGGAGTGGCCCACCGATCTTCTGGCGGCCCTGCCACGCGGTATCTCGCGCCATGTCGTGCGGTTCGTCAAGCTCTCTGGCCAGATCCTCGCGGTCAAGGAGATCAAGGCCGACATCGCCGTTCGCGAGTACAACATGTTGCGCCTGCTCACGAAGATAGGCCAGCCCTGCGTCCAAGCCGTCGGAGTCGTCAGTGGCCGCGCCACCGTGGACGGCGAGGAGCTCGACGCATGCCTGCTCACGCGCCACCTTCAGTTCTCCCTGCCGTATCGCGCGCTGTTCAGCCAGAGCCTGCGCCCGGACACCGCACAACGGCTGATCGACGCCTTGGCGGTGCTGCTGGTGCGGCTCCACCTCGCCGGCTTCTGGTGGGGAGACGTGTCCTTGTCCAACACCTTGTTCCGCCGGGACGCGGGCGCGTTCGCGGCATACCTCGTGGATGCCGAGACCGGGGAGATCCACCCCCAGCTCTCCAACGGGCAGCGCGAGCACGACCTCGACATCGCCCAGGTCAACATCGCCGGCGAGCTGATGGATCTGGCGGCCGGCGGCTACCTGGCCGACGCCGCGGATCCGATCGGGGTCTCAGAGTCGATCGTCGACCGCTATCGCTCCCTCTGGCGCGAGCTCACCGAACGCCAGCGGTTCGAACGGGGCGATCGGTGGCGGGTCGACGAACGAATCCGTCGTCTGAACGAGCTGGGGTTCGACGTCGACGAGCTGGCGATCTCCACCGACATCGGTGGTACGACAATCCAGATTCAGCCGAAAGTCGTTGATGCGGGCCATCATTCGCGTCGGCTGCTTCGGCTGACCGGTCTCGACGTCGAGGAGAACCAGGCGCGCCGCCTGCTCAACGACCTCGACGCCTACCGCGCCTCCCAGGATCGCCAGAACGACGACGAGGAGCTCGTGGCCCATGAGTGGCTGTCCCGGATCTACGAGCCGACCACCCACGCCGTCCCCCGCGACCTGACCAGAAAGCTGGAGCCGGCGGAGGTGTTCCACGAGGTCCTCGAACACCGCTGGTACATGTCGGAGACCGCGGGCCACGACACCTCGATGGAAGATGCCATCGCCGACTACATCTTGCGCGTCCTGCCCGGAAAGCCTGACGAGGCAACGGTGCTCGGTGTCGACACGGTCGAGATGCCGGTAGTGGCGATGTTCCCCGAGCTGAAGTTGCCCGGTCGCTAGAGCCCTGTTTCGGCGCCACTTTGCCCTAGGGTATCCGCAGGTGGGGGTCCAATCCTCGCTTGGAGCCAGACATGTCATCGATACGAGGAGCTTGAAATGTCCGATTACGGCACCCCGCCGCCACCGCCGCCGCCACCGCCGCCACCGCCACCGCCACCACCGCCTGGTGGCTTTCCGCCTCCGCCGCCACCCGGTGGCTTCCCGCCGCCGCCGCCTGAAGGCTTCCCACAGCCGGGCTACGGCGCGGCCCCCTCCGGAACGCAGCTGGCGACCTGGATCCAGCGGGTCGGCGCCGCCCTGGTCGACTACGCCGTGGTCTTGCCCTTCGTCCTCCTGCGTGCCGTCTTCTCGCCCAAGATCACCATCACCGACATCAACGGCGCAGTCGTCACCACGCAGAGCGGTGGCAACGCCCCGCTGGCCTTTCTGATGGGCCTGATCATCCTTGCGATCTGGATCTACAACCGTTTGTACATGGGTGGCCAGGGCCAGAGCCTGGGCAAGAAGGCACTCGGCCTGACCCTGGTGGGCGAGGCGTCGGGGCAGCCGATCGGCATGGCCAAGGCGTTCCTGCGCGACCTCGCGCACTTCATCGACACCATCATCTGCTTGGTCGGTTTCCTGTTCCCACTGTGGGACAAGAAGCGCCAGACCATCGCCGACAAGATCATGGCGACGGTCGTCACCACGAAGGTCTGATGGTTCTCACGGCAGCAAAGGCAGGGCCCGGGACCGTGCGCTCGTCACGGACTCGGGCTCTGGTCCTTCCCCTGGGGGCCGCCGGCGCGGTGGCCGCAGCTACGGTCGTGCTGCATCGCACCGGCGGCCGCGACCTCGGCCCGCTGTCCACGTGCTGGTTCCACGCCGGTACCGGCCTGCACTGCCCGTTCTGTGGCAGCCTGCGCGGCGTGGCCGCCCTCTCGCACGGCGACGTGCTGACCGCGCTGCACGACAATGCGCCCGTCATGCTGCTGCTCGGAGTCGCGACGCTGATCTGGGGTCGCCGGGTCCTCTTCGCCATGGCCGGGAAGATCGTTGACCAGCCCCGCATCAACGGGCGCGCCGGCATGGCTCTTGGAGCGTTCTTCGTGCTCTTCGCGATCTATCGCAACACCCCGTATGGCGCGTGGCTGGCTCCGCTGAGCTGATCAGGCGGGAGAGAGCCAGGTCCAGAGCGGTCGGCCCAGAGCGTGACACCCGCCCGCCGTAGTCGGACATGCGTCAACACTAGAGGGCCCGCCGACGGGCCACCTCATACAGCGTGACGCCGGTGGCGATACCGGCGTTGAGGGACTCCACGGCCGAGGACATCGGGATCGACACGATCTGGTCGCACGTCTCGCTGACCAACCGCGAGAGCCCCTTGCCCTCGGAGCCGACCACGATGACCAAGGGCTCCTTGGCCAGCTCGAGCTCGGGCAGCTGCACGTCGCCATCCATGTCGAGGCCGAGGACGAAGAAGCCGGCTTTGCGGTAGTCCTCCAGGGCCCGGGTGAGGTTGCTGCACTGCGCGACCGGGATGCGAGCCGCCGCTCCGGCGGAGGTCTTCCACGCGCTGGCGGTCATCCCGACCGAACGCCGTTCTGGCACAACAACTCCGTGACCTCCGAAAGCAGCCACCGAGCGGATGATCGCGCCCAGGTTACGGGGATCCGTGATGCCGTCCAGAGCGACGATGAGCGGTATGCCGGGCGTCTGGGGGTTGACGAGGTCGCTGGGGTGGGCGTAGACGTACGCCGGAACCTGAAGGGCCAGACCCTGGTGGACGCCGCCGTCGGTGAGCCGGTCGAGCTCGCCGCGTGGGGTCTCCAGGATCGACATGCCGCGGCCGGTGGCGATCTTGAGGGCTTCGCGGACCCTGTCGTCCGAATCGAGCCGGCCCGCGATGTACATCGTGGTCACCGGGATGTCCGCCCGCAGCGCCTCGACGACCGAGTTGCGGCCGTAGACGATCTCGCTGGAGCCCTTGGTCCGGCGAGGGGCACCGGCGCCACCGCTGCGGGCAGGGCGGGCGGGCCGGGCACCGGGGCGAGCACCGGGTGCGTCCCCGCGCTTGGCGGACCTGACGGCGTTCTTGTGAGCCGGGTGCTGGGTGCGCTCCGTGGCCTTGGGTGTCGCCCCGCGCGCTTCGAGACCCTTGCGTCGTTGGCCGCCGCTGCCGCCGGTCGGACCCTTCTTGGATCCGCGGATGGCGCCTCGGCGCTGAGAGTTACCAGGCATGTTCGGTCGCCTTTCAGGCGTCGGTGCGACGGGCCAGCGACCAGCGCGCGCCCGAGCTTGTGTCCTCGACAACGATGCCCGCCGCCGTGAGCTGCACGCGGATCTGGTCCGCCGTGGTGAAGTCGCGGGCAGCTCGGGCGGCCGCGCGTGCTTTGATCCGGCCTCTCACGAGCGCATCCAGCGCCGTCATCGCATCGTCGGCCCCGTTGCCGGAAGCCGAGTTCCACTGCGGGTGAAGCGGATTGACACCCAGGATCTCGGTCATGGCAACGACCTGTTGGCCCAACCGCTGGGCCCCGTCCTCGTCACCTTCGTCGAGCGCAGTGTTGCCGGCTCGGACGGTCTCGTGGATGACCGCCAGCGCGCTTGAGACATTGAGATCGTCGTCCATCGCCGCGGCGAACCCAGGTGCGAGCTCGGTGCCGTACTCGCCGTTGCCGGCCCCCAGGGCGCGGCCCAGGAAACCCTCGATGCGGTCGACCGCGGCCTCGGCCTCGCGAAGTGACCCCTCGTGATACTCGATGGTGGAGCGGTAGTGCGCCGCACTGAGGTAGTAACGGACCGCGAGCGGACGCGCGACCTTGGTGATCTCGCTGACCAGCAGCGCATTGCCCAGCGACTTGCCCATCTTCTCGCCGCCGACGGTCACCCACGCGTTGTGCAGCCAGTAGTTGGCGAAGCCGAGGCCGGCAGCGCGCGACTGGGCCTGCTCGTTCTCGTGGTGGGGGAAGCGCAGGTCGACGCCTCCGCCGTGGATGTCGAAGGTGTCACCGAGGTACTTGCGCGCCATCGCCGAGCACTCCAGGTGCCAGCCCGGTCGACCCTGCCCGTATGCCGTGGGCCAGCTCGCCGTCTCCGGCTCACCCACCTTGTGGCCCTTCCACAACGCGAAGTCGCGGGGGTCGCGCTTGCCACGCGGGTCGGCGTCCGCGGCCGGCTCCATGTCGTCGATCCGCTGGTGCGTGAGCTCGCCGTATGCCGGATAGCTGCGCACGTCGAAGTAGACGTCGCCACTGCCGTCCTGGGCGGCGTAGGCGTGACCCTTGTCGATGAGGGTCTGCATGATCTCCTGCATCTCGGTGATGTGGCCGGTCGCCCGCGGCTCGTACGTCGGCGGCAGGACTCCGAGCAGGTCGAGCGCATCGTTGGTGGCGCGTTCGTTGGCGTAGCTCCAGGCCCACCACGGCGTACCGGCTTCGGCGGACTTGGCCAGGATCTTGTCGTCGATGTCGGTGACGTTGCGGACCAGGGTGACGTCAAAGCCGTGCCCCCGGGTGAGCCAGCGGCACAGGATGTCGAACGCGACGGCAAAGCGAACATGGCCGATGTGGGGGGCGCCCTGGGTCGTGAGCCCGCAGACGTAGATGCCGACCTTGCCCTCGGTGACCGGGACGAAGTCGCGCAGCTCTTGCGTGGCGGTGTCATACAGGCGGATGCTCACCCGGCAAGGTTACCGGCGAGCCGACAGCCCCCGCGCCAGTGCTCCATTCAGGCCGGTTTGCTCGGTTCAGGCCGCTTTCTCGGCCCAAAACCGGCTCAGAAAGCGGCCTGAACCGAGCAAGGGCCGTGGGGTTGAGCTTGGGTTGGGCTTGCGGTATCAGCGCTGGCGCGAGGGCGAGGCGAACACGATTGCCGTGGCGATCGCGGCGATGCCCTCACCACGGCCGGTGAGCCCGAGCCCGTCGGTGGTCGTCGCCGTGACCGACACCGACGCCATCACGGCCGTTCGCAACGCGTCCTGGGCCTCGAGGCGGCGCGGACCGAGCTTGGGCCGGTTACCGATGATCTGTATGGCGATGTTGCCGATCACGAAACCGGCGTTGGTCACGATCTTGGCGGCCTGCGCCAGCAACGTGACACCTGGGGCGCCGGCCAGCTCGGGGCGGTCGGTGCCGAAATGGGTGCCCAGATCACCGAGCCCGGCGGCGGAGAAGAGAGCGTCGCAGGCGGCATGGGCAGCGACGTCGCCATCCGAGTGGCCGGCCAGCCCGCGCTCACCGGGCCAGGTCAGCCCGGCAAGGGACAACGCTCGGTCATCGTCTGCAAACGAGTGCACGTCCACGCCGATTCCTATGCGTGGGAGCGGATTCGCGAGAGAGACGCGACCAGTGGGGGGCTGCGGGCTAATCGACATGGGTGCCATTGTCCAGCAGCGCCGTGGCGACGGCGAGGTCGAGGGCGGAGGTGACCTTGAGGGCCCGGCGATCGCCGTCTACGACCCGCACGTGTCCCCCGATCCGCTCGACGAGCCCGGCATCATCGGTGGCGTAGCCTCCGCTGGCGTGGGCATGCTCGAGCACCTCACGCAGGAACCCCTGAGGGGTCTGGATGCCACGAAGCGTCTCGCGATCGGGAGTCGCCATGACGCGACCCTCGGCGTCGACCACCTTGACCGTGTCGGTCACCGCCAGGCCAGGAACGACGGTGGAATGGCCTGCTCGTACGGCGTGGATCACCCGGGCGAACAGATCCGACGGTGCCAGACATCGGGCGGCATCGTGAACCAGGACGATGCCGTCGTCGTGGTGCAGCGCCGCGATCCCTGCCGCCACCGAGGCCGACCGGTCCGAACCCCCGACCACGACATCCACGCGGGCGTCATGGCCGGCGATGTCGCGAGCCTGCTGGACGTGGGAGGCGGGCGCCACGATGACCACGTGCCCCACCTCGCCGCAACCCAAGACGCCCCGCAGTGCGTGAGCCAGCAACGGCTCACCGCACAACGGAGCGAATGCCTTGGGTGTCCCGGCTCCCAGCCGCACACCGTCGCCGGCGGCGACCAGGATCACCACGACGTTCAATGTGCCACCACGTTCAATGTGCCAGGACGTTCAAACGTGCCAGGACGCTCAGGAGGCGAGGACCTCGTCGAGGATGGCCTCGGCCTTGTCTTCGTTGGTCTTCTCCGCGAGCGCGAGCTCGGAGACAAGGATCTGACGGGCCTTGGCCAGCATGCGCTTCTCGCCGGCGGAGAGGCCACGGTCCTTGTCACGACGCCACAGGTCGCGAACGACCTCGGCGACCTTGATGACATCGCCGGACGCGAGCTTCTCGAGGTTGGCCTTGTAGCGCCGGGACCAGTTGGTCGGCTCTTCGGTGTGTGCCGCGCGCAGAACCTCGAAGACGCGCTCCAGCCCCTCTGGGCCGACGACATCGCGGACACCCACGAGGTCACAGTTCTCGGCGGGGACCTCAATTGTCAGATCGCCTTGAGCGACCTTGAGCACCAGGTAGATCTTGTCTTCACCCTTGATGGTGCGAGTTTTCATTTTTTCGATCAATGCCGCACCGTGGTGCGGATACACGACCGTTTCGCCGACCTTGAACGCCATGTGCTGTGTACCCCTTTCGCAACCTCAAGAGTACCACGTCAGAGCGACATCACGGTACGGAGATCACGCGTTTGTGCAGGTCAGAGCCACAATGGAGCCAAATCCGCGGCATTTGAGGTCTTGACAGAACGCCGATCCACGTGCATTGCCAGCGACCGGCAAGTGAGGCTTCTGTCTTCTCGAGGCCACCGCTAGGCTGCCATCTGTGAAGCGTCGATCGCCCCGCGCGAGGATTGGCGCGCTCCAGGGCGCCCCGGTCCTCGCTGCCGTAGCCCTGTCCGGAGCCCTGGCCCTGTCCGGTTGCCAGGTCATGTCGCCGATCCAGACCAGCGTGCCCTACCAGCCAGCCGACGGTGTGGCCGTTGACCTGGGCGAGGTGCAGGTCCGTGACCTCGTGGTCATCGCCGGCGCCAAGGGCGAGGTCGGCACGCTGTCCGGAATGGTGCTCAACAACGGCACCGAGCCCGTCACGGTCACCTTCGCCGCCGGCACCACCGGCACCACCAGCACGACAGGCACCAACACGACAGGCACCAGCACGACAGGCACCAGCACGACAGGCACCAGCACGACAGGCACCACCGGCACCACCAGCACGACGGGCACCGGCACCGCTGACAGCTCGGCACAGGCCGACGTCCCCGCAGGCACGGCGATCCGGCTCTCGGGCGTCGAGGGCGCCACGCCCGTCACCCTCCCGGACATCGCCACGGCACCCGGCGGCATCATGAGGATCACGGTCAGCACCCCCACCGCCGGGGCTCCCGAGGTGTCCGTCCCGGTCCTGCTGCCCACCGGCTACTACTCCGCCATCACCCCGCCGCCGGCCCCGACCTCCACGCCCTGAAGCCCGAGGAGGTCGGGGACACACGGTGAAGGATGGTGATCGCCAGAAGGACAACAACCCTTCGCCTTACCACCTGAACGGGCTCAGCGAGTCTCGAACTTGTACCCCAGACCGCGCACGGTGACGATGAACTGCGGGCTCGCCGGGTCAGGCTCGACCTTGGCGCGCAGTCGCTTGACGTGGACGTCCAGGGTCTTGGTGTCACCGACATAGTCGCTGCCCCACACCCGGTCGATCAGCTGCATGCGGGTCAGCACCCTTCCGGAGTTGCGCAGGAGCATCTCCAGCAGCTCGAACTCCTTGAGCGGCAGGGCGGTGTGCTGCCCGTTGACCGTAACCACGTGCCGCTCGACGTCCATCCGCACCGGACCGGACTCCAGCGTGGCGGGCATCAGCTCCTCGGGATCCTGACCTCGACGCAGAACCGCCTTGATCCGGGCCAGCAGCTCACGGCTGGAGTAGGGCTTGGTGACGTAGTCGTCGGCCCCGATCTCGAGCCCGACGACCTTGTCGATCTCGCTGTCCTTCGCGGTCAGCATGATGACCGGCACGGACGAGCGATGTCGCAGGGCCCGGCATACGTCCATCCCTGACAACCCCGGAAGCATCAGGTCGAGCAGCACCAGGTCGGCACCTGCGCGGTCGAAGTCCTCCAGCGCCGCCGGCCCTGTCTCGGCCACCGCCACCTCGTACCCCTCCTTGCGCAGCAGGTAGGACAACGGGTCGGAGAACGACTCCTCGTCCTCGACCAACAGGATGCGGGTCATCGGAAGACCTCTCGTGTGCGAAGGCCAGGCGTCGGGGTCTCCGAGGCACCAGCAGGTATGCCGGACGCCGCGTCATGGCTCGTCCGGCTCGTAGGGGCCGCGGGCAGGCGCATGGTGAACGTCGAGCCGTGGCCCTGCTCGCTCCAGACGGTGACCTCTCCGCCGTGGTTGGAGCAGATGTGCTTGACGATGGCCAGTCCCAGTCCGGTACCTCCGGTAGCGCGGGACCTGGCGGCATCGACTCGGTAGAACCGTTCGAAGATCCGCGTCTGCTCGCTCTCTGGGATGCCCTGCCCCTGGTCGGCCACCGCGATCTCGACCACCTGTTCGTGGGAACGCACGCTCACCGCGACCCGCGTGCCGGACGCAGAGTAGTTGACCGCGTTGGCGACGAGGTTGCGGATGGCGGTGCCCAGCAGGTCGGCGTCGCCGAAGACCTGGGCGCCGTGGGCCAGTGAGGTCATGATCTCGACGCCCCGGGACTCGGCGAGCAGCCTGGACTGCTCGATGGCCTCGGTGGCTACGTCGCCGACGTCCACCCGCTCGGGCTCGTGCAGGGTGTCGGCGATCTGCAGCCGGGAGAGGTCGACGATGTCCTGGACCAGGCGGGTGAGTCGCGTGCTCTCCGCCTGCATCCGGCGGGCAAAACGGGTCACCGCCTCGGGATCGTCGTTGGCCTCCAGGACGGCCTCGGCCAGCAACGCCAGCGCGCCTACAGGTGTCTTGAGCTCGTGGCTGACGTTGACGACGAAGTCGCGACGGGTCTCCTCGACCCGATGAGCCATGGTGCGGTCGTCCATGAGGAGCAGCACGAACTCGCTTCCCAAGGGGGCCACCCGTGCGCCAACCGTGAACCGGCCACGCCCCAGGGGACCGCGGGGCAGATCCAGCTCGACCTCCCTGATGACTCCGTCGCGGCGGACCTGTCGGGCCAGATGACGCAGCTCATCGTGGACCAGGTCGTCATCGCGGACCAGGCCGTGAGCCACGGCCCAGGGGCTGGGGGTGACGACGGCATCGGCGCTGTCCAGGACAATCGCCCCCGAACGCAGGACGGCCAGCACCGCGGACACACCGGCCGGCAGAGCGTGAGGATCCGGGGGCTGCGGCACGAGACGCTGGGAACGCTCGGACAGGCGCACCAAAGCCACGCAGACGGCGCCGGTGACCAGACCGAGGGCGCCACCGAGAATTGCCGCAGCCGTGGGGTCCACAACACTCAGCGTACGCACGAACAGACCCCCGGTCGGGCCATCGACGCACGCGCCGAGCGCGCGGACCCCTACTGTTCACCTCAACGCCAAAGATCGTTCACCGAAAGATGCAAGCCTCGGCAGGCACGCAGGTGACGCGTGCACGCCATACGAGCAAGGGGACCCATGCGCACCACCTTCCACGAGGACCTGGACAAGATCTCCGAACAGCTCGTCGAGATGACCCGGCTGGCAGGGTCGGCCATGGCCCGGGCGACGACGGCACTGCTCGACGCCGACCTCCACCTGGCCGAGGGCGTCATCGCCGCGGACGAGCAGATCGACGCGCTGCGCCGCGAGCTGGACGACCGCTCGATCGACCTGCTGGCGCGTCAACAGCCAGTGGCGACGGACCTTCGCATGGTGGTCACCGCGATGCGGATGAGCTCAGACCTCGAGCGGATGGGCGACCTTGCTCGGCACGTGGCCAAGGTCGCCCGGCTACGCTACCCGAACTCCGCCATCCCCCCGGTGATGCGCTCCACCGTCCTGGAGATGGGTCAGGTGGCCGAGCGGATCGTGGCCAAGGCCGGTTCGGTCATCGCCGGCAGGGACATCGAGTCTGCGCGCGCCCTCGAGCGCGACGACGACGAGATGGACCGCCTCCACCGGGACATCTTCAACATGCTGATGGACGGCAAGTGGACCTACGGCACCGAGGCGGCGGTCGATGCGTCCCTGGTGAGCCGTTACTACGAGCGGTTTGCCGACCACGCGGTATCGGTTGCCCGCCGGGTCGTCTATCTGGTCACCGGCGAGTGGCAAGCCGACCACGAGCTGGACAACGAGGAGCCCTAACGTCCCTCAGCGGCCCTGGTTGGCCACGGCCAGTGCAGCAGCCCTGGCCGCCTCGGGGTCGAGGTACTCCCCGCCGATGGTGAGCGGAGTGAGGAAGGCGTCGAGGCGGTAGACGAGCGGCATCCCGGTGGGGATGTTGAGCCCGGCGATGTCCTGGTCACTGATGCCATCGAGATGCTTGACGATGCCGCGCAGGCTGTTGCCGTGGGCGGCGACCAGGACGGTCTTGCCGGCGCGCAGGTCGGGCACGATCGCGCTCTCCCAGTAGGGCAGCATCCGCTCGATGACGTCCTTGAGGCATTCCGTGACGGGCGCGCCACCCTCGATGTCGGCGTAGCGCGGGTCGTGGGCCTGGCTGAACTCGTCGTCGACCGGCTGCGGCGGAGGCGGGACGTCGAAGGAGCGTCGCCAGGTCATGAACTTCTCCTCGCCGTACTGCTCGAGGGTCTGCTTCTTGTTCTTGCCCTGCAGGGCGCCGTAGTGGCGCTCGTTCAGGCGCCACGAGCGCTTCACCGGGATCCAGTGACGGTCGGCGGCGTCCAGGGACAGGTTGGCCGTGTTGATGGCACGACGCTGCAACGAGGTGTGCACGACGTCGGGGAGCAGGCCGGCCTCCTTGAGCTGCTCGCCGCCTCGCACGGCCTCGTCCCGGCCCTTGTCGGTCAGGTCGACATCGACCCAGCCGGTGAAGAGGTTCTTGGCGTTCCACTCGCTCTCGCCGTGGCGGAGCAGAATGAGCGTGAAGGGTTCGGCAGCGGTCATGCCGCGAGTCTATTTGCTCCCCCTCACCCGCCCCGCCCTGGCCCGACCCGACTTGACCCGACCGAACACCCCGGCGGCACCGTTTCGTCGGCCAAAAGGTCAAGAAACGGTGCCGCCGGGGTGTTCGGTGGGACGTCAGGGCTCGAGCAGGTGGCGGAAGGCGTCGAGGTTACTGGTGGACTCGCCCCGCGAGATGCGCCAGGCCCACTCCTTCTTCATCGACTCCAGGAACCCCAGGGCGAGCAGCTCGTTGAAGGGGCCGTCGGCAGCGTCCAGGACCACGCCGAAGAGCTGGTCCAGGTATGCCGCGTTCGCCGCTTCCAGCGGCACGCGCCCGGTGACGAAGACGTCGCCGGACTTGTCGATCGCGTAGGCAAGACCTGGCATCGTGAGGTTGCGGCGCAGCAGGTAGGCGTAGACCGCCGCGTGGTTCTCGTCAGGGTTGCGTACCACGAAGGCGGAGATCGACAGGGACTGCTCGCCGACGACCAAGGAGCACACGGTCTTGAGCTTCTTCTCCCCCGGCAGCGTGACGACGAACTCCCCCGGGCGCCCGCCGAGCTCCCACTCGATGCCGTTCTCGTCGAGGAACCGGCGCACGGACTCCTGGACGGCGGCACTGCCGCGCCCGGGGGTCTCTCCTGTCACGGGATCACCGCTGCCGGGACACCGATGAGTCCCCCAGCGTCGTCGATCGGTGAAGCCGTCCGGGCGGTCATGGACTCGGTGTAGACCTCCAGCAGCCGGTCGGTGGTGCGGTCCCAGCTGAACTGTGAGGCGTGCTCAACAGCCCTGCGGCTCAACACCGCCCGGCGCTCGGGGTGATCCAGCAGACCCTCGATTCCCGCACTCCAGTCGGCCGTCTTGTGCCCATTGATGAGCAACCCGGCCTCGCCCACCGCAAAGGGCAGGCCACCGACGGCGGCGGCGACAACCGGGGTCCCGCAGGCTTGGGCCTCGAGGGCGACGAGGCCGAACGACTCGTTGTATGACGGGACAGCGACCAGGTCAGCGGCGCGATACCACTGGGCGAGAGTTGCTCGGTCGACCGGGGACACAAAGCGCACCTGCGCGTCGATGCCGAGCTGTTGGGCCAGCTCCTGGAGCGCTCGGGGCTTGCCCAGGCCGGAGCCGCTGGGGCCACCCAGGACCGCGACAACCAGTCTCTGGCGTAGCTCGGGCCGCCGGGCCAGCAGGTCAGCCGCCGCCTTGAGCAGCACGTCGGGGGCCTTGAGCGGCTGGATCCGGCCCACGAAGAGCAGCACGTGGGCGTCGTGGGGCAGTCCCACCCGGGCGCGGGCCGCGGCCACATCCCCGGGGGTGAACAGCTCCAGGTCAACACCTGGCGGCACGACACGGACCTTGCCGGGGTCGGCGTCATACAGGTCGACCAGCTCACGCGCCTCGCCGTGGGTGTTGGCCACGAGGCGGTCCGCGGCCTCCACGACCTGGGCCTCACCGATCTCACGCCCGGGTGGCTCGGGCGTATCCCCTTCTGCCAGCTGGGAGTTCTTGACGCGGGCCATGGTGTGCATGGTGTGCACCAACGGCACCCGCCAACGGTCTGCCGCCAGCCAGCCCACCTGCCCGGAGAGCCAGTAGTGGGAGTGCACCAGGTCGTACCAGCCCTCGGGCCGGGCGGCCTCGGCGCGCATGACGCCCTGGGCGAAGGCGCACAGCTGGCCGGGCAGGTCTGCCTTGCCCAGACCCTCGAACGGCCCGGCGATGACGTTGCGGACGTGGACCCCGGGCGCCAGCTCGCACTGGAGCGGCAGGCTGCCGTCGGTCATCCGGGTGAAG
>Ga0209745_1000458_pt1 | contig 24580 bp, 22 predicted proteins | sample BarGraNGADG00312_FD_184495 | JGI IMG/M metagenome (GOLD analysis project Ga0209745, IMG submission 184495) | Arctic peat soil microbial communities from Barrow, Alaska - Barrow Graham LP Ref core NGADG0004-312 (SPAdes) (version 2) | ecosystem: Environmental > Terrestrial > Soil > Wetlands > Peat...
TGCCGGGCGTGCCGCCGCGTGCAGAGAACACGACGTACGCTGATCGGGAACAATCGAGCGCGGGTGTGCTGTTCACCCCTTATCCAGCGTTCCGGGTGGATGCCGACCCGGGAACCGTCGAGACCTGCGGAGTGACGATGAGCGAGACCACCGAGACCATGACGCACGGCGTCAACCTCTCCGACGTTGCTGCGGCGAAGATCCGCAGCCTGATCGCGCAGGAGGGTCGCGACGACCTGCGTCTGCGCGTGGCGGTGCAGCCCGGTGGCTGTTCTGGTCTGATCTACCAGCTGTACTTCGACGAGCGCGTGCTCGACGGCGACGCGCTGCGCGACTACGACGGTGTCGAGGTCGTCGTGGACCGCATGAGCGTGCCGTACCTCGACGGCGCGACGATCGACTTTGCCGACACGATCGAGAAGCAGGGTTTCACGATCGACAACCCGAACGCGGGCAGCTCGTGCGCGTGCGGTGGTTCGTTCAGCTGACAGGTTGCGGGCTCGGCTCAGGCGTGTGTGCGGACGGTGATGGCGAGGGTGTCGTCGTCGTCCGAGATCGGTGCGATCCCCAGCAGCTCGTGGCCGCGTAGCCGGGCCCAGGCAGGGACGTCGTAGCGGGCGGCCGGGTCGGTCGCGAGGACGGTGAGGGTCGTGCCGGGCGGGACGTCCCGGGCGGCCTTGGCCAGCTCGATGACGGGCAGCGGGCAGCCCAGACGACGCGCGTCGACGACGATCGGTTCCGGCTCGGGCATCGTCACAGGTCGCCGACGCCAAGGAGGTCGCGCACGCGTCGGACCGCGGCGGGCAGCTCGGCGAGGAACCGGTCGACGTCGTCGTCGGTGACGGTAGACGGCAGGGTGAGGCGCACGTTGCCGTGCGTCAGCACTCCCATGGCAGCCAGCACGTGGCTCGGTTCGAGCGCGCTCGACGTGCACGCGGAGCCGGAGCCGACGGCGAACCCCAGTCGGTCCAGCTCGCCCGCGAGCGCCTCGCCGTCGACGTAGAGGCACGAGAACGTGACGACGTGCGGAAGCCGGTCGACGGCGTCACCGACGACCTCCACATCGGGCACGGTCGCCGCGACGGCTTGCCGGATCCGGTCGACGAGGACGCGCCGGTGCGCGCCGGTGGAGGCGCGCTCGGCAACGGCGTGCTCGAGGGCGACGGCGGCGGCCACGGCGGCTGGCACGCTCGCCCCGCCCGGGAACCAGGCGTCCTCGTCCTGCGGCCAGTCCGGCGACCAGCGCACGCGTGGGCGCACGACGAGCACGCCCAGCCCGCCGGGCCCGCCCCAGTCACCGGGGTCGGCGGCAAGCGCGTCCCAGGCGTCCGGGATCTCGACGTGCCCGACGCCGGCGCCCGCGTCGACCAGTAGCGGCACACCGGCCCGGCGGGCCGCGTCGGCCACCTCGGGCAGTGGCTGCACCGTGCCGACCTCGCCGTTCGCATGCTGCAGCGCGGCGAGCGCCACGCCGGGGGCGCCCAGCGCGATGGCCATCGCGCTCGCATCCACCCGGCCCGCCGGATCGACTCCGACGGTGACCCGGCGGCCGGGGTGGCTGCCCCACGGCTCCGCCACGACGAAGTCGGCGGCCGCCAGGACGGCGGCACGCTCGACTGCGGAGACGACGACGTCGCGGCCCGCTCGTCGCCGGCCATGTGCGATGCCGCGCACTGCGGCGTGCAGCGAGGCCGTGTGCGAGCCGGAGAGGAAGACCTCCTCGGTGCGCGCGCCGAGCAGGTCGGCGATCGCTGCGCGGGCGCCGTCCACCAGGACGCGGGCCCGGCGTCCCTCCGCGTGCAGGCGACGCGGGTCGGCCCATCCTTCGTCGAGGGCCTGGGCGTACGCGGCGCGGGTCGCGGCGTGCATCGGCGCGCGACCACCGGCGTCCAGGAACGTTCGTCGGGTCGGCAAGTCTTCGCTGGTCACCCCCTGCACGCTAGTGCCCGGCGCGGGTTTGATCTGCCCCCCCAGAGAACGTCGTGGCACGCTACGATTTCCCGAGTCGAGGACGAAGGTCCCGGATCGGCGGCGAGGACTTCGGGCAGTTGCCGTTGTGCGACGTAACGTGACGTGAGAGGGCGGACCTTGCAGCCGAAACCCCCCCGCCGGACCCGGCGACCAGCTCCGCGGATCGCCGCATGGGCCGCCGCAGTCACCATCGTGATGACCGGATGTTCCGCCCAGGCCCAGCGTGGCTTCCTGCCTGGCTACGGCAACGGTCAGGTCACGAACCAGACCGGACGGATCACGAGCCTGTGGGTCGGTTCGTGGGAGGCCGCGCTCGCCGTCGGTGTCATCACGTGGGGCCTGATCCTGTGGAGCGTGGCTGTCTACCGGAAGCGCAAGAACGACGAGACGCTCCCTGTGCAGGTGCGTTACCACGTGCCGCTGGAGATCATGTACGTCATTCTTCCGATCATCATGATCGGGGTGCTGTACTACTACACCTCTCGGGACATGACGGCGATCACCGACACGAGCGCGAAGCCCGACCTCACGATCCAGGTCATCGGCAAGCAGTGGAGCTGGGACTTCAACTACGTGGACGACAACGTCTACGAGACCGGGGTGCACGCCCAGGACGTGGGCACCACGAACCCGCCCGACGAGCTCCCGACCCTGTACCTCCCGGTGAACGAGCGGGTCGAGTTCGTGCTGGACTCCCGCGACGTCATCCACTCCTTCTGGGTCCCTGCGTTCCTGTTCAAGATGGACGTGTTCCCGAACCGGACCAACCATTTCCAGCTGGTCCCGACCCGGGTGGGCCGGTACGCAGGCAAGTGTGCCGAGCTGTGCGGCCAGGGTCACTCGGCGATGTTGTTCAACGTGGCGGTGGTGTCACGCGCCGAGTACGACCAGCAGATGGCCGCGCTCCGGGCCAAGGGACAGTCAGGTCAGCTGGGGCTGGAGTTCAACCGTCTGCAGGCCCCCCAGAACGCGGCGAGCACGCCGGGGAGTGGGAAGTGATGGCCACCTCGATCGCCACGATCCCGGGCCTCGCCCCGCGCCGCCAGAACCTCGGCCGCACGGTGATCAAGGTCATCACGTCGACCGACCACAAGACCATCGGGTACATGTACCTGGTCACCTCGTTCTTCTTCTTCTGTGTCGGTGGCGTGCTGGCGCTGCTGATCCGGGCCGAGCTGTTCGCGCCGGGCCTGCAGGTCGTGCAGAGCACGGAGCAGTACAACCAGCTCTTCACGATGCACGGCACGATCATGCTGCTGCTGTTCGCGACGCCGCTGTTCGCCGGCTTCGCGAACGTGATCATGCCGCTGCAGATCGGCGCGCCCGACGTCGCCTTCCCGCGGCTGAACATGCTGGCGTACTGGCTGTACCTGTTCGGCGGACTGATCGCGACCGCCGGGTTCTTCACCCCGCAGGGCGCCGCGTCGTTCGGCTGGACCGCGTACGCGCCACTGTCGAACGCGGTGTTCTCCCCGGGAATCGGGGGAGACCTCTGGGTGTTCGGCCTCGCGCTGACCGGCTTCGGCACGATCCTCGGGGCGGTCAACTTCATCACCACGATCGTGACGATGCGCGCGCCGGGCATGACCATGTTCCGGATGCCGATCTTCACCTGGAACACCCTGGTGACCAGCATTCTCGTGCTGATGGCGTTCCCGCCCCTCGCCGCGGCGCTGTTCGCGCTCGGTGCGGACCGGCGGCTCGGCGCGCAGATCTTCAACCCTGAGAACGGGGGCGCCATCCTCTGGCAGCACCTGTTCTGGTTCTTCGGGCACCCGGAGGTCTACATCATCGCGCTGCCGTTCTTCGGCATCGCCACCGAGATCCTGCCGGTCTTCAGCCGTAAGCCGATCTTCGGTTACAAGGGCCTGGTGTACGCGACGATCAGCATCGCGGCGCTCTCGGTCACCGTGTGGGCGCACCACATGTACGCGACGGGTGCGGTGCTGCTGCCCTTCTTCGCGCTCATGACCATGCTGATCGCGGTGCCGACCGGGGTGAAGTTCTTCAACTGGATCGGCACGATGTGGCGCGGCAAGCTCACGTTCGACACGCCGATGCTGTGGACGCTCGGATTCATGGTCACGTTCCTCTTCGGTGGGCTGACGGGCGTCATCCTGTCGAGCCCGCCGCTGGACTTCCAGGTGACCGACACGTACTTCGTGGTCGCCCATTTCCATTACGTCGTGTTCGGCACCGTGGTGTTCATGATGTTCGGCGGGTTCTACTTCTGGTGGCCCAAGTTCACGGGGCGCATGCTGGACGAGCGGCTCGGCAAGATCCACTTCTGGATGCTCTTCTTCGGGTTCCACGCGACGTTCCTGATCCAGCACTGGCTCGGGGTGATGGGCATGCCTCGCCGGATCGCGGACTACTCGCCCCAGGACGGCTTCACCTGGATGAACCAGGTCTCGACCGTCGGCTCGGTGCTCCTCGCAGCCTCGACCCTGCCGTTCCTGTGGAACGTGTACACGACCTGGCGCAACGCGCCCCTGGTCACTGTGGACGACCCGTGGGGTTATGGCGGCTCGCTCGAGTGGGCCACGAGCTGCCCGCCGCCGCGTCACAACTTCACGTCGCTGCCGCGGATCCGCTCCGAGCGTCCGGCCTTCGACCTGCACCACCCTGAGGTCGCTGCCATGGATCACGCCGAACCCGACCCGAAGCTCCTCGACCGGATTCTCGACGAGCCTGGTGCCACCCGGTTCGAGGGGGAGGACCGATGAAGGTCGAGGCCCGGCTCTTCCTGCTGCTGGCGCCTTTCTTCGCCGTGTGTGCCGTGGTCTACGGGCTCTGGAGCCACTGGGAACCCTCGGGGTCCGTCACGCTGTTGCTGGTGGCTGGACTCGCCGCGATGATCGGTGCGTACTTCTCCTTGCTCACCCGAAGAATCGACGCCCGACCGGAGGACGACCCCCTTGCGGAGATCGAGCAGGGCGCCGGCGACCAGGGCGTCTACAGCCCCTGGAGCTGGTGGCCGCTGGTGACCGCGAGCGCCGCGGCGATCGGGTTCCTCGGGCTGGCCGTCGGCTGGTGGCTCCTGCCCATCGCTGCTGCGCTGGCCGTCATCGGCCTGGTGGGCTGGGTTTTCGAGTTCTCCCGCGGCCAGCACGCCCATTGACTGGACCACACCAGGTCGTAGCCGCCCGGCCGCGCACACCGCCGCAAAGCGCGACGCGGCGCCGGTGACCCGAAGGTCTCCGGCGCCGCGTCGCGGGCAGGGCTCTCAGACGCCGACGATCAGCCCGAGCGTCTGGGTGCGAGCCCGCGTGAAGCGCTCGGTCGCGTCGGCCCAGTTCACGATGTTCCACCAGGCCTTGACGTAGTCGCCCTTGACGTTGAGGTAGTCCAGGTAGAAGGCGTGCTCCCACATGTCCAGCGTGACGACAGGGACGAGGCCGAGCGCGATGTTGCTCTGCTGGTCGTAGAGCTGAACGATGACCAGCTTCTGGCCGATCGAGTCCCAGGCCAGGATCGACCAGCCGGAACCCTGGACGCCCAGAGCGTTGGCGGTGAAGTGCTTCTGGAAGCCGTCGAAGGAGCCGAAGAACTCGTCGATCGCCGCGCCGAGCTCGCCGGCGGGCGCGCCGCCGCCGTCCGGGGAGAGGTTCTTCCAGAACACTGAGTGGTTGACGTGCCCCCCGAGGTTGAACGCCAGGTTCTTCTCGAGGAAGGTCACGGTGTCGAAGACGCCGCTCGCGCGAGCGTCGGCCAGCTTCTCGAGTGCTGTGTTGGCCCCGGCCACGTAGACGGCGTGGTGCTTGTCGTGGTGGAGCTCCATGATCCGGCCCGAGATGTGGGGCTCGAGCGCCGAGTAGTCGTAGGGCAGTTCTGGAAGCGTGTAGTCGGACATGGATACGTTTCCTCTCCATCGTCAGGCCGCAGCACGCTGCGGCAGATCGGGCAGCAGTCTAGCCGCCGCCTCATGCGGGCGGTACCCAAGGACTGGGCGGACTGGGCGCCGCCGACAGGGTCAACCCTGGTGCAGAGTCATTGATTCCGTGCGTCGTTCGATGGGTGGCCCTCGCGCGTTGTGAGATCGCCGCCACCACCGGCGGGCGCGCGCTCCAGGGACGGTGCGGTCGTCGGTTCCGCACTCGCGAGGGCGTCGTGCTCTCCGTGTGCGTGGGCGGCCGCGAGCTGTGCTGGCGTGACCGGCTCGACCCGGTCCTCGTAGAACGCCCGGGACAGGCGCTGTCGCAGGACGTCGCGGCGATAGCCCTTGCGGCGCACCCCGCGGGAGTCGTGCTCCGGCGCGATCGCGAGCGGTACGTGCGCGTCGTAGTTGACCCGCAGCCAGCGCTCGTGGTCGTCGAGCGGTCGGTGCACCTCGATGTACTCGCCGTGCGCGAAGCGCACGACGCGGCCGGTCTCGTGACCGTGCAGGACGAGCTCGCGGTCCTTGCGCTGGAGTCCGAGACACATTCGTTTGGTGATCCAGAACGCGAACCACGGACCCAGGAACAACAGCACGCGCAACGTCCAGGTGATGTCGTTGATGGACAGGTGGAAGCGGGTGGCGAGCAGGTCGTTGGAACCGGCGACGATCAGGATGATGAACGCGGTGAGGATCGAGACGCCGGTGGCCGTGCGGGTGGGGACGTTACGTGGGCGGTTGAGCACGTGGTGCTCGCGCTCGTCACCCGTTGCCAGCGCCTCGATGAACGGGTACAGCGCGAGCGCGGTGAACAGCACGCCGGGGACCACCATGGCGGGGATGAGCACGTTCAGCGGGATCGAGAAACCGGCGATCACGATCTCCCAGCCGGGCATGAGCCGCAGTGAACCCTCGAGGAAGAGCATGTACCAGTCCGGCTGCGCGCCCGCGGACACGACCGCCGGGTCGAACGGACCGTAGTTCCACACCGGGTTGACCGTCATCGTCGCCGCCAACAGGGCGATGACGCCGAAGACGATGAAGAAGAAGCCCCCCGCCTTGGCCACGTAGATGGGGAACATCGGGTAGCCCACGACGTTCTTGTCCGTCCGGCCCGAGCCGGGGTACTGGGTGTGCTTCTGCAGGAAGACCAGGAACAGGTGCGCGCCGATGAGCGCGAGGATCAGGCCCGGGATGAGCAGCACATGCAGGGTGAACAGGCGCGGGACAAGTTCGGAGCCGGGGAACTCCCCGCCGAAGATGAAATACGAGAGGTAGCTGCCGATGATCGGGATCGAGCTCGCGACGCCGTCGGTGATGCGCATGCCGTTGCCGGACAGGACGTCGTCGGGGAGCGAGTAGCCGGTGAGGCCCGCCACGAGGCCCAGGAGCATCATCGTGAAGCCGACCAACCAGTTGAGCTCGCGCGGCTTGCGGAATGCGCCCGTGAAGAACACGCGCATCATGTGCGTGATGATCGCCGCCATGAACAGGAGCGCCGCCCAGTGGTGGACCTGGCGCATCAGGAGACCGCCGCGAACCTCGAACGAGAGCCGGAGCGTCGAGGCGAACGCTTGGGACATCGGCACGCCGTTCAGCGCGGCCCACGGACCGTGGTACGTCGTCTCGGCCATGCTCGGCACGAAGAACATCGTGAGGAAGACGCCGGAGATCAGCAGCACGATGAACGAGTAGAGCGCGATCTCGCCCAGCAGGAAGGACCAGTGGTCCGGGAAGATCTTGCGTGCCAGACCCTTGACCGCCACGCCCACGCCGGTGCGCTGGTCCAGGTAGTCGGCGGTCGCCGCGGCGCCGCGGGAGGCAGCCGTGGTCACTTCAGACGCTCCCAGAAGGTCGGGCCGACCGGTTCGTGGAAGTCGCTCTGGGCGATCAGGTAGCCGTCGGCGTCGACCTCGATCGGCAGCTGGGGCAGCGGGCGCTTGGCCGGGCCGAATACCACCTTGGCGCCGTCCGCGACGTCGAACGTGGACTGGTGGCACGGGCAGAGCAGGTGGTGGGTCTGCTGCTCGTACAGGGCGACCGGGCAGCCGACGTGGGTGCAGACCTTGGAATAGGCGACGATGCCCTGGTAGGACCAGCCCTTGCGGTCCGCGGCCTCCGTGAGGTCCCGCGGGTCGAGGCGCACCAGCAGCACGATGGCCTTTGCCTTCTCGTCGAGCGGGTGCGCCGTCTTGTCCAGGCCGTCCGGGATGACGTGGAACAGCGAGCCGACTGTCACGTCGGCGGCCTTGATGGGACGACCGGACGGGTCGATCGTGAGCTTGGTGCCTTTGCGCCACATCGTGTGCTTGAGCTTCGAGACGTTCCAGTCCGCGCCGACGTTGCCGATGAGCGGGACCGCCACGGTGAGAGGGGCGAGGACGAGAGCCGAGACCATCGCGCCCTTGAGGACGGCGCGGCGTCCTAGTGCGGAGTCTGTGGCCCCCTCGCGCAGCATCTCGACCGCCGCGGCGCGGGTCTGGTCGGAACTGCGCAGCGGGTGGCGGTCCTCAGACCTCTCGTGGACGTTCATGAGGGACTTGGACCAGTGCACCGCGGCTGCACCGATGCTGAACATGGCGAGGAAGAGCCCGAGGCCGAGCAACAGGTTGGACAGCCTCATACTCGCGACAGTGTTGCCGGGCGGGACCGCGAAGTAGGCCACCAGGAAGCCGACCGTGCCGAGCACCGACAGCCCGAAGAGGGCAACAACCTGGCGCTCGGCGCGCTTGTCGGCGGCCGGATCGAGGTCGGACTGGCGCGGGCGGTACTCCGGATGACCGGGGTCCGTGAAGCGGGCGGGGACGTCGGCTCCGTCGTCGGGGACCGAGACGTCCCGGGATTGCTTGTTCTTGCTCACGATGACTTCGCTCCGATCCAGACGGCGCAGCCGATCAACAGGCCCATGCCGACCACCCAGGTCCACAGGCCCTCGCTCACGGGGCCCAGGGAACCGAGGTCCGCGCCACCGGGCGAGCCGGCGCGCTGCGCCTCGATGTATGCGATGACGTCGCGCTTCTCCACCGGGGTGAGGTTGGCGTTGTTGAACACCGGCATCGACTGCGGACCGGTCAGCATCGCCTCGTAGATGGTCCGCGAGCTCGAGCTCCACAACGATGGTGCGTACTTGCCGCCCGAGAGCGCGCCGCCGGCACCGACCGCGTTGTGGCACATCGCGCAGTTGGTGCGGAACAGCGCCATGCCGTTGGCGACGTCACCCTTCGACGCATCGACCTGCGCACCCGTCGGGACCGCCGGACCGGGGCCCAGCGACGCCACGTAGGCCGCGAGCTGGGCGGTCTGCTGAGCGTCGAACTGCGGGGGCTTGGCCGGGGCCTGCGGACCGCTCGCCGCCAACGGCATGCGCCCGGTGCTGACCTGGAAGTCGACGGCGGCAGCGCCGACGCCGATGAGCGACGGCCCGGACTTCGTGCCCTGACCACTCATGCCGTGGCAGGTCGCGCAGTTGGCCCGGAACAGATTCTGGCCGGCCCCGACGTCGTTCGCGCTCGGTGCGGCCGCGGTCGCCCGGCTGGGTGCGAGGGCGGCGTACACGCTTCCGGTGCCGATCAGCGCCAGCAGGAGGAGCACGATCGGCGCGAACCGGTGATGCCTGCGGGCGGCGAGTGCGTTCACGGTGGGAACCTACTCTCGCGAGTTCGGGGAGCGGGGGATTGACGGCGGCCGTGGCGCCGATCAGCGGATCAGGTAGATGACGGAGAACAGGGCGATCCAGACGACGTCCACGAAGTGCCAGTAGTAGGACACGACGATCGCGGTGGTCGCCTCGTGGTGGCCGAACCGCTTGGCTGTGAACGAGCGACCGAGCAGGAGCACGAAGGCGATCAGACCGCCCAGCACGTGCAGGCCGTGGAAGCCCGTGGTGAGGAAGAAGACCGAGCCGTACGGGCTCGAGGAGATCGTGAGGCCGTCGCCCACCAGGGCGGCGTACTCGTAGATCTGCCCGCCGATGAAGAAGGCGCCCAGGAGGTAGGTGAGGGTCATCCACTCGTTCATGCCCCAGCGGTTGACCGCCCACGGGGCCCCGCTGCGGCGGGGTTGGAACCGCTCGGCTGCCCACACCCCCATCTGGCAGGTGACTGACGAGAGGACCAGCACGGTGGTGTTCACGGCCGCAAAGGGCAGATTGAGCTTCGGTGTCTGCGCCGTCCACTCCGCGGGAACGGTCGACCGGAGCGTGAAGTACATCGCGAACAGGCCCGCGAAGAACATCAGCTCGCTGGCGAGCCACACGATCGTGCCGACCGACACCGGGTTTGGTCGGTTGACGCTCACGTGGACAGGCGAGGTGGGGGCAGCCGTTGCGGTCGACACGCTCGCCATTATGGTGGAGATCGGCGCCTTATGGGTCGTTAGACCTAGATGGAATCTGGCCGGGCGTGTGACAGCTTCCGTGCCAACGGGCGGCACCTGCTCGTAGTTGCGCCGGCCGAGGCTCGCGGCATGCCAAGATGCCAGCACGGTTGTACGGCGAGCACGAGCGAGGGCGGGCATGAGCACGGATCTCCCGGACCAGGCAGAGACGGCGGCGAGCATGCGGCCCCCCCGGGTGCTGCTCTACAGCGATGACAGCGACACGCGTTCGCAGGTGCTCCTCGCCGTCGGGCGTCGGCTGTCTCGGGCGGCGCCCGAGATCGACTGGGTGCAGACCGCGACCCACGCCGGCGTGCTCGGACACGCGGACGCCGGGGGCTTCGACCTGTTCGTGTTCGACGGCGAGGCCGCCAAGTCGGGTGGGATGGGGCTGTGCCGTCAGCTCAAGAACGAGCTGTTCGAGTGCCCACCGGTCCTGGTGCTGATCGGTCGTCCCCAGGACGCGTGGCTCGCGTCGTGGTCCCTCGCCGACGCCGTCGTTGCGCAACCGCTCGACCCGATCGAGCTGCAGAGCGTCGTCGCGCGGTTGCTAGCGGGCCCCGCCACAAGATGACGACGCCTACGTGGCCCGAGCTGCTCACGGCCTTGGTCGCGCGCGAGAACCTCACCCGGCGGCAGACGACCTGGGCGATGGACCAGGTGATGGCGGGGGAGGCGTCCCCGGCCCGGCTTGCCGGCTTCCTCGTCGCGCTGCGCTGCAAGGGTGAGACCGTCGCGGAGCTGACGGCGCTCGCGGACACCATGCTCGAGCACTCCCTGCGGTTCGAGGTGCCCGGACGCACCGTCGACCTTGTCGGCACCGGCGGGGACCGGGCGCGCACGGTGAACATCTCGACGATGGCCGCGCTCGTCGTGGCAGGGACCGGTACGACGGTCGTCAAGCACGGGAATCGTGCTTCCTCGTCGTCGTCCGGCTCGGCCGACGTGCTCGAGGTGCTCGGGATCCGGCTCGACCATCCGGTCGAACGGATCGCGGCGATCGCCCGTGAGGTGGGCATGACGTTCTGCTTCGCCCAGGTGTTCCACCCGTCGATGCGGCATGCCGCGGCGGCCCGGGGCGACCTGGGCATCGCGACCACGTTCAACTTCCTCGGACCGTTGACGAACCCCGCGCAGCCGGCCGCGACGGCGGTCGGGGTAGCGGACGCCCGGATGGCTCCGCTGGTTGCTGGCGTCTTCGCCAGCCGGGGCACGGATGCGCTCGTGTTCCGTGGCGACGACGGGCTCGACGAGCTTGCGCCCACGGCCCGGTCGCACGTGTGGGAGGTCCGCGACGGGGTGGTCACCGCGTCCGTGCTCGACTCGGTCGCCGACCTCGGCCTGGCGCCCGCGACGGTGGACGACCTGCGCGGGGCCGATGCGGTCTACAACGCCGGCGTCGCGCGAAGCGTGCTCGCGGGCGAGCGCGGACCGGTGCGCGACACTGTGCTCCTCAACGCTGCCGCGGCCCTCGTGGCCGACGGAAGGTTGCCGGGCACAGCCGTGGGTTCGCTCGTCGAGCGGCTCCGGGCCGGTACGGAACATGCGGCCCGCTCGGTGGACGACGGCGCGGCCGCGGACGTGCTCGCGCGCTGGGCCGTGGCTGCGGCCTAGATCCGCCCCGCCGGGCCGTGGGGTGCGGCCAGCGGGGCAGGTCGGGTTCGCCCATGATCCGGCGAGCGAGGAGCTTCTCGGTGGTTCTCAGTCCTCGATGCCGAGCGCGAATGCCTGCTCGAGGTCGTGCTTGGAGTAGGTCCGGAACGCGATGTAGGTCTGGGTGCGAAGCACGCCCTCAACCTTGCTCACCTGGTCCGCGATGACCTCGGCCAGCCGGTCGTGCTCGCGTACCCGGACCATCGCGATGAGGTCCACCTCGCCGGTGACCGAGTAGACCTCGCTCACGCCCGGCACGTCGGCGATGGCAGTGGCAGCCTCCGGGATCCGGCCGGCCTCGACGTCGATCAGGACGATGGCAGTGAGCATGGGTCTTCCTCCGGCGGGGCAAGGTGAGCGTTCTCGTCCATCATGCCGCGCCCGTGGCCGGCGCGCTGGTGGCACCGCCAGGAGGCGAGGCACACAGCAGGGCGACCAGTGCGGCCGTGCGGGCGGGGTCCGCGTAGGCTTCCGCGCCGTGGACCGGGCACGAGCGACCAGGCAGCGCGCCGTCGTCGGGCGCACCGTCGACGAGCCGGACGCCTGGGGAGTCGAGCCAGTCCAGCAGCAGGTCTGCCTCTTCCGGATGCGCGGCCGGCGCAGGCGTGACGGGTGCGGTGACCTGTTCGCCGGTGAGCCGCAATGCCGCGACGGCCAGGTGCGGGTCGGTGCGCCGATCGACCATCGCGGTGCCGGCGAGCCGCCCGTGCCGCACGAGGATGACCTCCCACCCGCCGACGTCGGTGCGCCGCGCGGCGACCAGCTCGGGGCTGGTCGCGAGCGGGGCGAACCGTTGCGCGCGGGTCGCTCCTCGCACGTATGCGTCGAGACGGTCACGCACCACGCTCGCCTCCTCGAACCGCTCGCGCGCCACGTAGAACGCGATGCGCGTGGCGTGCGCCTGCACGACCGGCTCCGGGTCGCCCAGCATGGCTGCCCGCACCCGCGTCGCGGTGTCCGCGTCGAGGCCGCCGACCGAACGCGTCCCCGGCGTCCGTGCGGCGAAGGTGGCGTGCAGCGCGTCGACCGCCAGCTGCGCGGTGTTCCGCGACGCGAACGGTCCGACGTGCGCCAGGCCCGCGCGGACCTCTCTGACGATCTGGAGCCGCGGCTGGGGACCGTCGATCAGGCAGACCCAGGGCATCCGTTCGGGGAACCGCGAGCGACGGTTGTAGCGGGGGGAGTGCTCGGCGATCAGGCGCAGCTCGCGCACCCTGGCCTCGAGAGTCGTCGCGCACACCACGGGCGTGACCGTGTGCGCGAGACGGACCATCTCGGTCATCCGGCCGCGCTTCTCGGCCGCGGTGAAGTAGCTGCGCACCCGCGTGCGGATCGACGTCGAGGTGCCGACGTACAGGATCTCCTCGCCCGGTCCGCGAAACATGTAGACCCCGGGCGCGTCGGGCAGGCCATCGGCCAGGTGGCGCTTGCGGCGGACGTCCGCAGGCACCAGGTCCGTCGCTGTCGCGAGGTCCTCGAGGTGCGTGATGCCGAGCGGCGCGAGACGAGAGAGCAGGGCGTGCAGCACGTCGACCGTGGCGCGGGCGTCCGACAGAGCGCGGTGGTCGGGGGTCACCGAGGCACCGAAAAGGGTCGCCAGGGTTCCGAGCTTGTGGTTGGGCGCCTCGTCCCGCAGCACCACGCGCCGGGCCAACCGCACCGTGTCAAGCACCTGGTTGCCCGGCCAGGTGTAGTCGCAGCGGGTGGCCGCCGCCTTGAGGAAGCCGATGTCGAACGGGGCGTTGTGTGCGACCAGCACCGTGCCGCGTGCGAACTCCAGGAACGAGGGCAGCACGTGTTCGATGGGCGGTGCGGTGGCGACCATCGACGTGGTGATGCCGGTGAGCGCCGCGATGAACGCGGGCACCGGAGTGCCTGGGTTGACGAGCGTCTGGAACTCGCCGAGCACCTCCCCTCCGCGCACCTTCACTGCGCCGATCTCTGTGATTGCGCAGTCGGCCGGCGCCCCGCCCGTCGTCTCGAGGTCGACGACGACGAACGTCACCTCGTACAGCGGCGTGCCGAGCTCGTCGAGCCCCAGCTGTACCGGTCGCCCTTGCGTCGGAGGTACGAGGTCCTCGCGGCGCAGGCGGCGGACGGAGGGCATAGCAGGGACGGTAACCGCTGGTACCGACACCGACCGGGCGACCCACCGTCGTGGATCGCCTTCGACGCCTCGATCGAGCAGCTCTGAGCTCACCCGCACCCTCGGGGTGGGCGCGTGAGCGACGCAGGCCGCGAGGTCGCGGTGGTCGATGGGGCCCGCTCGGTTCTGGGCTCTGGTGGCCTGCGTCGCCGGTTCTGGGTCGGGAGCCGGGTGTCGTGTCGGTGCCCCTGGGTAGCGTCGCGCGCATGATGATCGACTGCGGTAGTTGCGCTGTGCGGGGCGAGGCCTGCGCCGACTGCGTGGTGACGTTCCTGACGATCCCCGTCCACGCCGTGCCCGTCAGCACCGTCCCGGTCCGCGCGTTGCCGGTAGACCTCGACGACGCGGAGCGAGCGGCCATCGACGTGTTGGCCGCGTCGGGACTCGTGCCGCCGCTGCGCCTCACGTCGTGGCGGGAGCGCGCGGTGTGACGCCCAGGTGGTGTGACGCCCAGGTGGTGTGACGCCCGCAGCTGGTCAGTCGATGCGCGGCGGCCGGCGCACTCGTGCCGAACGGCCCGGTGGCTGAAGCCCGTCAGCTGCAGCACCCGCTGGCGTGGTGGCGTTACTCCCGTGGGCCGCCCGCCGGTGGGCCGCCGTAGAGCGTGTCGATCTCGCCGGCGAAGTCCTTGAGGACCTCCATCCGGCGCACGCTCAGCTTGGGCGTGAGGTACCCGTTGGCGATCGTCAGGTCGCCCGCCAGGATCCGGTACTTGCGGATCGACTCGGCGCGTGAGACCGCTCGGTTGGTCCGCTCGACGGCCTTGTCGAGTGAGGCCAGCACGGCCGGGTGCTCCGCCGCTTCCGCGATGCTCATCTCGGGATGCCCGTGCGCCGCCAGCCAGCCGGGCACGCTCTCGGCGTCGAGCGTGACCAGGGCGGCGATGAAGGGTCGTTGGTCGCCCACCACGACGACCTGGCTCACCAGCGGGTGCCCGCGCAGGCGGTCCTCGAGCAAGGCCGGTGCCACGTTCTTGCCGCCTGCCGTGACGATGATCTCCTTCTTGCGCCCCGTGATCCGCAGGAAACCGTCCTCGTCGAGCGCGCCGAGGTCCCCGGTTCGGAACCAGCCGTCGTGGAACACCTCGGCAGTCGCCGCCGGGTTGCCGTGATAACCGCGGAAGACGTGCGGACCCTGCACCTCGACCTCGCCGTCCTGGGCGATCCGCACGGCGGTCCCGGGCAGCGGCGGGCCGACCGTCCCGATCTTCGTGCCTGCGGGCGTGTTCACCGTCGCGGGCGCCGTCGTCTCCGTCAGTCCGTAACCCTCGAGCACGCGCAGGCCGAGACCCCGGTAGAAGTGGCCGAGGCGCTCGCCGAGAGGCGCGCCGCCCGAGATCGCCCACTCGGCCCGCCCGCCGAGCGCCTTGCGCATCTTGGACAGGACGAGCACATCGGCCACCTTGTGCTGCAGCCGCAGCCACAGGCTCGGTCCTCGAGGTGTGTCGAGTGCCCGGGAGTACACGATCGCCGTCTTCGCCGCGCGCTCGAAGATGTCCTGCCTGTCCTTGGCGAGGGCCTTCTGCTCGGCGGAGTTGTAGATCTTCTCGAACACGCGGGGGACCGAGAGGATGAACGTCGGCTGGAAGGACGCGAGGTCGGCGAGCAGGTTCTTCGTGTCGCTCGTGTGTCCCAGCACCGCGCCCGCGGGCACGATGAGCACCTCGATGAACCGCGCAAACACGTGCGCCAGCGGCATGAACAGCAGCGTGCGCGCGCCCGGCGCCGAGACGACCTCGCCCAGACCCTCGGCCGTGTTGACCGTGAGGACATAGAAGTTCTCGTGCGTGAGCTCAGCGCCCTTGGGACGACCGGTCGTCCCGGACGTGTAGATGATCGTCGCGACATCGGCGAGGTTCGCGAGGCCTCGCCGGCGGGCGATCTCCTCGTCGCTGACCCCAGCGCCCTGAGCTGCCAGGGTGTCTACGGCGTCGTCGTCGATGATCAGAACCTTGCGCAGGTTCGGGACGTCCGCCCGCACCAGGGCGACCGTCGCTGCGTGCTCGGAGGTCTCCACGAGGGCGAGGCTGACGTCCGCGTCGGCGAGGATCCAGTGGACCTGTTCGGCTGACGACGTCTCGTACACCGGGACCGGCACCGCACCGACCGCCCAGATCGCCCAGTCGAGGAGTGTCCACTCATACCGGGTGCGGGACATGATCGCGACGCGGTCCTCGGGCGCGACGCCCTGGGCGACCAGTCCCTTGGCGACAGCGACCACCTCGGCGTCGAACTCACGCGCGGACAGCGGAATCCAGGGGCCACCTGCGGTGGTCTTGTGCTCAATGAGAGTACGGTCCGGCGTCGCGGACACCCTCGCGGCCAGCAGGTCGTTGAGGTTGCGCGATCGATCGACGTCGATGAGCAGCGGCGTGCGGAACTCGTCCATGCTGGCTCCAGTGACAGACGACGAAGACGTCTCGATGATATGGGACCTCTGGGTTGCGGCGCAGCCGCCAGACGTGGGTAGCCTTCCCGGGGGCGCTCTCGCGCGCCACCAGCGTCGGCACAGTAAGGACGGACATGCACGCCATCGGTGTGGACATCGGCGGGACGAAGATCGCGGCGGGTGTCGTGGACGAGGACGGGAACATCCTCGCCCGGACCCGGCGCGTCACCGAGCCCGACGACACCTCGAGCATTGACCGCGCGGTCTGCGACATCTACCTCGAGCTTTCCCAGGAGTTCGAGGTCGGCGCGATCGGCGTCGCTGCCGCCGGCTTCGTGAACTCCGACCGGTCCACCGTCCTGTTCGCGCCGAACATCGCCTGGCGGGACTACCCGCTCCAGCAGCGCGTGAGCGGGCTGCTCAACGACGAGGTCCGTGTGGTCGTCGAGAACGACGCGAACGCCGCGGGTTGGGCGGAGTTCCGGTTCGGCGCGGGCCGCGACGTCCAGGACATGCTCCTGCTCACGGTCGGCACGGGGCTGGGCGGCGCGGTGGTCGTCGGCGGCAACCTCGTGCGTGGTGCGTGGGGTGTGGCCGGCGAGGTCGGCCATATGCGCGTCGTCCCGAACGGTCACTACTGCGGTTGTGGCAACGAGGGCTGCTGGGAGCAGTACGCCTCCGGCAGTGCCCTGGTGCGGGAGGCACAGGCGGCGCTGATCAGTCAGCCCGAGCGCGCGCTCAAGCTCCTTGAGCTGGCCGGCGGGGATGCCGCCGCGCTGGAGGGCCCGCACGTCACCGACGCCGCCAACGGCGGCGACCCGCTCGCCATCGAGCTGCTCGCCGAGCTCGGCCGGTGGATCGGGGAGGGATCGGCCACCGTGGCCGCGCTTCTCGACCCGGCGCTCGTGGTCATCGGCGGGGGCGTCGGGGCCGCCGGTGAGCTGCTGCTCGAACCCGCCCGCCGCGCGTTCGAGAGCAGCCTTTCGGCTCGCGGCTACCGGCCGCTGGCTGCGATCCAGCTGGCCTCGATGGGCAACGAGGCAGGCATGGTGGGCTCGGCGGACCTCGCGCGGATCTGACCCGCGGTCCTCAGACCACCGCGCCGGAGTCGTCGTCCGACTCGTCGCGGTGACGCGGCAGGCGCCAGACGAGCAGCATGCAGCTGAACACGAACGTGATCCCGGCGGCCTGCAGCAGCACGGTTGGTGCGCTCCGCCACGCGATGACCGTGATGAGCAGCGCAATCGGGATGCCGGCGGCGCCGAGCCACGCCATCGTGAGCAGGGGATCGCCCCCGAAGACCGGTCCCGGGTCGGGCGGCACGAAATGCTCGAGGGCGTCGGTCTCGGCCTCGGCAGCGTCGATCTGGTCGGTGCCCTCCCAGTCCCGCCCGGACAGCTCGCGCGGCTTGCGGTCCGCTCCGGGGGCGTCCACCCACGGTGGGACCGGGTAGGTTACGGCGGGTCCCGCGTCGCGGTCGGGGGGGTCGACGGTGTCGGTCGGGTCGTGGGGTTCGACGGTGTCGGTCACTGGCGCGCCGTCGTCGATCCGTCCGAGCTCGGCGACGATCTCGGCCCAGCGCGCGGCGATCTCGTCGTCAGACGCCCGATCGCCGTCGTCGGGCGGGTTCCCGGGGTCGTGGTGACGTGCGGCCATATGGAGCACTCTAGAGTCGGATGCGACGGTGCGCGGATTGCCCGCTGCGCTGTGTCGAGGAGGCACGTTGTTCTACTGGTTCCTGAAGCGGGTGCTCTTCGGCCCGATTCTGAAGGTGTTGTTCCGGCCTTGGGTGCGAGGGATCGAGAACGTCCCCGCCGAGGGTGGGGCGATCCTTGCCTCCAACCACCTTGCGGTTGTCGACTCGTTCTTCCTGCCGCTTGAAGTCAGCCGCGAGATCGTCTTCATCGGCAAGGCCGAGTACTTCACGGGCTCTGGTATCAGGGGCCGGCTGACCGCGGGTTTCATGCGTGGCGTGGGCACCATCCCCATCGACCGCGACGGCGGCCGGGCGAGCGAGGCGGCGCTGCACACGGGGTTGCGCCGGCTGACCGAAGGCAAGCTGTTCGGAATCTACCCCGAGGGCACCCGCAGTCCGGACGGTCGGCTGTACCGCGGAAAGACCGGGGTCGCCCGACTTGCGCTCGAATCCGGCGCCCCGGTGATCCCGATCGCGATGATCGACACGGAGAAGGCGCAGCCGATCGGCCAGCGACTGCCTCGACCGATGCGGATCGGCATCGTCATCGGTGAGCCCCTCGACTTCAGCCGGTACGCCGGCATGGAGAACGACCGCTTCATCCTGCGCTCCGTGACGGACGAGATCATGTATGCGCTCATGAGCCTGTCCGGCCAGGAGTATGTGGACGTCTACGCCGCGACCCAGAAGGCTCGGATCGCGGCCGGCAACGCCAAGCCGCTGGAGCCGGGCGCGACCGGTGCTGCCGCCCCCGGGGGGCGTCCCGTTCCCGGGGTCTACGTTCCGGTACCGCCCCTGGACGAGGCCGAGCCAGAGGCCGAGCCAGAGGCCGAGCCAGAGGCCGAGCCAGAGGCCGAGCCGTCAGTAGGATGAGCGTGTCGCTGCCCGTGCGGTGACTGGAAGAACTTTCTGCCCGACCCAGGACCCTGACCCGCGCGCGACGCCTCGGGGGTCCTGAGGTGAGTTTCAACGAGAGGTGTGTCTCATGTCGGTCCGTCGTGTTGCGATCCTGACCGCGGGCGGCTTCGCCCCGTGCCTGTCCTCCGCCGTCGGCGGCTTGATCGAGAGGTACAACGAGCTGGCGCCGGAGATCGAGATCATCGCCTACCAGTACGGCTACCACGGCATCCTCACCAACAACAAGATCGTGATCGACGCCGAGACGCGGGCGAAGGCCGGTCTGCTGCACCGGTTCGGCGGATCGCCGATCGGCAACTCGCGCGTCAAGCTCTCGAACGCGGCAGACCTCGTCTCGCGCGGACTCGTGGCAGAGGGCGTCGACCCGCTGCAGGCCGCGGCCGAGCAGCTCAAGGCCGACGGCGTCGACGTGCTGCACACGATCGGCGGCGACGACACGAATATCACGGCCGGCGAGCTCGCGGCATACCTCAAGGCGCACGGCTACGACCTCACCGTGGTGGGACTGCCCAAGACGATCGACAACGACGTCGTGCCGATCAAGCAGTCCCTCGGCGCGCAGACGGCCGCCGAGCAGACCGCAAGCTACGCGCAGAACATCATCGGCGAGCACCGTTCGGGCCCGCGCATGCTCATCGTGCACGAGGTCATGGGCCGCAACTGCGGGTGGCTCACTGCGGCCGCGGCCGTGGAGTACCGCAAATGGCTCGACACGCAGGAATGGGTCCCGGGCATCGGCCTGTCCAAGGAGCGATGGGACATCCACGCGGTCTTCATGCCCGAGCTCAGGATCGACCTCGACGCCGAGGCCGTGCGGCTGCGCGGCGTGATGGACAAGATCGGCAACGTCAACATCTTCCTGTCCGAGGGTGCCGGCACGCACGAGATCGTCGCGCAGCTCGAGGCGTCGGGCGCCGAGGTCCCACGCGACGCGTTCGGGCACGTGCGCCTCGACGAGATCAACCCGGGCGCGTGGTTCGCCAAGCAGTTCGCCGAGCTGCTCGGAGCAGAGAAGGTCCTGGTGCAGAAGAGCGGGTACCACTCGCGCGCCGCCGCGGCCAATGCCGAGGATCTGCGGCTCATCAAGAGCATGACCGACCTTGCGGTCGAGTGCGCGCTCAAGGGCGAGGCGGGCGTCATCGGGCACGACGAGGAGGACGGTGGTCGGCTCAAGTGCATCGCGTTCGCGCGGATCGCCGGCAACAAGGTGTTCGACGTGTCCCAGCCCTGGTTCGGCGAGATGCTCGCAGACATCGGTCAGCAGCTCGTCCCGGCGAAGCCGTGACCTCCAGGCCGACGTACGGGCCCGAAGCGGCGTCCGTCGCCCCGGATCCCCAGGTGCTCGCGGGCCTGGACCATTGGCGCGCGCTGCGGGTAGCGCAGCAGCCCACCTGGCCCGACCCGGTCCAGGTGGACCGTGTGACGGCCCGGTTGGCGACCCTGCCGCCGCTCGTGTTCGCGGGCGAGGCCGACGTGCTCAAGGAGCGGCTGGCCGCCGCCGGGCGCGGGGAGGCGTTCCTGCTGCAGGGCGGCGACTGCGCCGAGACGTTCGCCGAGGCGACCGCCGACAACATTCGCAACAAGATCAAGACGATCCTGCAGATGGCCGTGGTGCTCACGTACGGGGCGAGCCTCCCGGTCATCAAGATGGGTCGGATGGCGGGCCAGTACGCCAAGCCCCGCAGCTCGAACGACGAGACCCGCGACGGCGTCACCCTCCCCGCCTACCGGGGCGACATCATCAACGGGTACGACTACACGTCCGAGGCCCGGATCCCCGACCCGGAGCGGCTGCTGGAGGCCTACCACACGTCGGCATCGACACTGAACCTGCTGCGGGCCTTCACCACCGGGGGCTTCGCCGACCTTCGCCGCGTGCACGAGTGGAACCGTGGGTTCATGGCAAACCCGTCCTACGCGCGCTACGAGGAGACCGCCGCGGAGATCGACCGTGCGATCCGGTTCATGGCGGCGTGCGGCGCGGACTTCGACGCGCTGCGCACGGTCGAGTTCTTCTCGAGCCACGAGGCGCTGCTGCTCGACTACGAGCGACCGCTGACTCGGATCGACTCGCGGACCGGGCTGCCGTATGACTGCTCGGCGCACTTCCTGTGGATCGGGGAGCGCACGCGGCAGATCGACGGCGCGCACGTGGACTTCTTGTCCCGGGTTCGCAACCCGATCGGCGTCAAGCTCGGCCCGACGACGACGGCCGACGAGGCCCTCGCACTCATGGATCGGCTCAACCCCGCCGGCGAGCCCGGCCGGTTGACGTTCATCACACGCATGGGCGCGGGCCGGGTGCGCGACACCCTGGCCCCCTTGGTGGAAAAGGTCGCCGCGGTCGGCTCACCGGTGACGTGGGTGTGCGACCCGATGCACGGCAACACCATCAACTCCGACAGCGGCTACAAGACACGGCGCCTCACCGACGTGCTCACCGAGGTCCGCGGGTTCTTCGAGGTGCACCGCGCGCTCGGCACGGTGCCCGGTGGGCTGCACATCGAGCTCACCGGCGACGACGTGACCGAGGTGCTGGGCGGCAGCGAGGAGATCGACGACGCGGGCCTGTCGGTGCGCTACGAGACGCTCGTGGACCCGCGCCTGAACCACCAGCAGTCCCTGGAGATGGCCTTCCAGGTGGTGGAGCTGATGCGCGGGGTCTGACCCCACGCCACCCACCCTGGCGACCCAGCTCCGCTCTCGGCGGAGGGGTCTGCTTGCCGTTACGTGATCGTGAGGGTGATCGTCGCGCCCTTCGGTGCCTTCTCGCCACCGCCTGGACTCTGACCGACGACGAATCCAAGTCCGAAGTATGCGGTCGCCCTGACGGTCGTGACCTTGAAGCCTGCGCTCTCGAGCGTCGCTGTCGCCGCTGCGATTCCGCTCCGCACGACGCTCGGCACGTCGAACAGCTGCGGGCCTTGGGAGATGGTGATCGTCACCGTGTCCAGGCGGTGCCCGGCGACGCCTTGGGCTGGGACCTGGCTGATCACGTGGTCGGCCGCGACGGTGTCGCTGAACGCCGCCACCGGGGCGACCTTGAGGCCCTGCCCCTGAAGGTCCTTGATCGCCTGCTCCTGGGACGCGCCGACCACGGAGATGATCGTCAGCGGGGCGCGGCCCTGCGAGACGGTCAGCGTGATCGTGGCGCCCTTCTCGAGGCTCGTCTTCGGCGCTGCGGAGGCGGCCATGACGGACCCGGCCGGGGCGACGTCGTCGTACGGCGTGAGCGAGCCGCCCACGACGAGACCCACCTTGGTGAGCGCGGCCGAGGCGGCGTCGAAGTTCATGCCGACCAACCCTTCGGGCACCGTCGTCATCTCCGGACCCTGGGAGATCGCCAGCTTGACGGAGCCGTTCTTGCGGATCCGGGCGTCCGGCCTGGGGTCGGTCGAGACGACCGTGCCGACTTTGGCGTGGTAGAACACCGGGACAGTCGTCGCGTCCAGCCCGGCGTGCCTCAAGGTCGCGACGGCGGCCGCCTGCGTCCTGCCGACCACTTCGGGCACCGTCGTGAAGGCGCCCGGTCCGCTGGTCATGAACCACCAGGTCCCGCCCGCGAGCAGCCCGGCCAGGAGAAGGGCGAGCGCGCCCCAGCGCTGACGGCGGCGCCGACGGGCGGGCGCGGCGGCGGCCCGGATCTCGGCGGCGACCTCCTGCGCGGTGCGGATCCCGGTGCCGATCGGGAGCGCGATCGTGCTCCCGGGCGAGGCGAGATCCAGGCGTGAGGTCTCGTCCGAGTCCTGCCCGTCGTCGTCGGTCGTGGCGCCATCGGACGCGTCGCGTGGGCTCCCGGTCGCGGTGGCCGCGGACTCGGGGTCGACCGTCGCGGGGTGCAACGTGATCGTGGGGGCGACGTCGGCGCTCCGGGCCAGGGTGGCCTCGTCGAGCGCGGCGTGCGTGCGCCGGACCAGCTCGAGCGCCGCCGCGGCGTCGACCGGGCGGTGCTCGGGTACGCGCGCCGCGAGCGCACTGACGAGCTCGTCGACCTCCTGCGGGAGCCAGTCGACCGCATCCGAGGGCACCGGGATGTCGGAATTGACGTGCAGGTAGGCGACCTGGATCGGCGTCTCTCCGATGTACGGCTGGCGGCCGGTGAGCATCTCGTAGAGCAGGATGCCGGCGGCGTAGACGTCGGTCCGCGCGTCCGAGATGCCCTTGGCCACGAGCTCGGGGCCCAGGTACGCGACCGTCCCGAGCACGGTGCCGGTCGTCGTGGAGGTGACCTCGGTGACCGCCCTGGCGAGCCCGAAGTCCGCGAGCTTGATGCGTCCGTCGGTGGCGAGCAGCACGTTCTCGGGTTTGATGTCGCGGTGCACGAGCCCGGTGCGGTGGGCCGCTGCGAGCCCGTCCAGCACGCACTCGAGGATCGTGAAGGATTCCTCCACGCTGAGTGCGCCACGCTCGCCGAGGTGTCGGCGCAGGTTCACGCCGTCCACGTACTCCATCGTCAGGTAGCTGATGTCGCCGTCGACGCCCTGGTCGAGGACGCCGACCAGGGCGGGGTGTGTGAGCCGGGCTGCGGCGCGGGCCTCGCGGCGGAACCGGGCGATGAAGGCGGACCCGGCAGCCCCCTCGGCGAGGTGGGCGTGCATGATCTTGAGTGCAACCTCGCGGTCGAGCCTACGGTCGATCGCGAGGTAGACGGTGGCCATCCCACCCCGCGCGATGCGGGAGACGACTTCGTACCGCCCATCGACGAGGCGGCCGACGAGCGGGTCGGTGATGGTGGCTCCCACGCGTGCCATCCTACGGGCGGGGTCCGCCAGAACCTGTCAGCGGAAGCGGGTCATGAGCGTCTGGACATTGGCGACGTAGACGCGCGTGTCGGCGAGCATCCCGCCGCGCCGCACCGAGGTGGTGCCTTGGTAGTAGCCCGCGATGGCGGTCGGGAGGTCGACGCTGGTGCGCACGAGCTGGCGCAGGATGGTGACGCCCGCCGTGACGTTGTCGTTCGGGTCCAGCAGGTTGAGGTGCCGCCCGATGAGCAAGGACGCCCAGTCGCCCGCGGACGGGATCACCTGCATCGCGCCGATCGCGTTGGCGGGGGAGACCGACGCGTGGTTGAAGCCGGACTCCTGGAAGGCGACCGCCTGGGCCAGAGCCGGGTCGAGGCCCATCTCTCGTGCGGTCGCGGCGATCGTGGCTTGCATCTGTGCCTTGGGCGGGACGCCGACTCTGAGCAGGGTCGCCTTGTTGATGTTGGCGGAGGCCACCACGGCCTCGGGGTACGTGCGACCGAGGAAGTTGTTGCTGACCAGCTGGGTCGGAGCCGCGCTGGGGATCGCGAGCCGTTGGCCGACACGGATGAAGGCGCGCGAGTCGAGGCCGTTGGCGGCGGCGATCGCGGCGACCGACGTGCCGTAGTGGGCGGCGATGCCGGACACCGACTCGCCTGACCCGACCACGTGGGTGGCGGCGCTCGCCGCGGCGACGGCCGGAGCCGACCCGGCGATGGCGGCGGGTGTGCCGGTGCCGGGGATCGCGAGCCGTTGGCCGACACGGATGAAGGCGCGCGAGTCGAGGCCGTTGGCGGCGGCGATCGCGGCGACCG